>Ga0115002_10006859_pt1 | contig 12977 bp, 9 predicted proteins | sample ArcticOcean_MG_C_8_FD_89576 | JGI IMG/M metagenome (GOLD analysis project Ga0115002, IMG submission 89576) | Marine microbial communities from western Arctic Ocean - ArcticOcean_MG_CB11_86 | ecosystem: Environmental > Aquatic > Marine > Oceanic | place: Arctic Ocean: Canada Basin | collected...
GAAGCTACACGGGACGTTACAAGTACAGCAACACAGGAAGATTACCTGGCCTCTCTTTCACCTGCTGTTAGGGAAGCAGTAAAATCTCAGATCTCAGAAAGAATGCCTCCAGGCGCAAAGTATGCAAATATTCCTGCCTGGAAGACGACAACAACAGAAACATATATGAAGGATGAAACAGAGGCGGTACTGGATCCAAATTTAAAGAAACTGTTGGAGACCCCACCCGCAAAAGACTTGTACATGAAGGCTATGGCAGAGTTCCAACAACGACTGACATGGGATCCAAACTATAAAGGGAAAGAACCAAAAATAGAAGAGTTCTTAAAAACTGATGAGGCAGGCGACTTGATATACGGAGAATACGATGCTGCATGGGCAACAGAAAATCGCCGACTTACTAGGCGGGCGAAATTCACAGATATTAGTGAACAAATGAGGTGGGCGAAAGACCAGCCACTTCTCGGAGACGCAACTGAACTTCGAGCCCAGACTATGATGAATCAGATGCAACAACAGAGGGCTCTGGCACCACAGACGGTACTACAACAGATACAGCAAGCACAATTCCAGATGTATGCTGCTCCCCACATGGCTCCATATCAAGGAGCAGCCCAATTAGCGTCAGCACGGGCAATGCGCCCCTACCAACGAGCCATCGGTCTAGAGCAAGCTGAGGAACAAGCTCCGTGGCAAACCTATATGGGGGGAGCCTCCTCTCAGTATGGATTTACAGGAAATTTTGGACAGGCACGAGGAAATATGGATGCCATTAGAGACCTTGGCCTCTCGCCCAATGTATCATCCAAGCTAGCCGGGATGCCCTATGGGGCACAAATGGCTCAGCAAATGGGTGGAACTCAAGCACTTCTCGCATGGCAGGGACGTGGAGCAGATGCTATGCCAATGTTCCAGCAGCAAACATGGGATCTACAGGGAACAAATGCTCCTACCTCCACCTCTCTAGGAGGAGCCCTTTATTACAATCGCGCAAGAGAAGATAGGATGTACGGGCTCAGTCTTAAGGGCCAAGGCATGCGAGAGGCTCGCTTCCCAGTACAGTGGCAAGAACGCCAAGATCAATTTGATTTACAGCGAGAGCGACAACTATATGGATTTGACTACCAGAGACAGCAACTTATGCGTACTCAGGCAGGTCAAGCTCTTTCTGGAAGAGGAATGGACTTACGACAGCGCGGTCTAGACTTAGGTATGGCCCAGTTCCAGGAACGCTTTGCTATGCAAAGCTCATGGGCACAAACTCAATTTGAAAATCAGCAGGCTGATATGCAGCGCCAGCGTGGTCAACAAATGCAGATGAGAGGCTTCGCACAGGCCGATATGCCATTTGAGCGTAGAAAATTTGAGATGGGCCAGATAGAGACACAACAACGCATCCAGTTCCGAGAACAAGATATACCTCGCCAACGTGGCTACCAACTGGCAGATGTATCCTTCCAGCAAGGTCAGACCGCCCGACAATTTGGCTGGCAGATGGAAGATATGGATGAGAATATAAGATTCGCTACCGGTAGAGGTAGGCGCAGATTACTACGTCAGCGTGGGCGTCTCGTGGAAAGTCGCAACATTGCAACCGGTAGAGAAGATGAGATGGAAGATCGGAGAGAGACTGAATGGGAAATTGAGGACGAGCGCTTCGAGATTATCAAGGAAAGAACCGAAGAGATCATAAATATCGATGCAGAGATGTATGATCGTCGCGAAGAAAAAATTAGAACACAGTGGCAATTTGAGGATGAGAATTTCGGCATTCGCCAGGATCGTATGCAGGAGGCACGAGACCATCAGGTTGCAATGATGGATATGCAAAAACGTCATTTCGAAGAGAATCATGCATTGCAACAAGATCAGTTCAATCTACAAAAGGAACGACACGCGTTGCAACAAAAGAATATTGATGCTCAGTTAGCGCATCTTCTCAAGCAAGAAGAGTTCGCTCAAACAGCTCATGATCAGGCCGAGACCCGCATGGCAAACGAGAAAGAGCACGCAACAGCCATGATGGCGCTACAAAGAGATCAGATTGAAGCAGGGGCCATGTTTAGAGATGAACTACGTGGGATTGCCGATTCGCTAAGAGCCATTGAGCATGAACGAGTTAAGATGGACGCAATGCGCTTGGCCATGTCACTTGATGTGGATCCCAGTGAGTGGGCACAAAAGCAAGGCTACTATAAGGGCTACTATAAGTATGATCTTGAGGCAATGGAGGGATTGGGCGAGCAGGGTGCCGGTGGTGCAGGGCTCCCCACCTACATAAAAGACCTTACAGATATGAGCGACGAAATGATGTCAATATTCAGTGTTTGGTCAGAAGAGGGTGTACAGGCTGCTGGTGATTGGAGCAAAGTAGCAGAGGATCAACTTAATGAAGCAGATAAAGCACTGATAGAAATGAATAACATAATCAAGGAGGAGATTTTCCCAACTATGTTAGAGCACTGGATTAACCTGGGTATAACGGCCGAAGAGACCATGGCCATAATTACCGCATCTTTTGGTGGTTCAAGCACGCCCTCTGGTAGTGGAGGAGACGGTGCAAGCGGGGGAAACATGAGTCCGCATGCTGGCGCAGGAGGTAGACTCTCTAGTGGAGATAGTGGGGGCGGTGGTGGTTTAGCAGGTACAGCAGTCGGTGCTGTGGCAACAATAGGGGAAGCTTTCCTCGAAATGTCAGAGACAGTAAGAAATACCTATATCTTGGGTGAAAAAGAGGGTCTTTTGTCTGGATGGACAGAGTTCTTTAAGAAGGTTGGTGTGGAAGATGAAGGTCTTTTGGGTCAGTATCAGTCTGACTGGGTAGTCTTCTTCGAGGGAGATTTAGGCATACTCAAGCAAATGGAGCTATTGCTAAACACCGAGCATCTAGGTGGTATTGCACCGATAATTGATAATATCGCGGAAGCTACCAATAGTGTAACCACAGCTGTTGGTCTAATGGTGACAGCTGCAGAGAACGCTGTTAAATCTTTAGAAGAATTGTTAAAGGGGGGCGTGTATCTAACTAAAAGACCCGAAGGTGTGTCAGAAGATGACTGGAAGAGCTGGCAAAATCCTGCAGAGAACGCTAGTGGCTTTCACGGTCTCGTCAATCGTGGTGATTATCTAGTTAGAGGCGGAAGAAAGATGTCAGTAGCAGAGCATGGTTCAGAATGGTTGGACGTATGGCCAAGTGAAGCAAGTGGAGGCAGAGGCGGGGGTGGAGATGTTTCTGCTGCACTTAATGGCATGAAGGTGCAATTAGTAGTAGATGGCAATCAAATGGACGGCTACTTACGCACTAGAGAAAGAACTAATCTATACAGGGAGAGCTTCCGATAATGGCCAATGCTTATATTTTATTGACCTCAAATGATGGCTCATTAAAAAAGCGCTATCGTGTAGTTCATCCAAGTTATTCCGAAACTAATCTTCGCAAGCAAACAATTCAAGAAACTGCTAGCGGCAAGTTAGATATTCAGCACGGATCACACTATCGAGCATGGCAAATGGCTATAAGAGCCTACAGAACAGAGGCTGCTTCAAACACAGGCACTGCACAGGCTGGTGCAACAACCTCAATTACACTTGCTAATGCAGCTGACTCTACTACACCTGATATTTATAATACTCAGACAATCTCGTTACTAACGGGTACTGGGGCAGGTCAGACTGCTGTTATTACAGGCTATAATAAAGACACTAGGGTTGCTACTGCGTCTTTCGCTACCGCACCAGATTCTACAACTACATACTCAATAACTTCGTTTTTTGGGACTTTAGCTGATCTGGAGGCCTTTTTTGATTATAAGACTTCTCCAGGCGATAAAGTCACATATACCGACTTTTTTGACGCATCTTTCTCGGTTTATATTGTTGGAGACTACGAATCAGAGCCTCAGACCCCAGGACTAGATGGCGCTACTGATTTTTGGATAGTCCCTCTCGCAATACGAGAGTCAGATGCGAAGTAATATAGTATAATGAACCTTACAGACCTTTCTTGCAGTTCCTAAAAGGAAAACCATATGGCAGCTTCATATCCAGGCAGTATTAAGAGCTTTACTACCAAAACTGATAGTACGGATGTTGTCCGTGCATCTCATATTAATGATCTACAGGACGAAGTTGTAGCTGTAGAGACTGAATTAGGTATAACTACTTCTCCGGCCAGTGACTCAGTTCGAGAACGCCTCAACTCTCTTGAGGCTGCAGATCTTGGATTAGATATTAAGAATTCTTGCCTAGTAGCTACTGCTGCAGCACTCCCTGCCTGTACATATGCCAATGGAACTGCTGGGTTAGGTGCAACTCTTACTGGCGATGCCAATGGTGCACTTGCTGCTCAAGATGGCATTACTCTTGTTGTTGGTAATCGTATTCTTGTTAAAGACCAATCAGCCGGGTTACAACATGGCATTTATACAGTTACTGTAGTTGGTGCTGGTGGCGCTGCGTTTGTTCTGACCCGAGCTACAGATTGTGACACTGCCTTGAATATGACAGCAGGGGCATTTGCATGGATCGAGAAAGGCACTACCAACGATAATACTGGCTGGGTATTAACTACTGATAGCTTTACTATTGGTACCAATGCTGTAACATTCGCTCAATACTCAGCTGGCAGCTTCACTCTTGCAACGCTAAGCGATACAGATGTTAGCTCAGAAGCAAGTGGCAATGTCTTAGTATATGATGGTTCTAATTCCTGGGACAACAAGGCTGTCTCCGGTGATGCTACTTTAGCTTCTACTGGTGCAATTACTATTGCTGCTGATGCAGTGACTTATGCCAAGATACAAAATGTAACAACCACTGATCGTCTGCTAGGACGTGACTCAGCTGGAGCTGGAGTTATTGAGGAAATCACTCCTGCTAATACCCGTACGATGCTAAATGTCGAGGATGGTGCTGATGTTACAGATGCTACTAATGTAACCGCAGCAGGCGCATTAATGGACAGTGAATTGTCTGGACTTGCAGCAGTCAAGGCAACTACTGGTACTTTCCTAACTGCCGATCAAACTAAATTAGATACTATTGCTACAAGTGCTAATAATTATACTCTACCAGAAGCAAATGCAACTACCAAAGGTGGAATAGAATTATTCAGCAATACTGACCAATCTGTTGCAGCTACTGCTGTAAGTACCACAGCTTCCAGAACATACGGTTTACAATTAAACTCTGACGGACAGGGGGTTGTCAATGTGCCGTGGGCAGATACTAATACTACCTATTCCGTAACAGACGGTGAGCTATCCGAAATTAATTTTACAAGTGCTGATCATACAAAACTTAATGCTATAGAAGCTAGTGCGGATGTAACAGACACCACCAATGTAACCGCTGCTGGTGCAGTTATGGATTCAGAAATATTAGATAGCGATAGCATGTCGGGAGTTAGCGCAACACTTGTATCAAGCTCTGAATCTATTAAGGCATACGTAGATGCCCAGACGGCCTCGGCAGGAGTTTCAGAAGGCTTTGCCGTAGCAATGGCAATTGCATTATAAAAGGAGTAAACAATGGCACAAGACTTTGAAAGAGCAGTAGCATACGATAGTTCAGGCGATGTAGACATAGGTACTACTCCCAGAACAATCATGACAAGCAATAGCGATGATGCGATTGTTGGTATTCGCTTGGCTAACATTCACGCATCAGCAGCCGTCACGGCAGATGTATATATTACATCAAGTGCATCGGGCGGTGCAGATGATAGCTATATTATAAAGAATGTCAACATCCCTTACGGTTCTAGCTTAGAACTAATAGACGGTGGGGCTAAGATAATATTGCAAAGCGGTGATGTATTGAAAGCAGTATGTAATACTGCCGATAGTCTCAACGTGTGGGTATCTTACGTTGACGCAATAAGTACATAGGAAGACTAATGCCATATATAGGTAATGCTCCCGGTCAAAAAGATATAGCTGCTTACACTAACATTGGCGCACAACCAGCCGGTAGCGACGAAGTTCTATTAAGTGACGCAGGTGTACTAAAAGCAGTTACAGTTGACAATCTTATTGCAGGAGCAGGTGGAGGTCTTGGCGCAGCCAGTACATGGAGATTAACTACTTCTTTCGCTGGTGCTGCTGATCCAATAGCCTCTAATTTAGAGGTAGATGACACCTACGGAAACGGTAGTTTGGGTTCAGCTATGTCCGAAAGCAGTGGAGTATTCACTTTTCCTTCTACTGGCTATTGGTTAGTAGAAGCAGTATGTCAGTTTTACTATACTTCTGGATTGCAGTGGCATATCATTATGATAAAAACCACGACAGATGGTGGTAGTAACTGGGATACCGCTACTGATGGTAAGCATGGTCAGGATGGTTCTTCTAATTATTTTGCACAGGCACAGTCGGCTAAGATACTGGATGTCACAAACACCAGTAATGTCCAAGTTAAATTTAGTGTTACACATCAAGACACTAGTGCAAGCACAAACGGGCATACTTCGCAGAATATAACTTACTTTAACTTTCTTAAGTTAGGAGACACATAATGGATGATTCAGGTAGACCAGACCACATCGAGGACGTATTAGTAAAGCTCCACAAAGGGCAGTGGTTCGGCTGGTCAGATAGTAATAAAATATACAGTAAGCTGATTATCCATGACGACCAGTATAGTAAACCAACTAAAGCTAGTTTGGAATCAGGATTAGCACAAGCTCAAGATGATTTTGATTGGATGGAGGTGCGTAGGGACCGTGACAAACTACTAATAGGTAGTGACGCATATCTAATGCCTGACTATCCTTTAGAGGATAAGTCAGATTGGGAAGCGTACAGACAATCACTCAGAGATATACCACAAGACTATGATAGTGCTGATGATGTAGTATACCCAGAGGAGCCAGCGTAATGCCATACATAGGTGGAGATCCCAATAGGTCAGCTTTACCTGTAGAAACTGCTGACATTACAGATGACCAGATTACTTTAGCAAAGCTGGCTAGTGGTACAGATGGAAACATTATTAGTTACGATGCCAGTGGTAATCCGGTAGCAATAGCTACGGGTGATGATGGAGAAGTCCTTACTTCCGCAGGAGCAGGAGCGCAACCAGCATTTGAAGCAGCAGCATCAGGTGGTGGTATTACTCATGCCAGCCAATGGCGATTGACTACAAACTTCGATGGCGATGCCGCACCAATAGCAAGCAACCTAGAGGAAGTGGATGCGCCTTCAGATGGACCGTTTGGTACACTCGGTGCTAGTATGTCGGAGAGTAGTGGTATCTTTACATTTCCTGCTACTGGTTTTTGGTACGTGATGTTTTTATGTACGTATTATTATGCTGGTCATTCTACATATACCGATGCGCAGATATCTGGCACAAACGACAATTCGTCTTACGGTACACTAACATATGGCAGAAGCGGTACCAATTCTGATGGACCGAACTATGCTAATATTGCTACAGACTATGTATGTGATATTCAAAACACTTCTACCCATAAGGTTCAATTCATGGTCAAGACTGAGGACGATAGTGCAACTTGCAAAGGTGCTAGTGGATACAACTATACGAGTATGACATTTATCAGATTAGGAGACACATAATGGATGACCTAACAAGCAGACCAGACCACATTGAAGATGTATTAGCAAAGCTCCACAAGGGGCAATGGTTCGGTTGGTCAGACAGTAAAGATAAAGTGTACAGCAAGCTGGTTATCCATGACGACCAGTACAGTAAACCAAGCAAAGCTAGTTTAGAGGCAGGATTAGTAGAGGCTCAGGACGACTTTGACTGGCTAGATGTACGCAGAAAGCGTGATGCGCTACTAATAGGTAGTGATAGGATTATGCTTTCAGATTATCCCATTCATGAAGTTGACAGAACCAATTGGGTTAATTATCGCCAAGAGTTAAGGGATATGCCTCAGGATTACCCAAGTGTAGACGATGTTGTGTGGCCAGACGTACCGAGTGAGTAAAGATATTGCACTATTTATGGTTTTATCTATTATAGGATTTATATTACTGTTTATTTACGACAAGCCAACAGATTATTTGTTGTATTGCCGCGGAGACTTGTACGATGATGAATATTATTTATAAAGCATACAATAGAATTGTCACGATATGTCGTAACTTTTCTTACAGACCATACATTAGTTATACTTATAATTTTCTTAATGTAGAGTGGCGCCCTCGTTATTTTAATGGAGACTAAACTCGGCTTTCACTGCAATCGTTCTGGTGATGATGTTTTAGAAGCTATAGCTAAAGTTAAGCCGCAATTGCTCAAGTTTCTAGATCCAGACCCAGGATTCGTACGAGAAGCTAGAGCTGCTTCTCCGAACAGCCTCCTTGTAGGAAGATGTGTGATTAGCCTCCAGGATCAGCTATTTCGAGAAGACCCCATAAAAAGCGCACAGAGCTTCGCTAAACACGTATTACATAATGGAGCAGGTGTAGACGCCTGGGAAAGCTACAACGAGGCGTTTGGTGAGACAGAGCCACCAAACTATATGCGTGCATACGATCATTTTCAAGTAGAGTTCCTGAGCATTATGCTGGACAATGGACTTGAAGCTGTCGCCGGCAATTTTGGAACTGGTAATATGCTTGGAAAGCATTGGCTAAATAATTTCCAAGAAACACTTCAGTCCTATACATATCTTGGCTTCCACGAATATGATTGGCCAGATATGTGGAGTATGCATCGGCAGAATATAGAAGAGAAGGGCGAGGAAGGTATGTGGCTAACTCTTCGATACCGACGCATTATGCGTGAGATACGTAAAGAGTTTGGCCCACAACATACAGCACTAATAACAGAATGTGGTATGACAAGAGGCGTTCATGGAGAGCCAGACGTAGGTCCATGGAACGAAGAAAAACCAATTACAGCACAACGTTACTGGGAATCTTTAAAATGGTACGATAATGAGATATGTAAGGACAACTATCTTCTAGGAGCATGTCTTTTTGTTGTTGGAGCTACGACTCCATGGGAAACATTTGAACATTTAGGGATCATCAATCGTTTTATGGTTAATAGAAAGCTTCCCAAAGACACAAAAATGCGTATTAGCATTGCTGGACAGGAAATGATATGTGCCCTGGAGGGCTTTTCTGCTAATGCATACTGGGATCATCAACAGTGGTCCATTGGGTACGGTAGTGGAAAGATTGATGGTATACCAGTAAAAGTAGGTGATACCATTACCCGCAAAAAAGCAGATGAAACCTTTCTGGATCTATTAGTACCATACGAAGAGGCAGTACACGCAAGACTGGATGTGAATGTAAATCAAGAACAGTTCGATGCTCTTGTTAGTGCTACGTATAACTTAGGACGAGGAGGAATAGACTCAGTCTTTATTTTAATTAATGGAGGAGATTTTCAAGGGGCAGCAAAACATCTTCTCAAGTATGTCAATGCAAGTGGAGTAGAGGTTCCGGCACTTATAGAACGACGCAAACGTGAGGCACAAATGATTTATTCCGAAGAAAAAGATGACAGTGCAGAGGATCCTGTGCATATGTATACATCTGGGGAACCTAGAGTAAATTATGACCGTACATATTGGCTTATTCCTCCCAGTGCAACTGAGGAAGAAGCTAGGCAGGTATTCGAAATGGCACTGCCAAATAAAGGTACAGTAGGTTTCTCGGCAGATGACGCTGGGATAGGTGCTCTTCCTAATAGGAGGGTAATCATATTTGATGAGGACCGCTGGGGAGGGGACATGAATCAGTGGTATGCTCAATATTACCCTGGTGTAACCATAGAAAACAGGAAACTTCTTGATCCACTTAAGAAGGTTTCTCCTAAGCCTATTGCTTATGTGCCCTCTGGCAAGAATGAGCCAGCTCTTGTTGGACTTCATGGATCTGCAGACTCTAGCTGGGGGAATCCATTGTTACCAGCAGAGCAAGATATGATAAAAAGTGCAAAAATAGAGGCATTCAAGCTTCTTTCTGATGAGCACCCTATGAGTGTAGATATTCTGCGAGCCATTAATCCAGATATGTTTATTTTATTACGGCTATTTGCAAAATTTGATTCTCATGGACACGATCCACAGAGCTTTGTAAATCGGGTTCTTACAAAGGCCGTCAGTTTTTATGAGCGTGGCGTACGTTATATGGAAGTGCATAATGAACCAAATTTAACCATAGAGGGACAGGGTAAAAATTGGAGAAATGGCACGGAATTTGCATACTGGTTTCTAGAAGTTGAGCAAAGACTGCGGGAAGCTATGCCAGAAGTGCTAATTGGATTCCCTGGTCTCAGTCCAGGCCCAAGTTTCGATAAGCGCTATGAGGGATACCAGTTTTATCATGAGGCCGAAGCAGCAGTAAATGCCTCCGATTGGATTGGCTGTCATTGCTATTGGACACACGATGATGATGATGTGGCAGCAAGAACAGGAGGTATGCGTAGTCGCGATGGGGGCGAATACTACAAAAGATTGGACACTAAAGGAAAGCAGCTTCTTATTACAGAATTTTCTAATCCTAGCGCACAGGTATCCAAGGCGGAAAAAGCCCAGCAATATACTCGGTACTACAAATTACTAGATGGTGTTCATTCTGCGTATTGCTTCGTTTCATCTGCAAGCTCTGGATTTCCACATGAAACATGGAATGCTAGTCCTATTGCTCACATTGTTGGGCAAAGGAATAATTTATGAAAGGGGGTAAGCGGATAATATGAGAACGCTTTCTTCTGGTCTAACTACTCTACAAAATGCTCGATCTCGTAGACCCGTAAGTAAGTTTATTGTACGAGATATTCGACTACGTTTTGATAGTCATGCAACTCCAGGGAATCCGTTCTATCCCACTTTTGCAGAGTTTATTGATGATGTACCTATTCATCCTGCTACTACTGGTAATAAGTTTGTACCAATGGACCATGTACAAAGTGGAACCTCTCAGGTTTCAACATATACTGGACCACTATATGCAGCATCCACTACTACATATGGAGGAGTTTCTTATGGCCAGCAAAAAACTGTTACTGATACAGATTCTATTGTCGGAATAGTTGGATATAACGACCAGATGTACTCCAGAGTAGTTGCAGATCCTACTGTAACTGCTAACTGGGCTAATTGGGGAGGAAGTTCATTTGGAGGATGTGTTTCGGGCTCACGACCATCAATTATAAAAGAAGGTACTACTTTATCGGTATTTACACATGAGAGTGGTTATATTAAGCGTTATCAAAGCACAGATGGTGGTACTACTTGGGGCTCAGCTACTAATATCATTTCTTGGCCTATTTCTGGATATAAAACAAATGCCGGTATAGCCGCGATAAGCTCAGATGAGCTATTTGTATGCGGTGTAACCTCTGCCGCTGCACACAAGCTCTCTGTGTGGCGAATAAAGGTAACTACGGCAACCAAATGGGACAATGATTGGTTTTCTGATACAGAATTCACAATATCAGCAATGACTCACTTCGACGCCTGCAGTATGGGAACCAATAAACGCATGATCTTATTTCAAGGAAATGAGAATGGACAGACCTTTTCTACTCTTTGGTCTGATGGTGTCTGGAGTACACCAAGACCAGTTCTCCCTCTAGATCTAGTAGATACTACCAGTCAATTTCGAGCTAACTCTATAGAGAATATTCAGGACGTAATTTGGGTAACGGGACATCTTAAGCGACCAGGTAGTGTAACTGGATACGATATTGATATGGATGTATCTGTTCGCACAAAAGATGGTGAGCACTGGACCTTTGATCGCAACGCATTTGTCACTCAAAGCGAGACAAGAGGGCAAATGCTCTTGGCCAATAAACAAACTACCTCTTACGATGGTGAGACTACACTTAGTACTTCTGCTGATCCAAGTGTTTATTATCCAGGGACTAAAACTGTTTATAAAGCGCCCTCTACATATATGATAGATCCAGCTAATGATAATCCTAACAAAAAGATGACTCTTGATGATAGTGATTTTCTTTTTAACTGGGGATTAAATATTCCAGCTGCTGATGGTGCACCATCACAAGTACAAGCTTCTCTAGCAGCTCGAGATAGCATCCTTGTATGGCCCACAGAGCCTTCTGGATCATGGAACTGGAATGATGGTCATGCGTGGCCAGCAACTTCTATTACTGGTATTTATTATAATCATCCAGTAGTTAAAGGAGGCAGTCTTGTATGGATCTATGCAGGCTATGACGGAACAGGTAGCGCTGTTAAAACCTCATGGCCAACCGTTCCAAGTAGCTCTTGGATATGGACTGACGGAACATCTAGCTATCCACACGTACAAATGTGGCCTGACGAAGGCGGTAGTGGAGATGTACATCAGTTATTAGATATATGTGATATTGACCAGTTGGCACACTCTATTGCCGATGGCTCCCGTTCGGTCCAGATGACTGGGAGAGGCTTTACTGGCAAGGCCCTTAAGCAAACAACGGCAATGCAGGATTATTTATTTACTCCTCAAATCAAATGGGCAGATGACTTAGATGCCAACGACCATTTTGCCAGACTAAGTGGGACAGTAACCACAAACTCAGGCGTACTTGAGTGTAGCGATGCGTCTAGTATTACTCATGGTTGGTGGACTGGGCCAGAGGGAATAGGCAGTGGTATGATATGGCCTCTACTGAAAGTTAGTTTCAAACTAAATCATGCCTCTAATACAGGGGGACTAGTATTAAACGGTAAAGACGGAGACAATCATTGGTATTTGAAGGCTAGTACATCAGGACTGGCTCTTATAGAGCGCGTAGCTGGTACTGACACTTCAAGAGCAACTAGCTCTGCCCTGACCTTTGCTATTGATACATATTATGATCTTATGGTTTTATATAGAGGTGGTAACTTCTATATATGGCAAAAGACTACAAGTGCCAGCTTAGGGTCTGCTAATCAAACCTGGGCATCTGCTATTACATATACACACGCAACATCCACTCATCCATCCTTTGATAGAGTAGAAGGAATGGTTGGTTTTCGTGTCGATGCAGTCTCA
>Ga0115002_10006865_pt1 | contig 12971 bp, 8 predicted proteins | sample ArcticOcean_MG_C_8_FD_89576 | JGI IMG/M metagenome (GOLD analysis project Ga0115002, IMG submission 89576) | Marine microbial communities from western Arctic Ocean - ArcticOcean_MG_CB11_86 | ecosystem: Environmental > Aquatic > Marine > Oceanic | place: Arctic Ocean: Canada Basin | collected...
CTTAGTCGGTCTTAGTCACGGGCACACTGGCATGGCCACGTGAATACCTAGCTGCAAGAGGGGATCCTGAGCTACTTTCAATTGTAACCGAACATCAAACAGAATTGGACACCAATCCACCCGGATGCCCGAGTCCCATCGATACGCTAAAATGACGTAAAACACAAGTTGCCGAGCTGAACGGTGGTAACGAGACGCCATACCTCGTTCGTTATCGCAGTGAAGTCGTTCCAACGAGAAACAGGTTTGCACAGGACAATTTAAATGAACACCGAAGAAAAGATGGAAGCTGCTATCGAGTTATTCAGTCAAGGACAACCAGCGGAAGCACTCAAGATTTTCAGCGAAATTGTCGCAGAAGACGAAACGAACGCCCAGGCAGCCTACTTCCAAGGATGCGCTCTCGCCGATGCCGGCGACCACGAAAATGCAGTCGTCGCCTACGAGAAGAGCGCTAAACACGCAGGCGAAAGAGCAGCCTTGCCACTATATAACATGGGCAATTCTTACCAAGCGTTGGGCGACCTTCCCAAAGCCGCACTTTCGTTTAACGCTGCCCTAGAAGCCGACCCCACCATGGCCGATGCATGGATTAACTTGGGTCGAGTTCTAGACGACATGGGCAACTCAGAAACAGCGGTTCAATGTTACGACGCGGCACTACAAATCGACCCCAACGACACTGTCGCTCATGCCAATCGAGGGAACAGTCTACGGCAATTGGATCGATTCGATGAGGCACTTCAGTGCTTCACTCTGGCACTCGAATGCGAAAACCCTGAATTGCCCGCCTACCTTGGCCAAGCCATTTGCTTTGTACATACGGGCGAAAAAGAAAAGGGCTTCGACGCGCTCGACAAGATCTACGAGGCGACACAAAATGCAACGGTGTTGTTCGAGAAAGGTGTGCTGCTAGGTCTTCAAGACGACAATGAAGAAGCACTGGCCGCGTTCGATCAAGTCCTTGCAGAAAACTATCACAGTCCGCAACTATTCAATAACCGTGCCGAAGTGCTCGCCAAACTCACTCGAGTTGACGAGGCACTAGAGTCATTCGACCAATCTTTGGAGCTCGAAAACAATTTCTATCCAGCTCTATTTGGAAAGTGCCGACTTCTTTCTAAACTCGATCGAATCGATGAAGCACGCGCAACGTGCGAACGTCTGCTCGAAATCTGTAGCGACGAGCAAAAGGAGCGACCAGAAATCGCTGCTCTCGCACAACGATGCGGTCTAACTTGATTACCGATTGCCCAGCAACCACTGCTTATCGACAACCACTACTTAACGGTCATTTCCCAACCGCTAAGTTCGTAGCGTTTTGACAAGCCCGGATCGACGCGGAATTGGATATCGGCATTGCCAGCTGTAAGTGCGATATCGGCCTCAAAATCGCCAACTGCCATATCCCCGCCGAGCGACGTTAATTTGGCTTTTTCAAAAGCGAGCCAAGCAGCTTCAGGGGCAGCCTCAGTGACGATGCGATATTCAAGTCTCTTGATCTGGCCAGTATCGTTACTGTAATGGTGCTGTGCGACAAGTTTTGCAGTTCCCGCCGCCAGTGGATCGACCTTCACCGTCAACTTTGACTTGTCTGCCAAATCAAATTGTTTGTTGTTTTCAGCGCCGGAATCGAATTTCAAAACGGCTTCCGAATTGGCTGCTCCAGCCCCACCGCCGTCGCCGGCATCTGGTCCATCGCCGGATCCACCACATCCCATGATGAAAAGAACCAAAGTCAGAACTAGCCACATTTTGAGTTGTACTTTGAGCTGCATCGTGAAACCCTTTATGTGTCGGACACTTTTTAGAATTGAGCTGATTGGAATTGAGCTGATTGGCCAAATTGTAATGGCTAATATAGCCAGCGTCCACAAGCACAAAGAGCCAGCATTACTTATTTTGCTTTGAATCGATTACAATACGCTCGCAAATGGCCGTGCAAAGAGCGGCCTGAGGTAAACGTAATACGACCTCCGACTCAGAAAGAAACACCAGAGGAACCACCTCGAATGAATCGCCTAAATATCCTGGTTTTTACATTCGCCAGCGCACTGTTGTTTAACGTGTTGTTTAACGCGTTGTTTAACGCGTCGGTTAGCCCTGCCAGCGCAGCCGATTCGCTGCCGGCGCTGCGCGACGAGCAGATTCCACAAAACCTCGATCAGCTTTGGGCCGGCTACGATCCCGACAAAGAGCCACTCGAAGTCGAAGTTATTCATCAGTGGCAACAAGACGACACGACGGTGCAGATGCTGACATATGCAATCGGCACCTTCAAAGGGAAACCCGCGCGGATGGGAGCTTACTACGCCTTTCCCACAAACGCGAAAGGCAAAATCCCCGCGATCTTGCAAATGCACGGCGGCGGACAACGAGCGTCGCGCGAGATGGCAGAAGCCGCGGCGGCAAATGGGTACGCGTGCATCTCCATCAACTGGGGCGGCAAGGCGATGGCCGATCAGCAACCGAACGAAGCGGGCACCGATTGGGGCGCAGTCGATGCAACTCAAACAACCCACAACGGCCACTACAGTTCGCTGAAACCAGATGACAAAACGATCGATTCAGTCGTCAGCCCGCGCAACAACAATTGGTTCCTAATCGTCCTCGCAGCTCGTCGAGCTCTCACATTTCTACAACAACAGCCGGTCGTCGATCCCGATCGGCTTGGAGTGACTGGTCATTCGATGGGCGGCAAGTTAACTGTCATGGTTGCCGGCGTCGATTCGCGCGTCAAAGCAGCCGTTCCTTCGTGCGGTGGAGCTGCTGCCGCACCACAAGAGCTGCGAGACAGACCGGGGTCGTCTTGCCGCCCAGTCAATCGCGAACCGCTTTACCACAAGACAATCGATGACCTCAACTCGATCCGCCGCATCACATGCCCAATCCTCTACACCGGACCGCACAACGATTTCAATGGCAACTTCGACAACCTCTTCGCCAACTGGAAAGAGATGCCCAGTAAATCGAAACACTTTAGTATCTCGCCTCATCTAAACCACCGGCACATTAGCGAGTCGACTTTCGCCGGGAAACATTTCTTCGACACGATACTAAAAGGCGAAAGCAAATTCCCCGCCACTCCCAAAATTGAAGTCGCTTTAAAAACCGAAAGCGGTATCCCCAAAGTAACGGTGAGCCCCTCCGCTCCAAACGAAGTCGTCAAAGTCGACATCTACTACAGTGTCGACCCTCACGCGCTAACCCGCTTTTGGCGAACGGCACCTTCTATCAAAACGGGCGGAAACTGGACCGCGAATTGTCCAGTCATTAGCAGTGACATGCCGCTAATCGTCATAGCCAATGTCTACTATCCACTCAAGAAAGAAATCGTCGGCCCGCGCTGGAACCGAAAATCACCCGAGACATTTGTGGTTAGCTCCGAGGCACTTGATTTTGATCCGCAACTTCTCAAAAAAGCAGGCGTCAAACCAACCGACAAATCAGAACGCACCCTGGAAGCGAACTTCGACTCCTGGCAAGATTGGTTTCGCCTCGAAATTCGTAACAACGACCATCGCCAATGCGTCACACGAAAACTCAAAGATCCAAAGTGGCGTGGGCCCAACGGTGCGACCCTCGCCATCGACGTTCTCGATCCAGCCGGCGGCGAAATCGCTGTTACATTTGAAATGAACAGCTGGAACGCCTACTCAGGTATCAATTCTGGCAAATACTATGCAGCGAAACCGATCGAAAAATCAGCGGACTGGCAAACCGTCGAACTCTCGCTTGAAGACCTCAAGCCACTCGATGCGAAATCGCCGACAGGACTACGCAGCTGGCAATACATGACGACGTTGGGAATTGTGGCTCACGTTCGCGTGCGGAAAGACGGTGAGTCGGTAATTGTCGCCGGTTCTCGATGGCCACAAGATCGCCAACTACGAAACTTGCGTTGGGTCGGCGGCACTTATCCAAAAACGCTTCTCTTACCCGGTCAAAAAATATCCCAGGAAGAATTCGACAAGATCTTTAACTCGGAAATTGACAAATCGGTTCAACAAGAAGAACGCGACGCTAACGACGCGAAGAAAAACTAGATACCCATTAGCAAATCAGAACGAGGTAAATATGATGGCACGATCGCCTTGGATATTAGTCGCTTGCTTCATCAGCACGACGCTCGGTTTGCTGGGCCAAACTTTAAGCGCCGAGCAAACTCGGCTAAATGTACTCTTCATTGCGATCGACGATCTCAATACGCGACTTCATTGTTACGGACACGACCATATTCAATCGCCCAACATCGACGCCTTGGCGAAACGAGGAGTGCGGTTCGATCGAGCGTATTGTCAGTATCCATCGTGTGGGCCTAGCCGAGCGTCCTTGCTGACGGGACTGCGTCCCGAAACGACGGGTATCCTCAGCAACAAGACCAAGTTTCGCGACCAGCTCCCCAACGCCATCACACTGCCGCAGCTCTTTCGACAAAACGGATATCACTCCGCCCGAGTCGGAAAGATTTTCCATCAGGGAGTTCCTCTCGATATCGGCACCAGCGGACCCGACGACCCCAAAGCCTGGGATGAAGTTGTAAATCCCCGCGGCCGAGACAAAGACGAAGAGAATCTACTCACCAATTACACTCCCGACCTGTTATTGCAGGACAGAATGTCTTACCAAGCAGCCGACGGAAGCGACAACGAACAGACCGACGGCAAAGTGGCGACAGAGACCATTCGACTGCTCAAGCAACATCGCGACAAACCATTCTTCATCGCCGCAGGATTTTATCGACCGCACATCCCTTACGTCGCACCGAAGAAATACTTCGACCTATACAACTTAAAGGACACACCACTTCCCAAAATCGCAAACGGCTACCAACAGACCGTTCCTCCAGCTTCGCTCGCTTCGACAAAAACATGGCCGAACTTTGGAACGACCGAGCGGCAAGCCCGCGAATGTATTCTGGCCTACGATGCTTGCGTCTCGTTTGTCGACATCCAAGTCGGACGACTACTGGCCACTTTGGAAGAACTCGATCTAGCAGACAATACAATCGTGGTCTTGTGGGGCGATCATGGCTACCATCTTGGCGAGCATGGACTGTGGCGAAAGAACAGTCTGTTCGAAGAGTCCGCTCGAGCTCCTTTGATCATTTCCGTGCCCGGCTTCAAATCGAAACAACACGATTGCACCAGAGTCGTCGAATTCGTCGACATCTTTCCCACGGTCGCCGAGTTGACTGGGATCAAAGTGCCAAAGGACCTCGCGAAAAAACTCGAGGGAAAGAGTTTGCTGCCGCTACTTCGCGATCCCGAGGCGACATGGAACCGCCCCGCGTTCACTCAAGTTCAATTTGGCAAAAACGAAAAAGCGTTTCCCGGTCGAGCAGTCCGAACGGAGCGCTGGCGCTATGTGGAGTGGGACCACGGACGCCAGGGCCATCAACTCTACGACCATAAAAACGACCCCAACGAAATACGAAATCTCGCGAGCGATCCGGACTACGCCCCCATCGTAGCGAAGCTAAAGTCGTTGCTCGCAAAACGTTTCTAGTGACCCGAGCGGAGGAGATTGCATTCTGTATCCAAACGTAACATTTGTTGCGATTCAGCGAACAAGCGCAGACGACCGCCGCTGAATTTACGACAATACATAAACCATCGTTTATGCCAACTTTAACATATTAGATCTCAAACGATCCCGAAGGCCGAGGATTGCACGCCTATGAACGCACGCCGAACTGGATTCACGTTAGTCGAGTTGCTTGTCGTAATTGCGATAATTGGAATCCTTGTGGCTATCCTCCTGCCAGCCGTCCAGCAAGTGCGAGAGTCGGCTCGTAAAACTCAGTGTTTAAACAACCTCAAGCAAATCGGAATTGGACTTCACAATTACCACGACACGCTTAGGTCGTTCCCACCGTTTATAATCAATCGATCTGGCAACCCTGGGCGAATCTCCGATAGCGATAAGACTGCAAACTGGCTGATCTTGTTGTTACCCTTCCTCGAACAAAAACCAATCCACGAAGCGTGGGACTTCAGCATTCCCGTCAACGAAAACCCGGGGCGATCGATGGAGATTTCGATCTTCAAATGCCCTAGCGATCCGAAGAGCAGAAAGAACTTCTGCAGTTACGCTGGTGGAAAATGGGCTCGTGGAAACTACGGGATGAATGTGTCGCCTTGCAGGCACGGAGTTGGAACACTCAAGGACGATCCGCTCAGCGGTATTGGTCGCACTAATCACGTTGTTCGCATGGCGGACATTTTAGACGGCACGTCTAACACTGTTGCAGTCGACGAAATCCGATCGGGACTAAACGAACACGATATCCGCGGCTGCTGGGCGATGCCCGGCCTCGGCTCCGGAACGGCGGGCTTGTTCAATGATGCTGGCGTGCCCAATAGCAAAGGGGGCAACGCCGACGATATGGAGAACTGTTTGGTAGCAGGCATGGCCGGTGACGGCAGCCGCGGGATGGGTTGCTTCGACAGCTCCAACACGGGACAAATGACACCTCGCAGCCTTCATATCGAAGGGTTACACATTTTGATGGCCGATGCCTCCACTCGCTTCGTCGCCAACGAAATTGATTCCAATCCTGGTGAATTCGGTTGTGGACCGGGCCCGACAGGTGTTTGGCAGGCGCTGCACACACGAGCTGGCGGCGAAACCGCTGGGACGGAATAAAGCGCATCTCTCCATAAAGAGGACGAAGGAAATCACCTCGATGAGAATCTTGGCAATCATCTCCCTATTGCTGATCAGCCTCACGGGCTGCGGCGGTTCCGCCGGTCCCAATTTGGCCGACGTGACGAATCGTATGACACCCGAACAGCTGGAAATAGGTCCGCCGCTGATCAACTCCGCAGATTTGATATTGGTACCCATCCCGGCAGGCCAATTTCAAATGGGAAACCCGGCCAAGAAAGGCGCAAGGGGTGGACCCGATTCACCTCGTCACGGCGTCAAAATATCACAGCCGTTCTACATGAGCATTTGTGAGGTGACTCAAAAACAGTACGAACAAGTAATGGGCGAACGTCCCTGGGCAGGCAAGCCGCTCGTGCAAGAAGGCCCCAATAACGCCGCCTCATATATTTCCTGGGAAAAAGCGACTGAGTTTTGCGCCAAGCTTAGCGAACAGGAAAAAACGAAGTATCGTTTACCCACCGAAGCCGAATGGGAATACGCTTGCCGCGCCCAAACAGCAACAACTTGGAACTGCGGCGACGAATATGGAGACCTGACAGACTACGCCTGGTTCGATGCCAACGCATATAAGACAGGCGAACAATATGCTCATCCAGTTGGCAAAAAGCTGCCAAACTATTGGGGGTTGTTCGACATGCACGGTAACACTTGGGAATGGTGCCAGGATTTCTACGGCCGATACGACGGTCAACAAATAACGGTGACGGATCCAAAAGGGCCAGATCGCGGTCGCGTTCGAGTTTGGCGGGGCGGTTCGTTTGCCAGTGCCGCAGCCAACACGCGGTCGGCCAGTCGAATAAGTTACGGGCGAGTTGATTATCGCGCCGAATATCTCGCTGGTTTCCGCGTGGTAAAATCAATTGAAGCCGCCAATTGATTCGAAAGCAAGTTCACAAAGACCAGTTGGCGTTCGCCCAGTCGAGCGGGAAAATGGAATAATGAAATCCCAAACAACACTCCCCCTTATTTGTGGCCTTGCATTTTGGCTCGCTGTAACAAGCATTGCCGTTGCCGATTGGCCCCAATTTCGCGGTCCCAACTCGTCGGGTATCGCCCTCGGTCCCGCACCACCCCTTGAATTTGGACCAGGCAAGAATCAACTCTGGAGAGTCCCAATGGCGGCGGGGCACAGCTCACCGTGCATTGTCGGCGATTCGATTTACCTGACGACTTACGACGAGAAACAAAAGAAGATCGCGGTTGTCTGTCTCGACCGAAACAATGGACAGACACGCTGGCAAAAAGATGTACCCACCAAATCGATCGAACGGGGCCATCCGTCGTTCAGCCCCGCGAGTAGCTCCCCCGCATCTGACGGCGAACGAGTTGTCGCCTACTTCGGTTCCTTCGGACTCATCTGTTTCGATAAAGATGGCGAGCAGCTCTGGGAAATTAAGATGCCGCTGGCGAAGTCGTTCGGAGGCAACGCAACTTCGCCCGCAATCATTGGCGACCGAGTCATCTTATACCGAGGAAACTACGTTGATCATTTCCTGTTGGCCGTCGACAAGAAAACTGGCAAGGAGCTTTGGAAAGTACCTCAGCAAGAACCGTTTTCTGGCGAGGTGGCGTGCACCTCGTGTCCAATAATCGCTGGTAACAAACTAATAATGCACACCGCGCGATCGATGCAAGCGTTCGATATAGCAACCGGTAAACAACTTTGGGTTGCCAAGTGCGCCACTACTGCGACGAGCACGCCAATTATCGCCGGGAATGAAGTCATCGTCGCCGCCTGGAATAAGATGGGTGAACCGGCGTTGCGGCCATCGTTCCCCACTTTCGAAAAACTGCTCACCGACCACGATAAAGACGAAGACAAACTGATCAGTCGCGATGAGTTTCCTTCGCTTTGGATTTTTCATCGTCCCGAAGGTGTCGAAGCAGCCATGAATGGTGCACCTCTCCGCTTCGAGCGCATCGATAAAAATCGGAACCGAGAAATCGATTCAAAGGAGTGGTCGGATCGGATCCAAGACATCGAGAAATATCGGGCTGGTTACGAAACTCACGGCATCTTGGCAATTCCGCTCGACAGTAAAGGAATCGTCGAACCGAAAGACTTCCGCACACTCGAAACGCAAGGAATTCCCGAAGTCCCCTCGCCGCTGTGCGACGGCGAATACATCTATTTCGTTAAGAATGGAGGAGCACTCACTTGCCTCGAACTAAAGACAGGCAAGCGAGTTTATCGCAAGCGAACAGGTGGTAGCGGTACTCACTATGCCTCGCCATTAATAGCCGACGGAAAGCTCTTCACGATAGCTGGCGATGGACGAATCACCGTCATCTCACTCGGTCCCAAACCCGAGATTTTGGCGACCAACAATCTGGGCGAAAATGTCTACGCGTCGCCCGCCATTTCCGATGGAGTGCTCTACGTGAGAACTCACTCAGCACTCATTGCGTTTGGCAAAGAATGATTCACAACCGCGATAAACTCCCCTGCTCTGTCACAAAAATTACGTTTTAACTGATGCATATTAAACTGTTATGGATCGCCTGCGCGGCCGCGTTTCTATTCGCGTCGAGTGTCGACGCGCAGCTAGAGCAAGAAAATCGCGCGAAATCCGCTCGACCAAACATCGTCTTCGTCATGACTGACGACCATGCACCGACTGCGATCGGGTTTAAGAACGCCGAACTCAAAACCCCGCACCTGGACCGTTTCTTCCAGCAGAATGTCGAGTTGAAAAACGCTTTTGTGACAACCCCGTCGGGCAGCTCGTCACGAGCGAGTCTAATGACCAGCCGTTTTGGAACGGAGCTGGGGATTACGGACTGGATCAGCGATGGAAAAGAACGACAATTGGGACTCGACCCAAAGTTTCCGTCGTGGCCAAAGCTGTTGGCCAAAACCGGTTATCGAAATGGGCTCGTCGGCAAGTGGCACATGGGAATCATCGAACGCTTTCATCCACGGCACCATGGCTTCCATTACTTTGCGGGCATGCGAGGCGGAGGTAATACAGCAAAAGACCCGGTTCTCGAAATCCGCGGCAAGCGGCAACAGGTGAAAGGCTTTACTCCCGACATCCTTACCGATCACGCAATCGGGTTTATGCAGCGAAACCAAAAAGGCCCGTTCCTACTTTGCCTACACTTTCGCGCTCCACATATTCAATGGCAGCCGCTCAGTGACAAGGATTGGTCTCCGTATAAAGACATCGACCCAACGCTTCCCGATCCCGAGGTGCCTCATCTCGACACCGCAAAGCTCAAACGGTGGACGCGAGAGTATTACGGCAGCGTTTCGAGTGTCGATCGCAATTTCGGCCGCTTGCTCAACGAACTGGAAAGACTAAAACTCGTCGACAATACGATCGTGATCTTCACCACCGATCACGGTTACAGCTTGGGTCAGAAGGGGCTGTGGTTTAAGGGAAACGCTCGCCGACAATTAACAAAAATGCCTCAACAAGTCTGGCCGTATATTCCACCAGCCCAGCGACCGAATCTCTTCGATCAATCACTTCGCGCCCTGACTGCTGTTCGCTGGCCGGGAGTCACCAAGCCTAATTCGGTCATCGACGAAACTGTCTCGAACCTCGATTGGTTCCCAACGATTCTGGAAATGGCGGGTGCCGAAATCCCCGACGATGTCGTCATTCGCGGCCGCAGTATTGCACCACTTCTCAACGGGGAAAACGTCGAGTGGGACAACGATCTGTACACCGAGTACAGCATGGTTCATATGGCCCAAACTCACATGCGTGGCTGGCGAACGCCGAAATGGAAACTCTCCATCGATTTCCTCAACGCAGGCCGCGGCGAACTGTACAACCTGCAAACGGATCCCCTCGAGACCGAAAACCTATTCCGTTCCGCCGCAGAAGACGTCAGAGAAATTCGCGAACAACTGACCGCTCGCATTATCGAAAAGATGAAAACAGTTGGCGATCGAATCAGTATCGACCCTACTGAAAACCAACGCGAATTAGAACGAATCAGCGCGGGCCACCATAGCTCTGGCGAAGCGGGTTGGGGCTGGGAAAAATCGTTTCAAGCGGGTGATTCAACAGCACCAAATGCAAACGAAATACATGCGACAGAGATCACGCATCTCGTTCCTCACAAAGGGAAGCTCTACGCAGGGAACGGCTATTGGATGGACGCTCGCCCTGGCGGAAAGAAAGACTGGGCTCAAGTCATGGCACTAGATTCGCCGGAAACGGATTGGCGGATCGACTTGGACACCGGAGCAAAACACCTTCGAGTTACCGCGCTGAAGTCGGTTACTTTTCATGTCGACGCCAACGGTAATAAGATCGTTCCGCCAGCCAACCTCCTGCTAGCTGGCTCCGACGGAGAAAGACTAACGAACATCTGGACGCGCGACGACTCGAAGAATTCCTGGACCCGAACAGAACTTCAAGCCGGCGGTCAATACAAACGTTCTCTGCGCGCCATCATTCTCCATCGCGATCAACAGACGGGTATCGACAGAATCTTTGCTGCCGCGGGCGAGCTTGGCCTCTACAGTGGAGTCTACGACTCGACACAACCGGGAATGATCCTCTGGAACAAAGAGCCCGAACTCGGACCCGGCGTCGTGCGTCCGATGTCTTTCGGCGAAGCGAATGGAAAACTATATGCGTCATCGGGCACTGATATTTACCAACGAATTGACGGGACCGATCCGCGGTGGGAAAAAGTCTATTCGTATGGCGGCAGCACGAGTTGGGCAATGGGCGGAATTCGCGGATTGACCACGATCAAATCTCCCAACGGCTTGGGCGAGTCGCTTCTCTTTACACACAAAGCTCAAGTCATTCGGCTCGACCCCAACAACGCCCATAAAGCGACCGCGGAAGTTCGCATCCCCGAACTCATCGAGAAAAACCTAGGCATTCCAGTCAAAGGACACACGCTGGCCGCCTACAGTTCCATGTTGCCTGTGATCGATCCAAAGATGGGAAAAACGGTTCATCTCATCGGCGTGCAAAGCCAATTGCTGGCTGGCAATAAAAAAGGAAAGATCGACGTTCAGAATCGTAGCTTCTCTGGCTATTACGCGGGCGGTTGCTACTTGATTCGAGAAGCCGCGAACAACTACCGAGTGAAAGAGGTCAACGGTCGCTGGCAAGAAGGCAAGCCACCGTTGTTCGCCCCGCGAACTTACGCGATCTCGCCTTTCCCCAACGACAATCGACTCTACTTTGCTGGCTACGACGCGAACTTCTTACCCGCCGTCGATTCGGCTTGGATCTACCGAGCGTCGGTAACTAGCGCACTCCAAGCGCCGGCGGAAGTTTACGAACTCCGCACGTATACTACGAACGAAGGGAAGCTCCCGAACTTAAACGCACGTTTCCGCGACCACACAATTAGAATGTTCAAAAAGCATGGAATGGAATCCATTGGCTACTGGACACCCACCGATGGAGCCGCCTCAAAGAACACGTTGATCTATCTACTTAAGCATAAGGACATCGATACAGCTCAACAGTCGTGGAGCAGTTTTCTTGCCGACGAAGAATGGAAGAAAATAGCCAAAGAATCCAACAAGGACGGACCGCTCCTCGCTCAATCCCCCCAGTCGATTTTCATTGAAGCAACGGGCTACAGTCCAAGTCTTTTGGGTGCCGATAACAAAACGCCGGGAGTTTATGAACTTCGCACTTATACGACAGTCGCAGGAAAGCTCGACAATTTGAATGCACGATTTCGAAATCACACGATGCAATTATTTGAGAAACACGGCATGCGATCGATCGCATATTGGAATGCCTCAAGTGCTCAACGGACAGCGAAACAACCTTCGGACAACACGTTGGTCTATCTTCTCAAACACAAGAGTCGTCAGGCGGCGACAGCATCCTGGCAAGCGTTTCTCGCCGATCCCCAGTGGCAGAAAGTTGCCGCCGAATCGCGGCAGGACGGCCCCGTTCTCGCGCGAAAACCGCAGTCTGTGTTCCTGACCGCAACGGACTATTCGCCACTACCAAAATGATCGACCTTCGAAGCAACTCGCAACGCGAGTCACCCTCCCATTTATGGGAGGGTCGGAGCTCCGCTCCGGGGAGGGTTTATGAACTTCGTTAGACGAGGCCATGGCAAGGCGACTAGACGTGGCATGCCATCCTGACTGACCTTTACTCAGCTTTGGGTGTCACACACGCAAATCGTCCAATATCGAGTCGACGGCGTCTGAGGGCTCGGTTAACACGTTCCGAAGCCAACCGTTTTGGATCGCCCTTGTGCGATTTAGGCTGCAATACCTAGGGTGGCGTTCTACCTCGCTGGGGCTCGGCGAACTGACCCCAGGCTACTGCGGCAACGCCTTCGGCGTAAAGAAA
>Ga0115002_10006866_pt1 | contig 12970 bp, 12 predicted proteins | sample ArcticOcean_MG_C_8_FD_89576 | JGI IMG/M metagenome (GOLD analysis project Ga0115002, IMG submission 89576) | Marine microbial communities from western Arctic Ocean - ArcticOcean_MG_CB11_86 | ecosystem: Environmental > Aquatic > Marine > Oceanic | place: Arctic Ocean: Canada Basin | collected...
GCTTGCGGGTGGAGAACGGATTGAAATCCGCGGGTTTGGCAGTTTTTCTCTGCACTACCGTCCGCCTCGGGTTGGCCGAAATCCGAAATCCGGGGATCCGGTATCGCTTCCGGCGAAATATGTCCCTCATTTCAAACCGGGCAAGGAGCTACGTGAGCGCGTCAACTCTGAAGAATCCCTGTGTTATGAACCGCAAGAGGTAAGCGAGTCTTCGCACGAGTCGGATCTGGACTAGGGGTAGGCTCAGCACTACTTTCCACGAGCGCGGATAATATTGAGGCCACTCCCGAATACCCGCACGCCTAGTGTTTCCGTTGCGGAACTCGAGGAATCGCCTCGTTTGCGTAGCTACCGAGCAACGAGTAAGAAACCAGTGTTAGCGTTTCGAATTCAATTTCTGAATGAGGCCTCGTAGGCCTCAGTGCACACCTCGCCGCTAAGGATAACGAGTAGAGGGAAGTCATGACTCGAGTAATCCAAATCGTTTTCGCGCTTCTGATTGTCTTCTTTGGACTCGCCTTCCATATCAAAAATGACGTACTTGTCACGTTGGATTTCTACGTTCGTACGCTCAGCTTGCCCTTGTCTTGGGTCGTGGTAGTTGTATTTTCCGTCGGCGCAATCCTTGGCTTAATGGTGATGTTGAACACTATTTTACGTCTTCAGCGTGAAATACGGCGACTCACAAAAAAACATGATATGGCTGCGAAGGAGATCGTGAATCTACGGGCCATTCCGATTAATGATGGTCCCTGAGTACCTATTCGGACTCGTCGTAATACTATTGCCTGTCGCGGCCTTTTCTGGGTGGTATTTCGGGCGCAAGGATGTTCGCGAGAAGCTTCACGGCTTACCCCGCGCTCCTGGTGTGTCGCAGGATTACTTCAAAGGACTCAACTACTTGTTGAACGATCGTCCTGACAAGGCGATAGAAGTCTTTATAAAGGTACTTGAGGTCGAAAGCGAAACGGTAGAGACCCACTTGGCGCTGGGTAATCTGTTTCGTCGTCGAGGAGAAGTCGATCGTGCGATCCGAATTCACCAAAACCTGGTTGCGCGTCCTTCGCTCGATAAGGAACAAAGAAGCTTCGCGCTGCTCGAACTTGGAATTGACTATATGCGTTCGGGCCTGCTCGATCGTGCTGAAAGCCTGTTCAAAGAACTCATTCAAAGCCGTATGCACGAACGTCAGGCACTGCGTCACCTGGTCGATATCTACCAGCAAGAGCAAGACTGGGACGCGGCGCTTGAATACATTCAACGGCTAGAGCGCGTAACCGGTGAAGATCTGCGCGACGTGCGGGCGCATTTCTACTGTGAAAAAGCTGAGATATCCAAAAGCGCCGGCGACCAACCAGAGGCTTTCCGATCGCTCACCAAGGCGTTGAAAGAGGACCGTAAGTGCGTCCGTGCACGATTACTGTCCGCGGACTTATCAAACTTTTTCGGAGACTACGTCGCTGCGATCGCGCACCTGAAAAAGATTGAACGCCAGGACATCGACTTTCTACCAGAGGCGATCCCACGCCTAGTGGATAATTATGAGAAGCTCGATCGGGTAGATGAGCTTTCGAAATATCTGTCACGGCTATCGGAGCTCCACTTAGGCATTACCCCAGTTTTGGTACTTGCAGAGTTAACCGCAGAAAGAATCGGTTTGGACGCGGCCAAGAATCATATTATCGCTGAGTTAAAAACGCGCCCAACGATCCGTGGCATCGATCGGTTAATCGAATATTCGATGGTCAATGCCGACGGAGAGTCAAGGCAGAATTTGCAGCTTTTGAAAGAAACGACGACACGATTGGTCGAAGAGAAACTCAGTTATAAGTGTGGTAGTTGTGGTTTTACCGGCCGTTCATTGCATTGGCAATGCCCAGGTTGTAAGTCGTGGAACACGGTTACACCAATCCACGGAATTGAAGGCGAGTAGTGACGGATCTCGAACGTAACTGCGTGATCGTTGCGCTCGATTTTGCTACGGAAAAAGATGCGTGGCAGATGCTCGAACACCTCGATCCGGAGCGATGCCGGGTCAAGCTGGGCAAAGAACTATTTACCCGAGCGGGGCCGGCACTCGTGCGCCGGATTGTTGAATCCGGCTTTGACGTGTTTCTGGATCTCAAATATCACGATATTCCAAATACGGTGGCAAGCGCATGTAGCGCCGCGGCTGATCTCGGGTGTTGGATGGTAAATGTTCATGCGAGCGGTGGCCGCGCAATGATGGAGGCTGCGGCCGAGCGGCTGGCCCAATATCAAACGCGACCGATATTAGTCGCAGTAACAGTCCTAACGAGTATGGATGACGCCGCGATCGCGGAAGTTGGTTATAACTTAAGTGCGGATAAGTTGGTCCTGCAGCTCGCCTCATTGACACAGCAATGTGGTTTGGATGGTGTGGTGTGCTCCGCGCACGAGATCCGTTCTATTAAGCAGCAATGCGGCCAGCATTTTATGGCGGTTACACCCGGGGTAAGACCGAAAGGTAGCAGAGTGGGCGACCAACGTCGCGTAGCCACCCCGGTGGCTGCGTTGGACGCGGGTGCGGATTTCCTGGTGGTCGGTCGGCCGATAACCCGCGCGGAAGATCCTCAAGCTGCAGTCAAAGCGATCTATGGCGAAATTTCCAGATCGCGCACTTTAGGGCCCGGGAAATGAGTTACCGAGAGCCGATATTTGTACGGTATGACCACCGAAGCTAACGCAACCAACTGCTCTGCTTTGGAACCGCCGTTGCCACGACCGGGCGATGACTGTGCGTGGACGCGCTTATTCGGTGCGGGAAAATCACTTGCCATTGCAAAGGCTGTCGAGCGACATGATGGATTGGTGGTTGTCGTTGTCGGTGACACGAATACGGCTTTGCAATTCAGTGATGAAATTCCATTTTTTGCAAGGGGCATTCAACACTACAACCTGCCCGATTGGGAGATTCTGCCGTACGATCAATTCAGTCCATACCAAGACATCATCTCCGATCGTATTTCGACGCTGACCGCATTACCGACCTTGACCCGCGGTTTACTAGTTGTATCGGTCGCCACGTTGATGCACCGGATCGTTCCACGTACATGGTTAGCTGGACAAACATTTAGTTTGAAGCTGGGCGACAAACTTGATCGGGTCGCGCTACAAACGAGATTGAACCAGGCCGGCTATCGGAACGTTTCTCAAGTAATGGACCATGGTGATTTTGCGATCCGTGGCTCGATCATCGACGTATTTGCGATGGGAGTTTCCAATCCGTTCAGGATTGATTTGTTTGATGATGAAATCGAGACCCTGCGCGTGTTCGATGCGGAGACGCAACGGTCGATAGAAAACGTTGAGTCACTTAACCTCCTGCCAGCGCGAGAAACGCCATTGACATCCGCGGCAATTGGACGTTTCAAACATAATTGGCGCTTGTCATTCGAGGGGCTGCCGGCAAAAAGCCCAATCTACAATGATGTATCGGAGGGCCTTGCTCCGGCCGGTATTGAGTATTATTTGCCGTTGTTTTTCGACCATCTCGATACCCTATTTGATTACATTCCCGAAAACGCGCTGCTTATCGTTGACGAGGGCGTTGAAAAGGGCGCAGATCAATTTAGAAATTCAGTCGACGAACGTTACGAGCAATTGCGCTACGACTTTGAGCGCCCCATTTTACCCCCGCAGAAGGTGGTTTTGGACTGGGAGGATGTCCTCGAGGGACTGAACGCGTATCGCCGAGCGTATGTCTCAAGCTTGGATTTGGGCGACCGCGAACCGAACTTCCGCTTCAATACTCGTGTCGGGACCAAACTGCCAATCGATGGTCGTGCGTTAACACCGTTTCGCCTGGTCCATTCGTTCCTGGAATCTTATGACGGTCGCGTGCTGTTCTTGGCTGAGTCAGCTGGACGCCGCGAGACGATGCTGGATCTATTCAGCGGTAACGACATAAAACCGAAGTCAGTTACCAACTGGCCTGAGTTTCTGAATGGAACCGAACCGGTTGGGCTAGCAGTTGCTCCATTATCCGAAGGGGTCGAACTCGTCGATCCAGCGATCTGTCTAATCACGGAATCTCAATTATTTGGTGAGCGTGCCTCGCAGCGTCGGCGCCGTCGGCGATCTGACATTGATAAAGACGCGATTATAAAAAGCCTCGCAGAGTTACAGGTAGGAGCACCGGTAGTCCATGAAGATCACGGTGTCGGTCGGTATCTCGGGCTTGAGGTGCTCACCGCTGGCGGCACGGAAAACGAATTTATAAAACTCGAATACGCAGACTCCGATAAGTTGTATGTGCCAGTCGCAAACTTAAACCTTATCAGCCGATATTCAGGAGTCGACCCGGCGCACGCGCCGTTGCATAAACTTGGGAGTGGTCAATGGGAGCGGGCGAAGAAACGCGCAACGGAACGGATCTACGATGTCGCGGCCGAGCTACTGGAAGTGCACGCTCGCCGCGAGGCGCGAGCAGGGCACCAGTTCAATCTAGAGCGGGATGTCTACAACGCTTTTAGCCAGGAATTTCCGTTCGAAGAAACCGCTGACCAACAAAGTGCGATTGAAGATGTCATCACCGATATGGAAAATGTCAGACCGATGGATCGACTGATCTGCGGTGATGTTGGATTTGGTAAAACGGAAGTAGCCATGCGTGCTGCATTCGTGGCGGCCAACGAGGGCCGCCAAGTCGCGGTACTGGTACCGACAACGCTGCTAGCGCAACAGCACTTTCAAACTTTTCTCGACCGTTTCGCCGATTGGCCAATTAGGATCGAGCAACTATCGCGGTTTCGCGATTCGAGCGAAACGCGCAGTGCGCTTGCTGGCCTTCAATCTGGCAACGTCGACATCGTGATTGGCACGCATAAGCTGCTTGGCAATGACGTCGTATTCAAGGACCTTGGTCTGCTAATCATTGATGAAGAGCATCGATTTGGGGTTCGCCAAAAAGAAAAAATAAAGGCAATCAGAAGCGACGTAGACATATTGACCTTAACCGCGACGCCAATTCCTCGCTCATTAAATCTAGCATTGTCGGGAACTCGAGAGCTCTCGATAATTTCTACTGCCCCTTCAAAACGTCTCGCAATAAAGACTTTTTTACGCGAATGGTCAGACGCGTTAGTTCGCGAAGCACTATTGCGAGAAATCAGTCGAGGTGGTCAGGTCTACTTTGTTCACAATGATGTCGAATCGATTGCACGCACTGCAAAGAAAGTGGCTGAGCTCGTACCAGCGGCGCGCGTCCGCTTCGCCCATGGCCAAATGCGTGAAAAGGAGCTCGAGAGCGTCATGCTCGACTTCTATCATCGGCGTTGCAATGTACTGGTATGTACAACAATCATTGAATCGGGGATCGACATCCCGAACGCCAACACGATCATCATTAGCCGCGCCGACAAGTTTGGATTGGCACAGCTCTACCAGCTCCGCGGGAGGGTAGGGCGATCACATCATCGGGCGTACGCCTATTTAATCGTTCCCCATCGAAAATCGATGACGGCCGACGCCATAAAACGTCTACAGGCGATAGAATCTTTGGAAGAGCTGGGCGTTGGATTTACCCTCGCGACCCATGACATGGAGATCCGCGGGGCCGGTGAAATACTCGGCGAAGAGCAAAGCGGACAGATCCAGGAAATCGGGTTCGGTTTATATACGGATTTGCTGAATCGCGCAGTTGTAGCCCTTAAATCCGGGGGAGAAATAACGTTTGATCCCGCAGCCGATCGTCCGACCGAGATCATGCTGCATATCCCCGCATTGTTTCCGGAGGACTATCTGCCCGATGTCCATACGAGATTGATTTTGTATAAGCGAATTTCGAGCGCGAAAAATGACGAAGAATTGGGGTTGTTGAAAGAAGAGATCATTGACCGCTTTGGCCTATATACCACCCCAGTTGATAATCTATTTCGTGTAACATCGGCGAAACTGCGCGCTCAGGTGATGGGCATAAAGCGAATCGAGCTCGGTAGTAAAGGCGGCCGTGTGGATTTTGTCGCACGCCCAAATATTGATCCAAGGGCTATTGTCGATCTGATACAAAGCGATCGAACGTACCGGTTGGATGGTGAAAGTCGCCTGCGCATTAATAAAGTTATGGCGGATGCGGACTCTCGATTTTCTGAGTTAGATGACATATTAAATGTGCTTTCTGTATCCAATGCGGCTTAGAAACTTGATCAGAGCATTGGTGTTAGTGCTCGTAATGAGCGTTGCCGCGGGCGCGAGCTTTTCCGCTGCCGCGAAGAGTCGCTGGTACCATGTCGAAGTGATCGTATTTCAGCATAACGACGTGGGCGCCGCCGATGGCGAGCAATGGCCGGATCTTGGGTCCCTGCCAGATTTTCGTGACGCGATTAACTTATTTGGAAATCGGCCTAGCGAATCGGCGCCAGCCAATGGTGAGCAACCCAACGAAGTCGCGCTACCGGGGCCTATTGCGTTTCAGTCCTTGCCGGGAAAACTTCTGAAAATGTCTGGGGTGTATCGCCGCCTGCGGGATCTCGGTGCATATACACCGATAGCTCATGTCGGCTGGCGCCAACTGGGTTTGGGTGGCACCCGCGCGCGCAGCGTGTATATCTCCGACAAGCCGAGGCTAGCTGCGGACATCAGCGCGACATCGCTGGATCCGTCAGGTGCACAATTGGTTGAGGGATCGGTCCAGATACGTGTCGGCCGATTGTTACATGTGGTGACTGATTTTGTGAAATATGGCGCTACAGCGCCGGTCAGGATCACCGAACAGCGTCAGGTGAAACTGAAAGAGATCCATTATTTTGATCACCCGCTATTTGGCGTGATCGTACAGGTGACGCCGTATCGTGCGGCGGATCCTGGCGATGTTCCCGACTAGAGATCGGCCGGCGCTCAGTTCGAAAATTACCCTTGAGCGCGTCGAGCTAGCGCTGCTCAAGCCACGTCATAGTAAGTTTGATGACGTCTTCAATTCCAGCGCTCAGGTGCTCGTTCAATTCATCCATATCGATCGTGCCACCGGCGATCCCGGCGGCCCAATTCACGACAAATGAGCAATTCATATAATCGAGTCCGGCTTCACGCGCTAGGCTCGCTTCTGGCATTCCGGTCATCCCAACAATCGTACAACCGTCACGCGCCATCCGCTGAATTTCCGCTGCCGTCTCTAGTCGCGGGCCTTGGGTGGCCCCATAAATTCCGGTCGTCTCGACGGGGAAATCAATCGAGGCCGCTGCGCGGAGGAGTTCTTGGCGGAGACGATCGGAATATGGTGAGGTGAAATCTATGTGATGGACGGTCCTGTCGAGCCCGTCACTGAAGGTGTGTTCCCGTCCATAGGTATAGTCAATTATTTGATCAGGTATAACGATCCGCCGGGGGCCGGTCGTAGGCGCTATCCCGCCAACAGCGGTAATCGCCATAACGTCTTCTACACCGAGCTCTTTTAGCGCTGCGATATTTGCTCGATAGTTGACCCGGTGGGGTGGAATCGAATGATCATGGCCATGTCGCGCGAGAAAATACACTAGCGTCTCACCCACGCGACCTTCGAGAATAGGTGCGGATGTTTGGCCATAAGCTGTAACGGGTCGGTGTTCGCGAACCTGCCTAAGGCTTGAAAAACTACTCAGTCCACTGCCGCCAATGATCGCCGTTTTGGGCATTAGTGCTCGAATAAAACCTTATGTTTAGGTCTACCGTTCCCATTCCGTTTTGAGAGCTGTTGATTCGAGCTTAGGTCGGCCTCGGCGCTGGTTGATCCACGAAAACGCTGCGAGCCACCAATCACGGGGGTGTACTTTGGTTTGTCTTGCCGGTTCCCAACGACGTTGTTGGGGTCATCGTTGTCGCCACGGTGTGCCTTGCTATCACTCCACACAAAACGGCGGAATCCATCATTGATATAGCGTTCGAGCACTATTCTTTAACCGCAAATATTCCGGGGCAGTTGCGCCAGTAAGTTTTGTAATCCATTCCAAATCCAAATACGTACCGATCGGGTGTTGATATGCCGAAAAAATCAGTTTCTCGCAGCCCGATTCGCTCGGGGATCGATTTCACCAGCAATACCGCCGTCAATACTTCATGCGCACCGTTTGCTTGGCAGCGATCGACCGCCGCTTGCAACGTGACGCCTTGATCTAGTAGATCATCGATCACCAACACCGTGCGGCCGTTTAGTGTCGGAGGAGGTGGCCTGATCCATTCCAATTCGCCTCCAGTCGTCTTGTTGCCGTACCGAGTTAGGTGGATGTAGTCGACCTGAAGGGGGAAAGCTAAGCGACACAGCAGCATTGCCGCAGGCACTATGCCACCGTTCATCACGGCTAGTAGTAGCGGGTTGCGATGCTGTAATCGTTCCGTGATGGCACTTGCCATGCGGTCCATTGAGCGTTCGATGTCAGCAACGGAAAACAGACAATCTGCGTTCGCTCGAGTTGAAACGATATCATCATCTACCATGTGGCTGGTTCCGAGCGAGTATTTTCTCGCATTCAAATGCTATCCAGCCCGGTGCGCCCCGCCCAGTCCTTAGCAAATTGATAGGCCGACCGGCCGCTTCGCGATCCATGCAGCATTGCCCATTGCAGCGCGGCTCTACGGACCTCATCGCCATCGGCAGCGGCTACATCTAGATCTTTCAACCAGTGATTTACGATGTTCAAATAGCTTTCTTGATTAAACGGCTGAAACGATAACCAAAGGCCAAACCGTTCTGATAACGAAATCTTTTCTTCGACCGCTTCACTTTGATGGATCTCACCGTCAATCGGTCGGGCGTCAAGATTGTCAGCCAGGCGCTCAGGAACTAAATGGCGGCGATTAGATGTCGCGTAAATAATGAGATTATCGGGCGTACTTAAAACAGACCCGTCGAGCACCACCTTTAAAGCTCGATAAGTACTGTCTTGCTCATCAAACGACAGGTCATCGCAAAAGACGACGAATTTGCCGTTGTTCCCGTCTAGTCGTTCGACGATATCAGGCAGGTCGATCAGGTCTTGACGCTCAACTTCGATCATTCTCAAGCCGTCTTTCGCGTAGGCATTGAGGAGCGCTTTCACGAGTGAGGATTTGCCGGTTCCACGTGGCCCCCAAAGCAATGCGTTGTTGGCCGGAAGGCCGCTCAAAAACTGGCACGTGTTGCGTATCAGCTCTTGTTTTTGATGATCAACGTGGTGGAGGTCGTCGAGAGAGATCGAATTAAATCGATTTATAACCTGGAGCCGACCGACATGGTTAGTTTTCCGCCAACGCCAGGCGATACCGTCATCGAGGTCACAGATCTCATTGGTTGGGAGGAATTGCTCAAGCCGATCGAGGATAGATTCGGCTCGACGAAAAAAATGTTCTGCGTCAGTCATAACTCAACATGGGTCATAGATACTTGTCGAAGGAAGGCATTTTACTGCATTCGGCCGAGAACGCATCGTTTGCCGCTGGGCTGCGCTTCTTACCGAAGCGCTTGAGGTATTTTTGCGCACCTCAACGATTATCAGAATGAGCCAAATCTGGCTCGAATCGTGAGGGTGGCAGACAAATTCATTTGCGCTAAAGTGATTTTGATGAGACCAAATAACGATTTCCGCTGATGCATTGGCCTACATCATACGGCTGCCTTTTTCGCGATGGGGTAATTTCGCACTTTCCCCCATGCTGAGTCCGTTATGGCCCGCTGCCGTTATTCGTTGTGAGGTCAAGCAAGGTTGTTACCGCTACATGGTAGTGGCGTTGGGGTTCCTAATCTTTACCGTCCCATTCTTGTTCGAGGCGTCCATGGCATACTCTCCCCGATGCTGAATAATTCCTGAAATTTCAACGCGTTTCCGTTGAGTGTAGCGCTGGAATTGGCGATAATCGTGTGTTTACCAGCCACACGACCGGCTCATTCGGCCCCGATGCCACGTGGCGACTATCGGTTTTTGGATAGTGGCCGACGCGTCGACAAGTGAGCTTGTGTCTTGCCGTCCCAGCGACGCTCGTGCAATAGCGAGCGTTTGGCCCAACATGACAAGTAGGAGATTTGTCCTAATGTTCGCGAGCGATATGCGAATAGAATCATACGATCCCGAGTTGGGAGTAGCGCTCGCGGCCGAACATGACCGGCAAGAGCGCCACATCGAACTTATTGCCTCGGAGAATTACGCTAGCCCGAGAGTTCTGCAAGCGGCGGGTTCGGTTTTGACTAACAAGTATGCGGAAGGGTATCCAGGCAAGCGCTACTACGGTGGGTGTGAGCATGTTGATGTAGTTGAACAGCTCGCGATTGATCGAGCGAAAACCCTATTTGGGGCCGATTTCGCCAATGTTCAAGCACATTCTGGGTCGCAGGCAAACAGTTCGGCGTATCTGGCGCTACTAACCGGCGGCGATGTGATAATGGGAATGAGCCTAGCACACGGCGGCCACCTCACTCACGGGGCTAAGGTGAATTTTTCAGGCCAGATCTATCACGCGATCCAGTACGGTCTGGATCCTGAAACCGGGGAGATAGACTACAACCAGGTCGTGCGGCTGGCGCGCGAGCACCGACCCAAATTGATCATGACTGGGTTTTCTGCATACTCGAGAATCATTGATTGGGCTAAGTTTCGAGAGATAGCGGACGAAGTCGGGGCTTATTTGGTTGCCGATATTGCCCATGTCGCAGGGCTTGTTGTTACAGGTTTGTATCCTAGCCCGGTGTCAGTGGCCGATGTCGTCACTTCTACGACTCACAAGACCTTGCGTGGCCCGCGAGGGGGATTGATCGTTGCCAAGGCTAACGAAACATTAGAGAAGAAGGTCAATTCCGCCGTGTTCCCGGGCAACCAAGGCGGGCCATTCATGCATATCATTGCGGCTAAAGCGGTTGCCTTCAAAGAAGCCATGGAACCGGAATTTAAGGTCTATCAAGAGCAAGTCTTAAGTAATGCCTGCGCGATGGTTGAGACGTTCATTGCAAGAGGCTTCAATGTGGTGTCCGGCGGCACAGACAACCATTTATTTTTACTCGACCTCAGCGCCAAGGGACTCACCGGAAAAGCAGTAGACGCGGCGCTTGATGCGGCTCACATAACGGTAAATAAGAATGCTGTGCCTAACGATCCCCAGTCACCGTTTGTTACGAGCGGTATTCGGATCGGGACCCCAGCGATAACGACCCGCGGGCTTAAGACAAGCGAGTCCGTTGAACTCGCCGGTTGGATGTGCGACATCCTGGATTCACTCGACGATCAATCAGTGATCGCAGCCACCCGATCAAAGGTCGGCGAGTTATGCGATCAGTTCCCAGTCTATGGTCAGTAGTACGGATATATAGAGGCGTAAGGTTCGCGATGCATTGTCCATTTTGCTCTAACTCCGATACACGAGTCATTGATTCGCGACTACTTGGCGATGGCGATCAAGTTCGGCGCCGGCGAGAGTGTCAAAGTTGTAAAGCGCGCTTCACTACTTATGAGACAGCCGAACTCAGTTTGCCGCGAATTATAAAGAGTGATGGTCGGCGCGAGACCTTTATTGACGAAAAGTTACGCAGTGGGATCTTAAAGGCACTTGAGAAAAGACCGGTGGGGATGGAGCGGGTGGAGGACGCCATCAACCAAATTAAGCGAAAAGTGCGCGAGACCGGTGAACGCGAAATCGATTCAAGACGGTTGGGCGAACTCGTGATGGATGGCTTGCGTGGCCTGGATCAAGTCGCCTATGTCCGCTTCGCATCGGTCTACCGTAGTTTTGAAGACGTACGTGCATTCCTCGAAGAAATAGAGGGCTTAGAAAACGATCTGCCGCCTGATCTGCGGAAACAACAACTCGATCTTCTGCCATCGGAAAAGCTGAGAAAAAAGAGCGATAAGTAATGGATCCGACCGCAGTGAGCGCGGATGCCGACGATTATAAATTTATGGCGCAAGCGCTACAACTTGCGGCTCGCGGGTATTATTCGGCGCGACCGAATCCACGGGTTGGGTGTATCGTTACCAGCGATGGCGTTGTTGTAGGTGAAGGGTTTCATTATCGCGCGGGTGAGCCGCACGCCGAGGTAAACGCGCTGCGGGCGGCTGGAGAACAAGCGCGTGGTGGTACGGCATATGTCACACTCGAGCCGTGCTGCCACCATGGTCGTACACCGCCGTGTACGGAGGCGTTAATCGACGCCGGAATCGCACGTGTTGTCTATGCGACGTCAGACCCGAATCCCCAGGTTGCAGGAGCCGGCGCGCTGCAATTGCGCGACGCAGGAATAGAGATCGTCGATTCGGTAATGTCGGAATCCGCGGCGGAGATGAATCGCGGATTTATGCAGCGCATGCGGCGAGGTGTGCCCTACGTCACGCTAAAAATTGGCATGACGATCGACGCGAAGACTGCATTAAAGTCCGGCGCAAGCCAGTGGATTACGTCTGCGGCCGCGCGTGCGGACGTTCAGCGTCTACGTGCTGCGAGCGGCGCGATTGTGACGGGTGTTGGAACCGTAGCCGCCGACGATCCGTCGTTGACGCTGCGCGACGAGCGCTTCGATACCGCTGGACAGCAACCCTTACGCGTTATCCTTGACACGCATCTACGGACTCCATCGTCGAGCAAGATATTCCGTCAGGCTGGGGACACATTGATCTTTACCGCGAGCCGAGATCGCCAATTGGCCGATGCGTTGATCGCCAGCGGCGCAACAATTGAGCCCTGCCCGCAGCGAGCAGTTGGGCTCGACCTCCAGGCGGTGCTCGCGCGCTTGGCGGCGCGAGAAGTGAATGAGGTTCTGGTTGAGGCCGGACCGAGGGTTGTCGGCGCTTTCATCGAGCAGCGCTTATTCGATGAGATAGTCGTTTATATGGCACCAAAATTATTCGGTAATTCGGCGACCGATGCGTTCGCTTTGCCAGAGCTGCTTAGCATCGATTCAGCCCCGCCGCTGGACTTTGTAAACGTGCGCACGATTGGACCGGATCTGCGGCTTACTTTGCGATCGCAAAGTGACCACAGCGCGACTTGACCCCACGGTTTGGTTAACTGATAGTGA
>Ga0115002_10006867_pt1 | contig 12968 bp, 12 predicted proteins | sample ArcticOcean_MG_C_8_FD_89576 | JGI IMG/M metagenome (GOLD analysis project Ga0115002, IMG submission 89576) | Marine microbial communities from western Arctic Ocean - ArcticOcean_MG_CB11_86 | ecosystem: Environmental > Aquatic > Marine > Oceanic | place: Arctic Ocean: Canada Basin | collected...
AACACGATCCGACCACACAGCTCACTCGGATACCGGCCGCCGACACCTGAGGCAATCATGCCCAGGCTTCAACTGGTCGTGAATCCGAGATAATAAGTGGTAACGCTATCGGGGGCAGGTCACGACTGCTGAGTATCGATCTGGTGAATTCTATAGCCTCAGAAGCACACTCTTCACCCGCGTCAGGTACGTCGGCGCCGAACAACTCCACTCGACCCGTGCTCGTGTCGAGGGTCTCGCCATCTATCAACCGTAAAACTTCGACGCTGTCGCATTCCTCACAAGAAATAATGGTGTGTATCGATGACGCTGGATCTCCACGCTCTGCAAAATCTTTGGCCTGCGCCTCGACCGTGCTCGCAATGGCAGCCTGAGTCTCCGGATCCATGGTCGGTTCAACCGTCTCCTGGGTGCAGGCAGATAGGATCAGAACTAATCCAATTATTAGAAGGCGAACTGACAGGAGCATCGGTTACTCAATTGCGGGGTTTCATTCGAAATCCTAGCAACTGCGGGGATATTGCCGACGATGAACAAATGAACGCAATGCGGGCGAATCGGAACGCCGCATCACATCGAACTCTGAAACGGACAGGTCGAAGTAGCCGGGCGAGTCGCCATCGTGAGTGACCTTCGACTTCCCCTCAGCATCAACACCAGTCACCACTCGTCGAACGATTATCGTCAGGATCCTGTTCCGAAAGTACGTATCAGACCAAATTAGCGTTAACGTAGTCCCTGTCGATTTCTATACCGAGACCCCGGCCCTGCGGAATGCTGACCATCCCGTTTTCGTCCATTGGATCACACGGGTATTTCAGATGGGCAGGAACCATTGTGTCGTAGTCCTCATCCGGCCTCAGCAGCCCGCGCTCGTAGTACTCGCAGGTCTCTTCAGCGGTCGAACCAAACATCGCCAGATTGCCGAAACCTCCAACATGTAGTTCGCACTGCATGCCGATCGATTCGTAGAACCCGAGCGCTTTGCGAACGCCCGTTATGCCACCGAAGTTCGTATCGATCCGGCCCATGTCCGATGCGTGCTGAAGCGCCCATTCGGCGCGGGTATAAAGGCTGCCCGGCTCCATCTCCGGGCCCAAAACAGCAATATCAAGCGCTTCCGTCAGCTTGCGATATGGCTCTGTTTTTCGTTCGTCCATCGGGTGCTCGAACCAGTAGTAGTTGAGCTTCTCGATCTCACGACCAACATAAAGCGACTCTTCGAACGTGTAGATGCCCCACGGATCGAGCATCAACACCATGTCATCACCAACGGCATCTCGAACCGCACGGCAGATATCCAGATCGGCCTCCGGGAATGCCGGTTTGCCGGGTGCTGGCTCTTCTTTTACGGGATCCCAGTAGATGTTGGCATGAACCTTGTAGGCCGTGTATCCACGCTCTTTCATCTCGACTGCGTGAGCTGCGTAGACTTCTGGCGAACCGAGGTTCGGGGCCGTGCTGGCGTACGCTTTCACCTTGTCCCTGTAGCCTCCCAGCAGCTTTGCTACCGAAACTCCGGACGCTCTTCCGGCGAGGTCCCATAGCGTGCAATCAATCGCGCCGATCACTTCTTCAGAAATCCCGCGGTGTCCCATCATCCACTGCCAGAGTTTTTCTCGATCCAGCGAATCCTCACCGATCAATATCGGTTTTATCAACCGATCGATTACCTCTATAGGCGGTGGAAAAAAGTAACCGTTGCCACCCGTGAAAACTCCCTCGCCCCTTCATCGGTTTCGATCTTGATGATCCGCTGAATATCATCGTGCTCTTCGCCCCAAACTCCGTAGCCCCATTTTGTCGGGGTGGCGCGAGTTATGGCTTTGAACGAAATAATTTTAATATCGGTGATCTTCATTTGAATTTCCTTTGAAACGATCCGGTGAGCCAGTGAACCCGTCAGCTAGTGATAAACGCAGGCGCTGAACTAGCTGAGCTGCACGCTATCGGACCCTGAACTGAACGGATAGTACTGGTGTTCGATTCCAGTTGGGAGCACTTTGACCACTCGATATCCGGGATCGTCATCACCGCCCTGGAAGCCAACGGCGGTCGTTGCGACCATCAACATGTCACCGTCGCTGGCGTAGTTGTTGCGGTGCAGGTGTCCGGCGAACACGGCGCTCACATCGTGTTTGCGGAATAGCTCTAAAAGCGGTTTCCGGCGGGCTAACGGGAGATTGGTTCCTGCGTCTTCTTCATCTGGATTATCCGTGAACAACGGATGGTGCGTGAATATGATTCGTCTGCCAGCACCTCGCTCGACCGACGCCTTGAGTTCCGATTCAATGAACTCCATCTGGGCGTCTAGTTCGCCTTGCGTTTGCGAAGGATCGAAGATCACTGTCGAAGAAATTGCTATGAAAGTCGTGCCCTTGTGATCGAACGAGTAATAGTCGTCGCCAAACTCCTCCCGGTACTTCGCCAGCATGCTTGCGTCAGGGACGCCGTCGTCTAATCCGGAATCTCGGTTACCCGTGGTCCAGTAGATCGGTATTCCTGAATCGAGTCCACCGGCGATCCGCTTGACCTCTGCGACCTCTGCCGGATCCAGGTTGTGGTGACACAGATCACCCGTCACAACCACGAAGTCAGGTTTCAAGCGATTCGCTTCGACTACCGCACTCTCGAACTGCGCTACTTCCTGTGCGAGCCCTTCTTCTTTGGATAATTCCGCCTTCTCACCGGTCAGGCCAAGCTGAGGGTCTGATAACTGGATGAAAAAGAAAGGTTCGTTGATCATGTCAGGGGTCATGTCGGGTATTTTTCGGTTCTACTGCTCCATCACTGGCAAAACTATGTCCGAGGGATGGTCTCGTTCGTGCAGGATTGTGTTGTGCGCCACGATACCGGAAGTTTCTTCGTTGTTTACGCCTCCGGTGTTCATATTTCGTTCTCTCGGAGGAAACTGGCTGCTCGTTATTGCGATACGGACGCGGTGATCTGCAGCGAACTCAAGGGCGGTGGCCGACAAGTCTATATCGAACAGATATGACTGAGCAGGCTCCATGAATACCTCTCGATCCAGGCCATCACGATGTCGAGCACGCAATTCACCATCCCTGATCCTGATTGAACTGCCGTCCGGGTAAACGTCTGTCAACGTCACGAACCAGTCGGTGTCTTTGGCTGACGAGCTAGCGTACAACTTCAGTGACATCGAACCGATCACCGTGATCGGCTTTTTGAGCGGCTCTGAAGTGAACACGTTCATTCGATCCTCGCCCGGCGTCATGTCGATCGGGCCAAGACCGTCGAATCCCGGTCGACCGCCAACGTAATAGGGCACAGGATCAGACGGATCGTAGTCGTAAGAAGTCGAAGACGATTCTTCGTTGGGCGCATCGAACGAAAGCGATTCTTCTCCAAGGAACAGCCTGGTGTCTTTCATACCCGGCGGTGGCCAGGTATCGAAGTCCCGCCAGTGGTTCGGGCCCATAACGAAAAGTTGCACCCTGGGAAGCTCGTCTGCCCCGTTCTGCTCACCGTTCAGGTAGTGATCGAACCAGCGCTTGCGGAACTCGTTTATGCCTAGCACGGCATCTGGGCCAAACTCTAGATCACCCTGCAGGCTGGCGTCAGGCTCCATCGGGCCATGCACCCACGGTCCGATAAGCAAGCGCTGCGATTGACGCGTTTGTTCGCTGTGACCGCGTTCACTCATACCGGTGAACATATCCAGCGTATGAGGCAGAAATACGTCGAACCACCCGCCCAAATGGAAGATCGGAACGTCTATCTCAGACACCTTGAGTGTCGCATCAATGTGAGAGTTGAGTGGACCTCCGAGTGATTTGTTAAATCCCTTCGCTACTCCCGGATGGTGATCATCAGTAAAAGGCAGGTTTTTCGACGGCAGATCACTCATCACTTCAACAGGGTTGCTAATCAGTGACTCAAGTTTTCAATATGTGAACGTTGCTCCGGGCTCGCCGACGGGTGTTGAGCCTGAATTAACAGTTGCGCCAAGATCAACACGCGCAACCCGACGTTGTCGAATCCTTCGTTACCGTCCCATCGCGCTGGTGCCATCCTCTCGAACATGGCTTTCAGGTGGGGTGGTCTTGTGGGAGCAAGCAGATTCTGCATGTGGCCCGACCACGATCCGTCCATCGTCCCCACATTACCGTTCGACCACGGTTGCGCCGCCGCCCAGTCGATAGTGTCGTAGCCGTCCTTGCGTTCACCCCAGCCATCATCGGCGAACGGAACCCACTCGCCTTCTGACCAAAAAGTCCCGCGGGAGTTTTGCCCCACAAACACGTACCCGCGGCTGGCATACCATTCGGCGTACGGCTCAAGTCTGTGATCAAGCTCATAGACGACTCGCTCGACGATCACCGGATACCGGCCTTCCGCCTTCTGGCGATAGACGTCCGAATACAGCGTGGTGCCGTCTCGCATCACCGACGGCACCTTGCGGTCGATCACGATCTCGTTCAATTCGGTCATGCTTCCAGCCCTTCTAGCAGGTTACTCCGCGGTCGTGCAGTACGCCGTCGTCCAGCCGGGGATGATCGCTTCGATCGATTCAGTACATTCTTCCCTCAGCCCGCCGATAAACGCCTTGAGTGGCTCTCCGAGTTTGTGGGCCTCGAAAGCGGCTTGATCGACATATGCCTCATAAAAGAAAACAACGCTGTCGTCGTTTGGATCTTCAAAAACATCCCAGCGTAAAGTTCCTTCCTCTTCGTCTCTTGCAACCTAGCAGTCCCATTTCAGAAACTCAAGAAATTTATCTTTCTTGCCGGGGCGGACTTTCGCTTTCAATAATGCTGCGATCATTTAGGTTCTATCTCCTTGTTATCTGGGTTATCTGGGATCAGCGCAAGTCCACTCCAGATCCCTCCCCAGGGGTCGAGACGCGGGAAGATGGCTGTGATGCCGCTCACTTCGGAATCACCTCGTCGCAGTTCCAGTCGACCAGAATCTGCTATCGCCCTGCTATCGCCAATTCGCGGGAGCGAATTTCTTCGTTCCCCTGACTCGCTTCGATTACCCGTACCGTGCTGTTAATCCGTTTTGCCATGTTCAGCAACAGAGACAGGCGAACGTCGTTCAGGAACTTATCGTACGAATAGCCCGTAACTCCTCCGTCCAAAAGCACTGAGTGGTACTCCGTCAAGAGCTGTTGCTCATACTCTCTTCTGGGAGCCAGATCGAAGCCGGAGGCCATGAAACTTGATACATCCTCAGAACATCTGACCCCGCCAGCCGTCTGCCAGTCGAATACCACAACCAGGCTTTCGATATCCAGTGAGTCATCGAAAAACATATTGGTAGGCTGGTAATCACCATGCGAAAGTGTGACCGGAGCGGTGACGACTTCAGCAGCGACATCTAGGTGCTTCGGCAGGAACTTGCGAGCAATGCTTTCGAGACCCCTCGGAACACTGTTCCCGCTCAATTCAAAAAATGAATCGATGCTCTGTGTAAATCCCCGGTGCACCATTTCGGGGTGACCGTGCGTCCCGTAATTGCGAAGCCATGGTTGTCTGCCCAGTTGCTCGCTATTCGACCACGTTCAGTGCATGTTCGCCAGCGACAGCAACTCAGCTCGACCGTCATCGACGGCTGCAATTATCCGTCTTGTCGACTGTCCTGAGATGCCCGCTGTCTCCCAGCAAGTAAATCGGCTCTGCTGTTTCCGGGTCATATGCAGAGAAATAGTGCTTCGGAGTGTTTAATCCGCAATCGGCTGCAAAATCCTGGTAGAACCGAGCCTCGCGTTCATTGACGGCTGCAAGTCCCTTGCGAAGAGCTGGATTCTGATCGCTCCCTTTGATTTTGATTCCGATTTTTACGATCATCGATCGCGGGCCACCCGGTTCCGGTGCTGAGTATTCCGGAACTAATCGCCGAATCTCGCTCCAGTTGCCTTGTCCGTCGACGTCTTCGAACACAAGCGACTCGACAACGGAGTCCGAAATCGCCCCGCTATCGCGCAGCACCTACGTCAGCCATTCAGGTGTGATTTCCTCAAACGTTCGCGGAAAGTCCATCCAGCCCCAAACCCTTCGTTAACTCGTGTCATTGCTGCGAATTCATCAACAACTCTCGGATGAAGCACCGAAATATGCAGATATCGCAAACACAAGTTTGGCGCATACTACCACCGACTGATAAACAGGTCATACGGCACGAAACCGCGCCCAAAAACTCTACTCCGAACTCTGATGCATACCTAAATCCCAATCTATGCCGACCCTGAGCCATCTAGCGCGGCCGAATATGGTGGGCGTTGAAGGAACGTAATAAGCCAGAGTGGCCCTGATCCTCTCATTGGTCTTTGATCTGCAACGCAAGTGGGTGCGATCCACAGGTAGCCTCTCCGATGTTTACGCACGGGGATTCTGAAACACTCGAATTTACATGTGCCGCTAGACCCAATTGGTAGGGGAAGCGATTTGGAGCCTGACGGCACGATCAGGAAAAGTAGTGAATGGTAAAGATTCTCGTAGCAGATGATTCTGCGTTCGTAAGAGTAAAACTCGTTTCGATATTGCAGACTGCAGGTCACGAAGTGATCGAAACAGTCGATGGCACGACCGTGCTCAAATGGGCGATCGCTGAGCAGCCCGACGTGATAATGCTCGACCTCATGATGCCGGGCGCCGACGGGTGGACAACCCTGAGTGACGTGAAGATGCACGAGTCGACGCTCGATATTCCGGTGATCATATCCTCCTCGCTCAATAGCGACGACGACCTGATCAAGGCCCACAAAATGGGTGCGTTCGACTTCCTCCCCAAGCCCTGGACTAGCGACGATCTCGTAAAGCGGATCCGCTGGGCTAGTCTCGCCAGACGCGCCGCTGCGTAATGCCCGCAGGGTGCGACGAGCAGCACCATTCATTAGAATCAGTGCTTCGAAATAATTTCGTAAACTCATGCCCGGTGTCAGCACCGGGTGTTTTTGTGCCAGTAACCTAATCGGTTGTACCGGCATTAATGAATTTCAGGAGCACCTAGAGCTTGGAACACCATAGTGTGATCATCGCGGGCGGCGGACCCGGCGGGCTTGGTGTTGCTGCAACCCTCGAAGGCTGGCATCCGCGATTCGAAGGTAATTACAAGTTCCCTTCTGACGAAGTTCAAGGTCTTGCACGTCAGCACGAGCAGAACCCCCTTGCCTACGATTTGCATGACCTGCTTGCGCGCGGTCACCGTCCTATCGAGTTCTTCAGAATGCGTCATCACCCCGAGCAGGACGCGCTTCCTTTAGACGAGTGGACTCTCAAATTTTCGAATAATGACCGGGTCGACTGGCTGATGCTGACGACCGATGGGCCGGGTGGCCTGTGGAACAAAGTTCCTCGTGAGCAGATGACCCTGGGGCCGGCTCACTGGATGGAGCTGTCGCACTATCCAATTGCTAAGTTTTACAAACAGACGGGGCGTGATCGTGACCTGAACTCACTGGTTCATCGGGACGATCTCATCCCTTACTATCAGGCGTACGCCGAAGAGCTTGGGCTGGATGAAAATATCTGAACCAGAAACAAGATCATGAACGTCGAACCCGCCGGTGACGATATCGACGCTCGCTTCATCGTTCAGTCGCTCGATGAAGATACGGGCATCACCACAATGTACTCGTGCGACTATCTGGTGTTCGGCGTGGGGCCACGCTCGGCGCTGAGAACGCTCGATGCTCTCGGTGTGGGCCAGGACTACGTTTCGCTCGCCTACACCCATCCGGACGACTATCCGGGAGAGCGGGTGATGGTGATCGGTGGTGGCAGGTCGGCCGACTGGGCGGCGCAGGAACTGCATGACGACGGGCGCACGGTTGTTTACACAATGCGGCAACAGCCCGAAGCACATCTCGAACTGATCCACAATTCGCAGTACCTTGCGTACTACCAACGGTGGGGCGAAATCCTGTCAGGTGACCAGGCACGGATGGGGCTGCTCTACGGGTCGAAAGTAACGGCTTTTCAACCAGACGGACTCGTTGCGATAACAACAGCTGATGGACCGATTCAACTTCAGGTCGACCATGTCGTAGTCGAAATAGGTGGCGATCCCGACTATGACCTGCTCCGGTCGTTCGGAGATCTCACCTTCCACGCCAAACGTGACAATTTCAGATTCCAGCTGAACCAGATGGTTGTCGACCAGGCGACATTCGAATCAATCGACATCGCTGGTCTGTATCCAGCCGGGTACACCGCACAGGGCACGGGTCTCAGCGTGATCGGTTTTCACGCTGGTTGTTTCTTGATCGCTGGCGACATTCTACGAAAACTCGACGCCGTCTAACCCAGTTAGTACCAGCCGTGGCCAGCTTTCCCAAAAGCTGAACAGCCGCGCGCTTTTCATCGATAACTCACGGTGTCCCGCCGGAATGCAATTCCCAACCACTCCATGAAGTTCCATGTTTCGGGCAGTGTGGAATGACGGTCAGCACGAATTCGACGAGGTGCGGCAATGACTAACCTGATAACAGGTAGGGGTTTTGGGGATCAAAATGTCAAAAAAATCTGGATACGCGAGGGTCGGCGCTATGGCGTTGTTGCTCTTCGCGATTCTGGGACCGCTCGCCATTCAGAGGTTTTTAACGATCGATCTGACGGTCATCGGGCTTGTCGGAATACCTATGATCATTCTTCTTGGATTCATCGGAAGCGTGACGATCATCATCCCTGTTCCGGTACTTCCCCTGGTGTTTACAGGGGAAGCGATACTCAACCCGGTCGGGCTTGTCATCGCAGTTGCTGCCAGCATTACTGCGGGCATGGCCGTCTGCTACGTACTTGGAAGACGCGGCCACTCGCGAGCCGCCCGAGTTACTGCCGAGTCACAGGCCAGCCTGCCAGCTCCTCTTTCGAACTTCTACTCATGGTCAACCGGTAATGTGGGCACTGCGTAGTTTTTGATCGCAGCGACGCCAAATCCCGTGTTCGACTATGCCGGAATCATCGCGGGCGCAGGACGCGTGGACGTTCGCAGATTCCTGGCAGGAACATTTTTCGGCAAGATGGCCCAGGCATCAGTGATCGCATTTCTAGGGCACACCCTGGGCGGGCACCTGTTCTCAATCATCTAAAAGCAAGTCAAGCCAGGAACAAACCCGTTCAGATTGAGGACGCGAAAACGCCCCAGACGATTAGTAATCATCTGGGGCGTTTTATTTTTCGAGTTATTTTGGCTAGGCGACTTTTGCAAGCGAGTGGAGCAACGGCAGTCGATGCTTCATTCGATACGCAGCAGTTTCGATGTTGATGCCAGAGTGAAACCGAATCAGGTATTCAGCGTGCATCCCGTCAGCGAGTGAAAAGTTGAATCCACAAGCTTCACACCACAGTCCGAGCTTTTTCTGACCAGCACGTACCGGCGATGGATCGATTCCACAACCAGGGCATTTTCGAATCTCAGGCACTTTCATCGGTTACATCACCTTAATCACGTGCGCTTTCGCACTATTCCATCACTTCAGACTAGCTGGTTTAGAACCGCTAATGTGATTTCTGGACGACCAACTGGTGTGAGCGCACACGAGTTTGTGTGAGTGGGTGCAAGTAGAAGAATTCGCCCATTGATGGGCACCGAACGCTAGTTGAGCCCCGTACATCCGTCCCATGGGAGAAGATTAGGGACGCCCTGGCGGATCAGGAATGTGTGGTTGCACGTTGGACACGTAAGCCCACCCTCGACGACATCTTCGCCTTCGGATTGATCGACAGAGAGTTCCAGCGGAGCCTTCGCACTGGGGCAGACGAGTATTTCTATCAAGCTCTTCTTCAACTGGCAGCCTTACTCACCCGAAACGCCGACTGGTGCCGATTCTTTAGCGTCTTGCCAGCCGGATTTCATTTCCATTACGTGCTGATAAGCAGAAAGCGCCGCAATTGCGCCCTGTGCTGCAGCTGTGATCGTCTGCTTGAGCTCGGTGCCGTCGGTCAGGTCACCCGCAGCATAAATGCCCACAACTGAAGTTTTCAGCCCTTTGTCGACATGGACTTCTCCGGTGTCGGGGTTGATCTCTAGACCGAGCTGACTAGGAATCTCCAGCCGAGGATCTGCGCCCGCCTCGACGAACAGGCCGTCGATGGTGAGTTCGTCCTCGCCTTCCCATGGCTTACTCAAACGAATACCAGTAAGCCCTGTTTCTGCAGAGCCGAGGAGTTCGCTGACTTCCGTTTCGTACAGCACCTTAACGTTGTCGGTCTGATCAAGCACCTTGAGAAGGATCGGCTCAGGCCGAGTCAGCGTGTCACGGCGGTAGATCAGGTAGACAGTCTCGGCGTATTTTGCGAGGAGGACGGCGCCTTCGACGGCAGCGTTACCACCACCAACTACTGCGGCTGCCCTTTTGTTTCGATATAGAGGCGCATCGCAAGTCGAGCAGTACGAAACACCGTTTCCGGTCCACTCCTCCTCGTTAGGAAGAGATAGCTTTCGACGTTCACGGCCTACAGCGAGGATCACGGAAATGGTGTCAATTTCAGTGCCATCGTCCAGGACCACCCTGAAGACATCACCGTTCTTCGTGACTGTTTTCAAATTCGAGTAAGCGGTTGGGGTTTCGAGTTTGTCCACCTGCTCTTTGAACTTCATCATTAGATCGAAGCCGTCCATGTCAGGTTGACCAGGATAATTCTCGATCATCCCGCCAATAGCGGTTTCACCGCCGAATTGCTCACCGGCAATCAAAGTGTTCACTTGATAACGAGACGAATACAGACCAGCAGCAAACGCCGCAGCGCCTTGCCCACCTATCAGAACATCAATTTTCTTGACTTCGCTCATATTCCCTCACACCGCTCGCACGGATAACACTCCGACGCGGTTCACTAGTCGCAAGCTTAGAAGCACCCGGCATTTGTGTCGATAGGCTTCGCACCAATTAACAGCCGGCATTCGCGTAATCAACCCACTCGATCACTGGAATATTGCTGTTTAAATATTTAGATGCAGGGGAGATGCAACAAGTGCAGCCCGAACGACGATCAAGCTGCCGGATCTTCGTTCTTGCCTTCGAGAATCGAGTCGATTAAGTCGGAGTCGATGTCATCTTCAGCATCGAAGTCATCGAAGTTGGATAGTTCAGGCACTTCTTCGTCGGGATTGAGCTGCACCATATTGACTTCAGGCAGGTCGGTGTTAACCAGATCGTCTTCAACTGAGTCGTAGGTTTTTATTTCGATGTCGTCTGAGGTCGCGGGTGCGTCCGGAGTCAAATCAGGGGCTGTCTCTTCGTTTCCGAACAACGCTGAAATAGCGTCCTGTCCCATGTAACCTGAACTGGTGTCTTCAGGTTCGGCAGCTGCTTCTGGCTCTGAATCGTTCGCAGCAAATAGAGCCGAGATAGCGTCCTGACCCATGTCACCGTTCAAATCGACCGGCTCCGCAGCTGGAGCCTCCGGGTCCGGGTCGTTGGCAGCGAACAGCGCCGAGATAGCATCTTGACCCATGTCACCCGAATCGGATTTCGATTCAGACGGCGCGGTCGGCACGCTATCAGACATATCAGAAAGCGCAGCAGCCACCAGATCAAATCCAGGGTCTGCATACATATTTTCGTCAGTGACCGCTTCATCCTCGGCTTCCGCACCGACAGACGAATCCCCTGCCCAGAATTCCGGAACCTCGCCCGTTGCAGGCGACAGATAGGTCCTTAGAACCTTCGCTTCCGTAGGAGTCGTAGATTCAAGTTCCTCACCAAGCGCCAACCGATCAAGCTGCTCTCCCTCTTTAATAGCAACCGTGCGGGTCGAGTACCGCTCTTCTACGAGTTTTTGACCAGCGGTTCCGATGCGAAGCGCCCACGTAGACCAGCGCCGGAGTAGCTGGAGACCGAACGCGACGCCTTCGTGATCTTCCGGATCGACGCCAACATGAGTCAGCTGATTCGTAAATCAATGCTTCTCCGCAAGTTCACCCACTGAAATAAGTGGAATTCCCGCCGAGAGTGCCAGCATTGCAAGCCCATCAGGGAAGTCCCGGCCGGGAACAGTCACACACGCCCAGGTCCGCTCGATCAGATCGACAAGCGGTTCTACATCTGAGAGTGAAACAACGGTGATCGGAAGATCACGCTCTTCTACATTTGATTTGAGCTGATCGCCCTCGTCACCCAGCGCAATCACGATGAACTGGACATTCTCGATCATCTGTTGAGTATCGATTGCTGATTTTTCAATCAAATCGATCGAGTCATCAGTAACGGGACCTGCCCATAGAACAACCGGATGCCGATTCGGGTCGGTCGTACCAACGGGCGTGTAGATGTCTGTCGCCAGGCCCATTGCGCCCAGCAACAGGTCTTTCTCGTACCCAGCATCCGATAGATACTCGAGTTCCCAGTCGAGAGTTGCCGAAAGAACGTTGGCTCTCAGCATTCCCAACTTACTAACGAGTTTGGTCGGGGCGGAGCGCAAGTCAGTCTGGTCTCGCCATGTGTTGCCTACAAGGTCGTCGAACGAAGATACATGAGGTGACTTTGTGAACTTCGAGATAGCCTTTCCGACGATTCCAGCACGAGGTCCAAACGTTCGGACCAGCTCGACATCTCGGAACACACGGCGGTTCTTCATAACCGACCACAAGAGGCCGTTCGTCGGTGACAGCGTTCCGGGGCCGCTGAACCAGGAGACCCTATGGTCCTTGATCGGTTTTACGACCTGCCCTCCGTTGGGAGAGAACACCAATACCTTCTGGAATGACGATGCGTATCCGTCTATTAGATCCTGAAATGCCGAGTATTTTCCACTCTCGGCTATCTCAGAAATCGGCGCAGACGTAACAACCGCGATGCCAAGCGGCTGCGGTTGGAAGTCTATTTGAAGCGCTTCCCCTGTCATCTAAGGCATCAGACTATTCTGTCGACACTCCGACGGCTCGCCCTTTGGCTGGCATGGGCGGTCAGCGGATCGACATATTGATTGCCTTGCAAATTGCGCAATGCGTAGCAATCAGACGTTAACGTTGATTACCAGTGTTACCCCTGTGTTACCTCC
>Ga0115002_10006868_pt1 | contig 12967 bp, 13 predicted proteins | sample ArcticOcean_MG_C_8_FD_89576 | JGI IMG/M metagenome (GOLD analysis project Ga0115002, IMG submission 89576) | Marine microbial communities from western Arctic Ocean - ArcticOcean_MG_CB11_86 | ecosystem: Environmental > Aquatic > Marine > Oceanic | place: Arctic Ocean: Canada Basin | collected...
AGATACGACTTACGTTTGAACCACACCACCCGGTCCACTAACGTCTGGCGATCCAGCCACTGGATTTCGCTGAATTCCCGTTCGTGCAAATCCAGACTAAAATCGTCGTCGGTTCCGGTGAAGCGCATTAAGTACCAAATCTGAGTTTGCCCGCGAAATTGCCCGTCCCACAATTTCGGGATCAAATCGTCGGGAAACTCATAGGGAATCCAATCTGCCGTTCGGGTAATCATCTCGGCTTTGTCTGTGCCCACTTCTTCCCATAATTCCCGCCATGCCGCTGCTTCGGTGTCTTCGCCTCGATCGATGCCGCCCTGGGGCATTTGCCACGCGTCCGATGGCATGTCGATGCGCTTGCCTGCCAGGATTTTGTGTTGACCGTTAATCAGCATCATGCCCACCCCGGGGCGATACACCAGGGATTCTCTTTCTATATAAGCCACTTAGCGGATGTCTACCGCGGGTGCTTCTTCCACGGGGGCCCCGCCGTCAGCCAGGGCCGAAATGGGAACCACCGCAATTTCGCGCTCTTCCAGGGTGGCAATCCATTCAGAAACCCGCTCGATGGTCACCGGGTACGGGAAGCCAATGCCCACGGCCCCGCCGGTAGCTTCCGCGATGGCTTCCAATTCAAACAGGCGAGCGTCGATAGCGACGCGAGATGCCTGGGTATCCAGGAACCGGTTGTTGACCACGTTTGGCATGTGCATTTCCCCGGCCAACTGCCCGGCGATGCTGTCGGGGGTTTCCATGGCGTCCAGGAACATTAAGCCGCGCGCCTGCAAGTCTTGCAAAATCGGGAACATGGCGTCGGGGGACGTGGTCAATAGTGATCCCATGTAGTTGGTGACCCCCACGTAGCCGGTGAATCGGCTTAACAACCAATGGAGACGTTCAATGTTTTCGGCGGCCTCGGCTTCGGTCATCAAGGTGTGCGGGCCCGGATCATTGGCAGGAAAATCAGTGGGCTCCATGGGTAACTGCAAAATAACTTCGTGGCCTGCGGCGCGGGCCCGGGCAATCCATGACGATAAATCCGGGGCATAGGGGACAAAGGCCAGGGTGACGGTTCCGGGAAGCTGTTGGATTGCTGCGGTGGTGGCGGCCTCAGACATACCCAATCCGCCAATGACAATGGCAATTTTTGGAATGTCTTCATCCAGATCCACGGGCCTGCCGTAAACATGCCAAGGCTGTCGGCCGTCTTCTCCGATCACCGGCAACAGGCCCACTTGCCCCTGAAGAATGAGCCCCGGATCTGGGGCGATGGCTAACGCCTCAGCCGGGTCAGGCTCGAACGGTTCCGGTTCCGGTTCAACTACGGGCGGCGGAGGTGGCGGTGGAGGGGGAGCGGCCTCTGGCGCTAGGGCTGGCTCCTCCGCGGGCGGCGGCGCCGGCTCAGGCTCAGGCTCAGGCTCAGGCGCAGGTACATTCGGTTCTGGCTCCAGGGCTCCGGGTGCTGCCTCGCCCAAATCCGCCACAACGGGCTCGTCGTGCGGCGGTGGGCCGGCCTGGGCCAAAACCGGTGGCGGCACAGTGGCGTACTTTCCCACCGGGGCGGTGGCTTCCTTGTACGCGGCCTCGTCGAATCCAATGATCATCCAGGTGACCAATCCGACGATCGCCAAGAACAGGGCGACCGAGGTCACCAGCAGGGAATTCAGATAAATCGGCCGGGGACGATCGTCTTCCTCATCCGCTTCGAAGGTTTCATTTTCGTCGTCATCGTCGCCTTCAAACGGGTCTTTCCCGCCGAAGTCGTCGTCCTCAAAATCTTCATCAATGTCGTCGTCGTCGTCTACGGGTGCCATCCCCGGCCGGGCTCAACGTTTCCGGCCGCATTGTCACGCACAGCGGCGGCGCGCCGCGCGGACGTCAGAGTGGGTCTAATTCGCTGCCGCCTGCTGATTCAATAGTGCCAAAGCGTGCAGTAAGTCAAAGGCCCGCGCAAGCTGATAGTCCGGAGTTTCGTCATCGATCGCGACCTCTTCTTCCGCCACTTCGTCGCCGCCTTCTTCGGGAACATCCAGGGCACCGCGAAGATCGGCTTCCGTGCGCCGTGGAAAATTCCTGGTCTGAAGAATGACCAGCGATGGTTCCACCACGATTTCCGGGGCGATACCGGCGTCGTCAATGGAAACCCCACTCGGCGTGTAATAGTGCGATGTCGTCAATTGAACGAAGCCGAAGTCGCCCATGGGAACAATGGTCTGCGCCGAGCCTTTGCCGAACGTATTTTCACCCAATAAAATAGCTCGGCTGCTGCTTTTGAATGCCCCGGCGACAACTTCTGCTGCTGCAGCGCTGCCACCGTTGACCAGAAGAACAATGGGCAGGCCATCCAGAAGATCGCCAGCATCGGCCACCCAATCTTGGGTGTCTTCATCGGAATTTCCGCGGGACGTCACAATATCGCCGCCATCCATGAATAGATCGGCGATCTCAACAGCCTGATCAAACGCGCCCCCAGGATTGTTCCGCAAATCCAAGACAAGGCCTTCCAGGCCGTCGCCAAGATCTTGTCGGATGGCCGCGATCGCATTGGATACGTCTGCCGCCGAAGTGTCCGTGAACAATGGAACGCGAACGTACCCGGTGGTGTCCTGGGTGCTGAAGCTAATCTCTGGCACAGCGACGGATTCCCGCACCATGGAAGCCAGGAACGGGTCGCTCCCTGGGCGCACCATGGTCAAATCCACCATGGTTCCCGGAGTCCCAATCAAGTCAGCGATCGTTTGATCCAGGGTCATGCCAAAGACCGGCGTGGTATTGATCTCGACGATCAAATCTCCCGGCATCAGCCCCAGCCGGTCGCCGGGACCGCCATCGATGGCCGCAATAATCATAGCAACGCCGCCATCCATGGTCACTGCCAGCCCCAGGCCGTCATAGGTGCGAATGGTTTGGGTTTGAAGCGCCGCGTATTGCTCCGGCGTGTAAAACCGCGAAAGCGGATCAAGGGCCGCCAACATCCCGTTGATGGCGGCGCCGATCAAGGCTTCATCCGCGACTTCTTCCACATAGGCCGAACGCACCCTGTCAAATGCGTCGCCAAACAAGTTCAAGACTTCGTACGTTTTGGGGTCGGCAGCTTGGCCAACCGACGGCGTGGCCAACAATGCCAACGCCGCCACCCCGGCGGTCAGAGTGCTCCGCATCACCTGCATTTTCATATCCGTCGCCCTAATTTGCTGCCAAACCGCCCTGGAACACCGCCATGGCGTGGAGTAAATCCAACGCGCGGGTGAGCTGGTAATCGATGGGACCGGTATCAAACGGTACAATTTCCTGGCCATCCGGGCCGATTTCCGGCGGCTTGGGGAACAGCGGCTCAATCTGAGCCTGTTCCACCACCACATCTGGGGTGATGCCAGTGCCCTGAATGGACCGTCCAGACGGCGTGTAATACCGCGATGTGGTCAGACGCATGGCACCATACTCGCCCATGGGCATGATGGTTTGCACCGACCCTTTGCCAAACGACCGGGTGCCGACAATCAAAGCGCGTTGATGATCTTGCAGGGCCCCGGCGACAATCTCGGATGCCGAAGCTGAACCACCGTTGATCAAAACAATGATCGGCTTGCCGTCGGCTAGGTCGCCGCGCCGGGCGGTATAGCGCTGAACTCGAGACGGATCACGGGCCCGGGTCGCCACCACTTCGCCGCGTTCTAAAAATGCTTCGGTGGCCGCCACCGATTGCTCCAGCAACCCACCAGGGTTGCCGCGCAGATCCAAAATGACGCCTTCGAAGTCGTCGCCCAATTCATCGCGCAATTCGACCATGGCGCGTTTGATGCCGGATTCGGTTTGCTCGGAAAACGACGTGATTAAAATGTACGCTGCGTTGCCTTCAACCCTGTACCGCACCGAGGCCATGCGAATGACTGCCCGCGTAACCGTAATGTTAAAAGGGTCGGCCACGCCTTCGCGTTCGACGGTCAGTTCGATGGTGCTGTTGACCCTGCCGCGCATCAGATCGACGGCGTCCGACAAGGACATGCCGGTCACGTCGTTGCCATCCAGGTGGGTGATGTGATCGCCGGCTTCGACGCCAGCCTGCTCTGCTGGGGTGTCGGGCATGGGCCGGACCACCAAGACGAACCCTTCATCCATGCGGACTTCGATGCCTAAGCCGCCGAATTCGCCGCTGGTGCGTTCCTGCATGGAGCCATAGGTCTCGGCATCCATAAAGCTTGAATGGGGATCCAACGATGTCAGCATTGAATCGATGGCGGCGTTGACTAGCCGCAATTCGTTCACCTCACCCACATAGCGGGCACGGACCAATTCGAAAACGTCACCGAACAGATTCAATTGCTCGTAGGTCGTTCCGGCGTCCGCAGCGCTGGCGCTGGTGGGGACTGCCACAAGCCATACGGCGACAATCGCCGATGAAAGGGCTGCCTTAATCATGCGATCTCCTCTTCTCCACTAAGCTGTTCAAAGTCGAAGGACCGAAGCCCCCGGAAATTGGTGTCGCCTGATCGGACCCATGTCCACCCAGGCATCAAAAGCCCCCTTATCGGCCTGCAAACCACGGTGACGGGTTTATCGGTTCCCCGTCGTGCCGCAATTCAACATAGACCGTCGACTTCTCGGCTCCCTCGCCCCCAGCCATGCCAACAGGTTCTCCGGAAAGGAGCCATTGGCCCACTTGGGCATCGATACGGGAAAGCCCAGCAATGAGCGTATGGTACCCCTCGCCATGGGTGATGATCAAGAGTAGGCCATAGCTTCGGAACGGCCCAGCAAACACGATTTTGCCATCAAAAGGCGCCACGACCCGGGCTTCCAACCGGGTTTCCACGGTTAGCCCCCGTGCCACCGCTCCCAGGGCGTCCACTGCGCCAAACCGCTGGATCACTTGGCCTTGCACCGGCAGCGGAACCTGGCCCCTGGCCTGGGCAAACGCACGGGACGGCACCGGTGGCAGCGCCAAGCCGGCAATTTCCTCTTCATTAAGGCGACCGATCAATTCTCGGAGATCACCAGTCCGTTCCGCCAAATCTTCCATTCTGGCGCGCTCGGTGGCGCGCTCTGCTTGGGTTTGTTCTTGTTGGGTATTATTACGCTCAAACATCTGGGTCAGGGTTTCACGCTGTTTTTCAAGGCGGTCGGTGGTCAGCACCAATTCCAGCTGCTTTTCAGTGATTTCGTCGCGCAAGCCCCGCACGGCCCGAAGCTCGGCATTCAGCGTTTCCGCCCGGGCCCCCAGGGCTGGCAGTACGGACGCCAGCAACATGGACGATCGCACCACATCCACCGCCGCCCCTGGCCCGGCGATCAAGGTTTCCGGCGGCTGGCGGGCGATGCGCGCCAGACCGGCCAGAACCGCCGCCAATTCTTCGGACTGGCTCTGGACCGCGGCCGCTTTGACGGATTCTTCCGCCCGCATTCCGGCTAGGCGTCTCTCGATTGCGGTGGTCTCACCCTCCAGCCGCAACACTTCCTGGGCGGCGACGATCATCCCGTCTCTCAGCTCTTCAAGCTCCATGATCAATCGTTCGGCTTCGGCCCCCAGCTGTTGTTGGTGTTCCCGGCTTTGTCGCAGCTGTTCTTCCAGGCGATCCAAGCGCTGCAATTCATCTTGGCCATGGGCGGTGCCGACGAAAAGCGCAGCCGCCAGGAGGGCCATGGCGAGGCGCCCACTGGACAACGGCTAGTCGGCCTTTGGGCCGCTGGTTATCAGCAACGATTGCCCGGTCATGGCGTCAGGCTGCTTGATCCCCAAGAACGGCAGCAATGTGGGGGCAATGTCGGCGAGCCGCCCATTGGTCAGCCCGGTGATGTGTGACGGCGCGTTGACCAATATTGCAGGCACCGGAAAGGTGGTGTGGGCGGTGTGGGGCTCGCCGGTATCGGCGTCGCGCATGACTTCGGCATTGCCATGATCCGCGGTGACAAACAACAAGCCGCCTGCCCGGGTCACGGCAGATTCCAGTCGGCCCAAACACATGTCCACGGTCTCCACGGCCTGGACCGCAGCACGCAAATCGCCGCTGTGCCCCACCATGTCTGCGTTGGCGTAATTGACCAAAATGAAATCGTAGATGTCCGATTGAATGGCTTCTTCCAGTCGGTCTGTCAGTTCGCGGGCCGACATGGCGGGCTTTTGGTCATAGGTGCGGACCTTTGGCGAGGGCACCAACACCCTGTCCTCGCCGGTGAACACCATTTCGTCGCCGCCATTAAAAAAGAACGTCACGTGAGCGTACTTTTCGGTTTCGGCGATACGCAGTTGCCGGTATCCGGCCCGGGCCACCAAATCGCCCATAGTGTCCGCCAGGGGCTCCCGGGGAAACAACGTGATCATCAATTCGCTGAGCCGGTCAGAGTACGCCGTCATGCCCGCGGCGATGGCGAACTTAATCTGGCGGTTCCGGGCAAAGCCTGAAAATTTCGGTTCTACCAGCGCGCTCAAAATCTGCCGAGCCCGGTCGGCGCGGAAATTCACCATCAAGAACCCGTCGCCATCAACCATGCCGTCGTAATTGCCAATGATGGTCGGCTGCAGGAATTCGTCAGTCTCGTCCCGGGCGTAGCCTTCTTCAATGGCGTTTTGGGCGGATGTGGATTTCAAGCCATCGCCTTCTGCTACCGCCCGATACCCGCGGGAGGCGCGCCCCCAGCGGTTATCCCGGTCCATGGTGAAATAGCGTCCGGTGACCGTGGCGATTTTCACGCCGTCCATGCCCGCCAAGTCGGAGTGGAGCCAATCCAGATATTCCAAGGCGCTTTGCGGCGGCGCGTCGCGGCCATCGGTAAAAATGTGAAACAGCACAGGGATGCCGTGGCTCACTACTGCCTTGGCCACATGGCCTAAGTGGCTCATGTGGGAATGGACGCCGCCGGGGGACAACAACCCCAGCAAATGGCACGTGCCGCCGCTGTCCTTCAACGCCGTCACCAATTGGTTCATGCCATCGTTGTTGGCAAAGCCATCGTCGGTGGCGGCGTCGATCCTGGGTAGGGCTTGCCGCACTGTGCGCCCGGCGCCCAGGTTCATGTGGCCGACTTCTGAATTTCCCATTTGGCCTTCGGGCAGGCCCACCTCCGCCGACGATGTGGCCAAAAATCCAGCAGGGCATGACCGCAGCAGCAGATCGTAATTCGGTGTTTTAGCGATGGCGATCGCGTTGTCTTTGGGGTCTTCCCGGTGGCCCCAGCCGTCCATCACACACAAGACGACTGGTCTTCGGACTATCGATTTAGAGTTCATAACTGGCGATATAGCACGGAGAGCAGATCTCGGTCTCTATGACCGCGTGAATCTGATCGACAATATTTAGAGGGCTGCCTGTTCGGGCTCATTCTCCAAGTCCGCGGTCCACATTTTTTCGAGGTTATAGAATTCTCGGACTTCAGGCCGGAACAGATGGACGATGACATCGCCAGCGTCGATCAACACCCAATCGCATTGGCCCAGTCCTTCCACCCCCGGGCGATCAAATCCCCCGGCCTTGATGTGCTGGACCAAATGACCGCCCATGGCTCCAACCTGCCGGGTCGAGGTGCCAGAGGCGACAACCATGTAATCGGCGATGGAAGATTTGCCGGACAACGGGATGCTAACCACATTTTCAGCTTTGTCGTCATCCAACGACGTTTCGACGATCTTCAGCAGGTCTTCCGAAGGGCTTGTTGCAGGTGCTTTACGTTTACGCGCGATGATCTGTTGCTCCTGATCTCAAGCCCATTTTCTCCTTGCGAATGGCGGTGGCGGACTTGGTGTCCGTCGCTGCCGATAAAAATGCCCACGCAGGTGCCGGCTGATCCGCCAATCCTGCCGCCCGTGTTTGGCTTACCCGGTTTGCGGCAAAGCGGCGGGCGGCGATGCCCGACTTTGCGCGAAAAGAATAGGTGGGGCGATCAAAGACCGCAACTGGCATGGATTTGAAGATTCGGGTCCATTGGCGCCAGCGATGGATTTGCACAAGGTTATCGGCACCCATGATCCAGACAAAACGAATGCCGCCGAACCGGGCCTGAATTTTAGGCAGGCTGTCGGCGGTGTATTGGGTGCCCAGGTGCAACTCCATATCGCTGACCAAAATTCTGGGCTCTGACGCCGCGAAATCGGTGGCATGGGCAATCCGGACGCTGAACGGCGCCATGTCGTGGGCTAATTTCATCGGGTTTTGGGGAGAAACCAGCCACCACACTTGGTCAAGGGCAAGGATTTCCAAGGCCAACTGACTGATCAGCAGGTGCCCGGAATGGGCCGGGTTGAACGACCCCCCCAACAAGCCCACACGTTTTGGCAAACGCGACCGGCCAGGGCGCCTGCCGCTGCCACCATTCACTGGGGCAATCAAGGGCGGGTCTGGCCGGTGCCGTGGATAACGTATTTAAACGTGGTCAGTTGTTCCACCCCCACTGGACCACGAGCATGGAGGCGACCGGTGGAAATTCCGATTTCTGCGCCCATGCCAAATTCGCCCCCGTCGGCGTATTGGGTGGAGGCGTTTTGCAAAACAATGGCGCTGTCCACCTGGGCCAAGAATGTTTCGGCGGCGGCGTTGTTGGCGGTGACGATGGCGTCCGTGTGATGGGACCCAAATGTGTTCACGTGGTCGATGGCTTGGTCCAGTCCGTCCACTACCCGCACCGCCAGGATGGCGTCAAGATATTCCGCCCGCCAATCGTTTTCCCCTGCCTCGGTGGCGCGTGAGTCGAGGTACTGAGTTTCTGCGTCACCGCGCACGGCACAGCCGGCGTCGGCCAGTGCATCCAAAATCATCGGCAAATGGCTGTCGCGCACAGATCGGTCTACCAACAAGGTTTCGGCGGCACCGCAAACCCCGGTGCGGCGCATCTTGGCGTTGACCACGATGTCCCGGGCCATGTCCTTGTCGGCGTCTTGGTGCACATACACATGGCACACGCCTTCCAGGTGCGCGAACACCGGCACCCGGCTGTCGCGTTGAACCCGCTCGATCAGCGAACGCCCGCCGCGGGGGATGATCACGTCGATGGTATCGCTCATGGCCAACATCGCCCCCACCGCATCGCGGCCCCGTGTGGGGATCAATTGCAGGGCCCCAGTCGGCAGGCCTGCCGCCGACACACCGGCCTGCAGGGCCTGGAAAATCGCCCGGGACGAATGAAAACTTTCCGACCCGCCGCGCAGGATCGCCGGGTTGCCGGACTTCAGACAAAGCGCCCCGGCGTCGGCAGTGACATTTGGACGCGATTCGTAAATGACGCCGATGACCCCCAGGGGCACCCGCACCCGGGAAATATGCAATCTGTTGGGGCGATCCCATTCGGCTATCACCGCCCCTACGGGATCGTCGAGCGCAGCGATTTCAACAAGTCCATTCGCCATGGCCGCGATGCGATCTTCTGTCAGCATCAGCCGATCGATCATGGCGCCAGACAGGACCTTTGTTTTCGCCTCCTCCACATCGATTGCGTTGGCCACCAAAATCTCCGGTGTGGAGGCCGCCACGGTTTCCGCCGCGACGGTCAGGGCTTTGTTTTTTGCCTCGGTCGACGCCTGAGCCATGGGCCCCGCAGCATTCCGTGCGGCGGCACCGATCCCGGCCATGATGACGCCCACGTCATCGGTTTTCACTGCGGCGGTCATTTACCTTCCTCGGTTAACACCAAGTCGTCCCGGTGGATCATTTCGTCCCGTCCACGGTATCCCAGCAGCGCCTCGAATTCACCGCTTTTGTGACCCAGAATTCGCTGGGCGTCTTCCAGAGAATAGGCACACAAACCGCAGCCGATTTCGGCTCCGGCGGCATTTTTCAAAATCACGGCGTCGCCGCGCTGAAACGCGCCCTCGACGGCGGCGACTCCGGCGGGTAACAGGCTCTTGCCACTGTTCAGGGCCTGTACAGCGCCGTCGTCCAAGATCAACGCTCCTTGAGTGGTCAAGCCCCCAGCGATCCAGTTTTTACGGGCGGTGCGTGGGGTATCGGTGGGCAGGAACCAGGTGCAATCCGCACCGTTTTCCACGGCTTCTAACGGCGCGTTTACGGATCCCTTGGACAGCACAACGGCGCAACCCGCGCTGTTGGCGATCCGCGCCGCCGAGATTTTAGTGACCATCCCGCCGGACCCGTGGTCCGTCAGCGCCCGGCCAGCCATGGCTTCGATTTCCGGGGTGATGGCGGCAACCTCGCGCACCAATTCACCCCCGTCGCCCTTGGCGGGGTCGGAGGTGTACAAGCCGTTTACGTCGGACAGCAACGCCAACACATCGGCGCTGACCATTTGCGCGACCCGAGCGGCCAGGCGGTCGTTATCGCCAAACCGAATTTCTTCGGTGGTCACGGTGTCGTTTTCATTGATGACCGGCACGGCGCCTAACTGCAACAAGGTGGCCATGGTGTTGCTGGCGTTCAGGTACCGTCGGCGAGATTCTGTGTCGTCGCCGGTGAGCAAAATCTGGGCAGCGTCGATGCCGTGCTTCTCCAATGCCTCGGCATAGGCGTAGGCGAGGCGGCTTTGGCCAGCGGCGGCGGCTGCCTGATAGGTCTCCAATTTCAGCGGCCCAGGTGGCAGCCCCAAAGCCGAACGGCCCAGAGCAATGGCCCCGGACGACACCAACACCACGTCTTGGCCGCGATTGCGGCACCTAGCCACGTCTTTGACCAGGGAATCCAGCCATTGGGAACGCAGTTTTCCCGAAACGGTATCGACCACCAGGCCGGAACCGATTTTGGCGACGATGCGCCGGGCCTTGCTCAGGTGGCCAATCATGGTGACCATCCTTCCGCCGTCTCGGTCTCGGGCTCATCGTCAGCGCCCTCAATGATCGGCAGGCCCTCAAGGATATGCCCGGTCAATTCGGCTACCCCCAGCCCGGAGACGGCTGATATGGCCAATACCTTTGCACCGCACGCAGATGCCAAAGCGTCACGCTTTCGGTCGCGGTCAGCATCCGTCAGCGCGTCGCACTTGTTCAGGGCCACGATTTCCGGCTTGTCCGCCAAGTCATGGCCATACTGAACTAATTCTTCGCGGATGGTGAGATAAGCCCCAGCGACATCGTCGATGGTGCCGTCCACCAAGTGCAGCAAGATTTTGCACCGCTCCACATGGCTCAGGAACTGGTGCCCCAGGCCGGTGCCCTCGTGGGCGCCTTCGATCAAACCCGGAATGTCTGCCAGCACGAATTCCCGATCCTGGGTGTATGCCACCCCCAGGCTAGGATGCAGTGTGGTGAACGGGTACTCCGCGACCTTTGGTTTGGCCCGTGACACCGCCGAAAGAAATGTCGATTTGCCGGCGTTTGGCAGCCCGACAATCCCGGCGTCGGCGATCAGCCGCAAGGACAGACGCATCCACCGTTCATCGCCGGGGGTGCCAGGCTGGGCCATGCGCGGGGCGCGGCGTGTGGATGACTTAAAGTGCGCGTTGCCAAGGCCACCTTCGCCGCCCTTGGCCAATAACACGCTCTCCCCTGGGGCCGAGACTTCGGCCAGCAATTCTCCGTCTTCCACATCAAACATTTGCGTGCCGGCGGGGACCCGCAACACGATGTCCTCGCCAGCAGCGCCGGATCGCAACGAGCCTTCCCCTTGTCGACCGTTTTTGGCGCGGAAATGTTGCTGGAAGCGAAAGTCGATCAGGGTGTTCAGACCAGCCGTGCCCTCGGCCCAAACGTTGCCGCCGTTGCCGCCGTTGCCGCCGTTGGGACCGCCTTTGGGCAGATTCCGTTCGCGGCGGAAACTGACGCACCCGGCGCCGCCGTCTCCCGCCCGAATATGGACTTTTGCCTGATCTAAAAACTTCATGTCAGCAAATTGCGCTGCCACAGCGGCTTAAAGCAACCCAAAGGGGACGCGCCAAGAATTAAAAACCTCGCCCTGCGCACCTGGGCGCACTCCTAAATGGCGTTGGCACCGAGGCACCCACACCGGCGCGGCAAGTCGGGCGCAGTTGTCGGGAGTGCTAGTTCGTCGGTTCGATGGAAACGTATGTCCGACCGGCGCGGCCCTTGGCATATTTCACCCGGCCATCGGTCATGGCGAACAAGGTGTGATCCTTGCCCATGCCGACGTCGGCGCCAGCAAAGAATTTTGTCCCCCGTTGGCGTACCAAAATGTTGCCAGAAATCGCCGACTGCCCGCCGAATTTCTTCAGGCCAAGCCTGCGCCCAGCGGTATCGCGGCCGTTGCGGGAACTGCCACCTGCCTTTTTATGGGCCATTAGTCTTTGTCCTTTTTGGCTTCGGCTTCTTCCGTAGCTGGCTTCGCGGCAGGTTTGGCCTTGGCTTCAGCCTTTGGTTTGGCTTCAGCCTTTGATTTTGCCGCTGGCTTGGCATCAGCTTTCTTTGCGGCGGGTTTAGCCTTTGCTTTAGCCACTGGCTCACCGACCGCTTTCGCGGTCTTTGGATCATCAGCCACCTTCGCCTCAGTTTTTTTCTTCGCGGCCTGTGGCTTCGCCGCGGCTTTGGCGGCCTTCATGCCCGGCGCGGTGATTTCCGAAATGCGCAGCACGGTGGTCAGCTGGCGATGGCCTGCGGTGCGCCGATAACCTTTGCGGCGCTTGCGCTTGAACACTTTGATTTTATCGCCACGGGAATGCTCGACCACGGTGGCCTGGACCTTGGCGCCGTCGACCGTGGGTTTGCCGACGGTGGTTTTGGTGCCGTCGCCGACGATCAAAACATCGCCCAGATCGATGGAAGATCCGGATTTCCCAGCCATGCGCTCAACCACAATGACTTCGTTTTGGGCGACCTTGTATTGCTTGCCGCCAGAGCGGATGACCGCGAACATAGAATTTCCAATGTGTGTTTGGGCGCTAATTTAGGCCGCGCCAAATGACCGGGCGCGAGAATACCCGCAAAGCCTTGCTTGTCAACGTCTTTTGCTGTCATTTTCGCCACAATTTCCGTAGCCTAGCCCTGCGTTTCGTGTGTACAGGTTGATTTTGAGTCGTTCGGACCGCAGTATCAGTCGTACCAATTGAATTATTGGGTAACTTATTGGGAGGGAAAAGAATG
>Ga0115002_10006872_pt1 | contig 12962 bp, 10 predicted proteins | sample ArcticOcean_MG_C_8_FD_89576 | JGI IMG/M metagenome (GOLD analysis project Ga0115002, IMG submission 89576) | Marine microbial communities from western Arctic Ocean - ArcticOcean_MG_CB11_86 | ecosystem: Environmental > Aquatic > Marine > Oceanic | place: Arctic Ocean: Canada Basin | collected...
CATCGTCGGCATCTGACATGGCCGGCCTGGACGGCCGCGTCGTTCTGGTCACCGGCGCCGGGGCCGGGATGGGGCGGTCCCATGCCAGGATTCTGGCGGCGCGCGGCGCCGATATCGTCGTCCAGGATATCGGCGAGACCTCCGCCCGGGAAACGGCGGAATTGGTCCGGGCGACCGGGCGGCGCGCCCATGTCGCGGTCTGCGACGTGTCCGACGGCGAGGCGCTGACGGCTGCAATCGAAGAGGCCGTTGTCGCCCTGGGGCCGATCGACGTGCTGGTGAACAATGCGGGCATTCATGCCCTCACCCCCTTCGATGAGATCGAGGAGGCGGAGTTCGATCGTATTTTCGCGGTCAATGTCGCGGGCAGTTTCAACGCGGCGAAGGCGGTCCTGCCCGGCATGAAGGCGCAGCGCCGGGGCGCGATCGTCAATGTCGCTTCGACCTCCGGCCAGATAGGTACGCCGGGCGACACCCATTATTGCGCCTCGAAGGGGGCAATCCTCGGCCTGACCAAGGCCTGGGCCAAGGAGTTGGCCCACTGGTCGATCCGCGTGAACGCGGTCTCACCCGGCCCGATCGCCACGGACATGACGGTGCGCAACCGGGGTTGGGAAGTCATCCGCGAGCGCGCGGAGAAGGAGATTCCCCTGCGCCGCTACGGCATGCCCGAGGATGTCTCCCATGCCGTCGCCTTTTTGGCGGGCGATGGCGCAAGTTTCGTGACCGGACAGGTGATCACCCTCGCCGGCGGCCTCGCCATCGTCGGCATCTGACGCGACCCGAGACGGGCGAGCCTTAGAAGCGGTCGATCCGGAAGGGGTGCAGGTCGAGGGCCGGTTTCCGCCCGGCGATCAGATCGGAGACGGCGCGCCCCGTCACGGCGCCGGAGGCCAGGCCGATATGGCTGTGGCCGAAGGCGTAATAGACATTGCGCCGATGGGGCGAGGGGCTGATCACCGGCATCGAATCGGGCAGCAGGGGCCGGTCGCCCGCCCATTGACTGTAGCCCTCGGTGTTGAGGCCCGGGAAGATGCGCTTGGCGTTTTCCACGATGGCCCGCGCGCGGCGCCAGTTGGGCGGCGAATCCAATCCCGCGAATTCGCTCGTCCCGCCCAGGCGCAATCCCATGACCATGGGGGTGATGGCATGCTTGCCCACGGTGTCCATCATGATATGGCGCACCTCGACCCCCGGATTGGGCAGGCCGACATGGTAGCCGCGCTGGCTTTCCTGGGGCGCGGGCGAGCCCAGCATCTTCGACAGGCGATGTGACCAGGCCCCCGCGGCGACGACGAAATCGTCGGCGGTGACATCGCCCGATTCAGTGCGCAGGGCCGTGACCTTGCCATCCGCCGAGTCGAAGCCGGTGACGGTGGCGCGGCGGATCTCACCGCCCTGGGCGGCGAAATAGCGTGCCAGCCCGTCGACGATCAGGAAGGGGTCGCCGACATGGCGCCAGACCTCTTCATAGACCGCGAAATCGTAGGCAGGGCCTATATCCGGCTCCATCCGCAGCAGGGCTTCCCGGTCGACGGTTTCGTAAGGAATGCCGCGATCCTTGCGCAGCTTCCATTGCAGGGCATCGCCCTCGAAGGCGGCGCGGTCGGTATAGAGGTGGATGACCCCGGTATGGTGGACCAGATTGTCGAGGCCGGCGACCGAGAAGAGGGGGCGCCAGACCTCGTAGCTGGGCGAGAGCAGCGCGTTCATGGCATCGGTGATGCGCTCGACCTCTTCCATCCGCCCGGCGCGGGCAAAGCGCAGCAGCCAGGGGGCGAGGCGCGGCAGATGGCTCCATTTCAGGGCCAGTGGCCCGTTTGGGTCGAACAGCCAGCCCGGTACCTTGCGGAGCACGCCCGGGCTCGACAATGGCGGGATCGAGGTGACGCCGATCCCGCCCGAATTTCCCCAGGAACAGCCCATGCCAGGGGCCTGCCGGTCGACCACCGTGACGCGGTGGCCGTCTTCCTGGAGGAAACAGGCCGTTGCCATACCGATCACCCCGGCGCCGACGATGGCGATATGCCGGGAGTCGCCCCGGCCGGACTCGGCTTGTGTCGTCATCGTGAAATGGCCCTGAACTGCCTGGAAACGTGGGATTGTCTAGAAGCGGGACACCCGGTAGGGCGCGAGGTCGACCGAGGGTGGGCGCCCGTCAACGATCTCGGTTACCAGCCTGCCGGTGATTGCCCCCAGGGTCAGGCCGTAGAAGGCATGGCCGAAGGCGAAGACGACGTTCCTGTGCCGGGGGGAGCGGTCGATCACCGGAAGCGAATCGGGGATGATCGGGCGGTCGCCGGCCCATTCGGTATAGCCCTCGGTGCTGATACCGGGGAAGACGCTCTTGGCGACGTCGGTCAGCTTGCGCGCCCGGCCCCAGTTCGGCTCCGAATTGAGGCCCGCGAATTCGGCCGTGCCGGCGAAGCGCAACCCCATCCGCATGGGGGTGATGGCGCAGCTGAACTCGGGCGGGAAGACCATGTTGCGCGGCATCTTGCCCGGCTCGGGCAGGACGATGTGATAGCCGCGGCAGGATTCCAGCGGAATCTTGCTGCCCAGGCGCGCGGCCAGCTTCTGGGACCACGCGCCGGCGCAGATGACCAGATTCTCGACCTTATGCACGCCTTTGTTGGTGCGCAGGGCATGCACGCCGTTGGGGCCGGTTTCGATATCGGCCACCAGTTCGCGCAGCAGGGTGCCACCGCGGCGGGTGAAATGCTCGGCCAGGCCGACGACTACCGCATGAGGGTCCACCGCGCGCTGCCAATCCGGCTCGAACATGCCGCAGGTATAATCCTGGTTCAGGGTCGGCTCGAGCTGGCGCAACTCGTCGCGGCTCAGACGCTGCACATTAAGCCCGTGCTGGCGCGACATGCGCCACATGGCGGCGTCGGCTTCCAGGGCCGCCTCGTTGCGATAGGGGATGACGCCGCCCACCGGCTGCACGAGATCGGCGATTCCGGCGGCATCGAGCAGGGGCTGCCAGTCGGTCTTGCTGCTGCGCATCAGGGCGAGGATGCCCTCGAAGGATTTTCCGGCATTCTCCGTCCTGCTGGCGCGCATGAAACGGACGAGCCAGGGCGCCAGGCGCGGCAGATAGGGCCAGCGCAGGGCCAGGGGGCCGAGCGGGTCGGTTAGCCAGCCGGGAAGCTTGGCCGCCATGCCGGGCATGCCCAGCGGGAAGGCATGGGAGGTCGGCATGCCGCCGGCATTGCCGAAGGATGCCGCTTCGCCGGGCGGCAGGCGGTCGACCACAGTGACGGCATAGCCGGCGTCCTGAAGCTGGACTGCGGTGGCCATGCCGACGACACCGGCGCCGATGATGGTGACCTGACCGCCCTGGGCGGCCTTCGATGTCTGGTTCATGGCTCGTGCGGGAAAAGTGAATGGATATGGCGCGCAGCCTACGCCTTGCGGGGGCGCCGGCCAAGCGTCTCGCCGCTTGCGGGAAGCCCCTCCCTGTGGCACCTAGACTCAATGCCCGGAGCGAGGATGAACCGATGCCCAAAGGTACTTTCTTCTGCGTCGATTCCCACACCTGCGGTTGCGCGGTGCGGGTCGTGGTCGGGGGCGCGCCGCTGCCCAGGGGAGCGACGGCAAGCGCCCGCCGGGTCGATTTCATCGATCGCCTCGACTGGATCCGCACCAGCCTGATGTATGAGCCGCGCGGCCACGACATGATGTCGGGCAGCGTGATCTATCCCCCGACCCGCGAGGATTGCGACCTGGGCGTGGTCTTCATCGAGGTCAGCGGCTGCCTGCCGATGTGCGGCCACGGCACGATGGGCACGGTTACCGTGGCGATCGAGCGCAACCTGGTCGAGCCCAAGGAGCCCGGCGTCCTGCGCCTGGACACGCCGGCCGGCGTGGTGACTGCGCATTACGAGATGAAGGGCGAGCATGTCGAAAGCGTGCGCCTCTCCAACGTCCCCTCTTATGTCCATGCCACGGGGATCGAGGTCGATTGCCCGGAACTTGGACGGCTCTCCGTGGATATTGCCTATGGCGGCAACTTCTACGCCATCGTTGAGCCGCAGAAGAACTACGACGACCTGAGCCAGCTGGATTCGCTCGACATCGTGCGGATCAGCCCCCGGCTGCGGACTCTCCTCAATGAGGCGATCGATTGCGTCCATCCGAACGATCCTTCGATTCGTGGCATCGAACACATCATGTGGACGGGCCGCCCAACCGTGCCCGGCGCCCATAGCCGCAACGCCGTCTTCCTGGGCGAGCGCGGCATCGACCGCTCGCCTTGCGGCACGGGCACCAGCGCGCGCATGGCGTTGCTCCACGCCCGGGGGGATCTGGCCGAGGGCGAGGATTTCATCCACGAAAGCATCATCGGCAGCACGTTCACGGGGCGGGTCGAGGGGCTGGCCAAGGTCGGCAATCATCCGGCGATCCGGCCCAGCGTGGCCGGTTGGTCGCGCATCACGGGCCTCAACACCATCTTCGTCGACGACCGCGATCCTTACGCCGCCGGTTTCCAACTTGCCTAGCTGCTGGCCGGCGACCGTATTTCTATAGCGCGTTGGATCCTTGGAGGAGGACGGAATGGCAGGACCGCTCGACGGACGCCTCGCCCTGGTCACGGGCGCGACCCGGGGCCTGGGCAGGGCGATGGCGGCGCGCTTGCGCGACGACGGTGCCCAAGTGATCGGCACGGGCACGCGCTCGGACGGTCAGGTGCCCGAGGGATGCGAGTTCATGTCCGTCGATTTGGCGGATCGGGATGGGACCACGGCCTTCGCCGAAACGATCCGTGCCCGCGCGCCCGCGATCCTGATCAACAATGCCGGTATCGGCTTGGAACGCGGAATCGAGAATCTCGAGACCGAGGATTTCGTGAAGGTTCAGGAGGTCAATCTGCTCGCCCCGGTCATCCTGTGCCGCGCAGTGGTGCCAGGCATGCGCGAGGCCGGCTGGGGTCGGATTCTCAATGTCGGCTCTATCTACGGCGCGATCAGCCGGGAAAAGCGGGTTGCCTATTCGGCCAGCAAGTTCGGCATCGACGGCGTCACGGCGGGCCTCGCGCCCGAGGTCGCGAAGGACGGCATCTTGGTCAATACTCTGGCGCCAGGCTTCGTCCGCACCGAGGCGCTCGACGCCATCGCGGACCTCGACATCCCCGCGCTCGAAGCCAATATCCCGATCGGGCGCATGGGGCGGCCCGAGGAAATCGCGGCCTTCGCCGCCTGGTTGGTCGGCCCGGAGAACACCTATATCAGCGGCGCGAACCTGATCATTGACGGCGGTCTGGTCCGCGTCTGATTGCGGCGGTCCAGGCTTTCAGGCGTCTGGCGGGAATTTTTTGCCCGTGCTTCAATAACCGGGTGCATCGGCAGGGGAGGGCCATGCGAAACGGTCCGGAGCCAGCAGCCTGGGTCGAGATCGACCTCGACGCCTTGGGTCAGAACTACCGCGAGACGGCACGCCGCGCCGGGCCTGAAAAGCTGCTTATCGCCTCGATCAAAGCCAATGCCTATGGCCATGGCGCGGTGGCCTGCGCCGAGAGGCTGGCGGCGGAAGGGGCTGCGATGCTAGCCACCGGCGATATTGCCGAGGCCGCCGCGATCCGCGAGGCGGGCGTCGATACGCGGATTCTGATGTTCGGTGGTTTTGCCCCGGATTCCGTGGATTCGATCCTCGCCCATGATCTGGAGCCGACGGTCTGCAACGACGAGACGGTCGCCGCCGTGGCGCGGGCGTCACGCGGCTCGGCGCCGGTTCACGTCAAGGTCGATTGCGGGCTGGGCCGGCTCGGCGTGGCTCTGGACGAGGCGGAATCCTTCATTCTGCGCGTAGCGGGGACTCCGGGAGTCGAGGTCGCGGGGATCTATACCCATGTGCCCTTCTTCGACGATGACGGCCGGGCATGGGCGATGGCGCGGGTCGCTTCTTTCGAAGCCATGCTGGATCGCCTTTCGGCCGCCGGGCTGGCAGTGCCGATGACTCAGGCCCTGGCCAGTTCCGCCCTGCTGTGCGGCGACAACGACCGGACCAGTGCGGTCTGCGTCGGCCATATCCTCTACGGTCTGTCGTCCATGGCGCCGGGACTGGCGGATATGAGCGCCTTCCATCCGGTGCTGCGCGCGGTGCGCGCCCGGCTGATCCATGTTGCGCAGCACGCCGCCGGGCGCGACGTCATGATCGGCGGCCATTACGGTCTGGCCAATGCCATGACCACCGGGGTCGCGCCGATGGGCATGCAGCAGGGCAATCGCGGGACCGCACCCGGGCAGGCCGCCCAGGCCATCGTGGCGGGCCGCCGCGCGCCGGTGATGAGCGTGTCCCTGGAACACGCTACCTTGGACCTGAGCAGGCTCCGGAACGCGGCGCTGGGCGAGATCGTTACTTTCCTCGGCGCGGCCGGCGATGACATCATTTCGATCGAAGATCTGGCGGCCTGGCAGGGCCGCACGCCGCTCGAGACGGCCATGACCTTCTCGGGCCATCTGCCGATCCGCCACGGGGCGGGATCGGCGTAAACGAACGGAGCGAGCAAGGGAGGTCACAATGAAGCTTACCGACGAGCAGATCGCCCTCTACAACGAGCAGGGCTACCTTTTCGTGCCGGAGGCCATTCCGGCAGCGGAAATAGCGGTCGTTCGCGATCATGTGTCAGATCTGGTCGGCGAGAGGCGCGACGCGGTGATCGCGGAGGCCGACGGCAAGACCATCCGCTCGGTCCTTAACGGGCATCTCTACGACGACGTGATCGACCGCTTCATCCGCCACGAGGCCGTCATCGAACCGGCCATGCAGATGGTCGGCACGCCGCTCTACACCTTCCAGTCGATCCTGAACGTCAAGCGGGCCTTCGACGGCGCCCAATGGCAGTGGCATCAGGACTATCCGACCTACAAGGTCGATGACGGAATGAAGGACACGCGCGCGGTCAACGCGATGATCTTCGTGGACGAGGTGACCGAGTTCAACGGACCTCTGATGATGGTGCCGGCATCCCACGCCTCGCTCTTCATGCCCGAGATTCCGGAATACGACACCAAGATCACGACCTATCCGCACGGGCGCTATCCCGACGTGGAATGGGTCAAGCCGGTGATGCGGAGCAACGGACTGGTGGCGCCGAAGGGCCCGCCCGGCTCGATCATTTTCATGCATCTGCTGACGGTTCACGGCTCCGGCCCGAACATGTCGCCCTGGCATCGCTCGGTCATGTCCCTCACCCTGAACTCTGTCGAGAACAAGGCCGAGGGCACGGTGCGCGGACCCGCCGTGTGTCACGATTACACGCCGATCCGGCCGCTTCCGGGCAGTGCGCTGCTCGAACTGGCGACCTGACCGGAAACACGGGAGGAGGCGATCATGGTAAAGCCGCTGGACGGCCGGTTGGCCCTCGTCACCGGCGCCACGCGCGGCCTGGGGCGTGCGATCGCCGAGCGATTGCGCGACGACGGAGCAAAGGTGATAGGCACCGGCACCCGACCCGACGGTGAGGTCCCCGACGGCTGCGAATTCATGGCGGTCGATTTCACCGACCGGGCGGCCACCGAGGCTTTCGGCGAGAAGATTCGCGCCCTTGAACCGCTGATCCTGGTGAACAATGCCGGCATCGGGATCGAGCGTGGCATCGAGGATCTGAAAACGGAGGAATTTCTCAAGGTCCATGACATCAATCTGCTGGCCCCGGTCATTCTGTGCCGCGCCGTGGTGCCGGGCATGCGCAAGGCCGGTTGGGGGCGTATTCTCAATGTCGGCTCGATCTACGGCACGATCAGCCGAGAGCGACGCATCCCCTATTCCTCGACCAAATTCGCCATCGACGGGGTCACCGCGGCCCTCGCCCCGGAAGTGGCGAAGGACGGCATCCTCGTGAACACCCTGGCGCCCGGCTTCATCTATACCGAGATGATCGACGCGGCGGAGGATATCGACGTGCCCGCCCTGGAGGCGACAATCCCCATCGGCCGCATGGCCCTGCCGGGGGAAATCGCGGCCTTCGCGTCCTGGCTGGTCGGGCCGGAGAATACCTATATCAGCGGCTCGTCCCTGACCATCGACGGCGGCCTGGTGCGGGTCTGAGGCGGATATGGCTATGACCGCGTTTCCCCGTGCCGCCGAAGTTCAGCCTGATCATGACGGCCGGCGCGCACCGCCGGTTGCCGAAGGCGAGGTTCCGGCCGCCCTGCGCACGGTGCCCGGCGCGGAGCGCGACAAGCAACAGGAGCGGTTCTTCGAACTGCATTACCCGGAGCCCAATTTCAAGCTCGGCTGGTCGGAACAGACCCATAAGCGGCTGGTGAACGAAGGGCCACCCTGCCATCTGGGGCAAACCTACGAACGCCTGACTGAGAAATACGGCGACCTGATCCCGCGCGCGAACGCGGCGGCCCTGTCCTTTCACGAACGGCCGGCGGAGGGCGAAGGCGATCCGGATCGCGACCTGTCGGAGGATATCCGCCGGGCGGCGGCTGAAAGCGGCGCGGATCTGGTCGGCTTTACGAAGTTCGAACGCCGCTACGTCACCGCCGAGGGCAAGGACAGTGCGCTCTTCAAGAACGTGATCGTGCTGTGCCGCGCCTTCGACTGGGAGGCGACCCAGGCCCTGCCCAGCGTGGATTGGGACGTGCATTCCTACGACACCAGCCTGGCCCTGACCCTGGCCGCGCTGGAAGTGGCCGAATTCATTCGCCGGCAGGGTTTTCCGGTGCAGTTCATCGCCGGCACGGGGATGCCGGGCGAGAAGATGCTGGCCCCCGTCCTGCCCTATGCGGTCGAGGCCGGGCTCGGCCAGATGGGCGCGAACGGCACGATGCTGACGGCGGAATATGGCAGCCGCATTCGGATTCTGGCGCTTTCGACCGATGTCCCGGTGACCCACGGGAAGCCCGTCGATCTCGGCATCAACGCGCTCTGCGACTCCTGCCAGATCTGCACCAACCGCTGCCCGGGCCGGGCCCTGTCGCGCAACCGCATCACCTGGCGTGGCGTGACCAAATACAAGGTCGTGGCCGAACGCTGCCTGCCGATGCTCCGTTATGCCGATTGCAACGTCTGCACCAAGGTCTGCCCGGTCCAGCATCACGGCCTCAAGCCTGTGCTCGAGCATTTCGAGAAGACGGGCGAAGTTCTGGGCAAGGACGACGCGAATTTGCAGAGCTATGATTTCTTCGAGAAAGGCCGTTTCGGCCCCGGGCAACTGCCGCGCTTCGGCGCAAAGGAAGGCGGCCGGGGCCTCAAAGAGATGGTCCGCGCCTTGGAAAGCGACGAGACAACCTGAATTTCCAGACCGAACCAGAGGGGAAACAAGCATGGCCGAATCCCGGACCGGAGCCGAATATATTGCCGAGGCCTTCGAAGCCTATGGCGTCACCGATGTCTTTTTCATGGAGGCGATCGTGCGTCGCAGCCTCCACCAGATGGAGAAGCGCGGCATCCGGCGGATCATGGCCCATACCGAGAAGGCGGCCGCCTATATGGCCGATGGCTATGCAAGGGCGACCGGCAAGGTCGGCATCTGCATGGCCCAGGCCGTGGGGGCGGCGAATCTGGCGGCCGGCCTGCAGGATGCCTGGCTCGCCCGAACGCCGATTGTCGCCCTGACGGGGCATAAGGCGATTCCCAGTCTGCAGCGCAATGCCTATCAGGAAATCGATCATCCGCCGATGTTCAAGCCGGTCACCCGGTTCTCGGCCAATGTCGAGGATGTCAGCCAGTTGCCTTTCCTGCTGCGCCAAGCCTTCCGCGAGGCGACGGGCCCGACTCCGCGCCCGGCCCATCTCGACCTTGCCGGGTTGAGCGGCGAGGTCGTCGATGCCGCCACCGTCACGGGCGTGCTCGAGGTCGACCCGCGCCATGGCCGCGCGCCCGCCTATAGGCCCGCGCCCGATCCGGCGGATATCGCGGCGGCGGCAAAGCTGATCGACGCGGCGCAACGGCCGGTCGCCTTCCTCGGCGGGGGGGCGGTCCTGGCGGGTGCGCGGGAGGAGGCGCAGGCCCTCGCAGCGCTGGGCATTCCCATCGCCTATGGGCTCGACGGCAAGGGATTGGTTTCCGACACTGCCGAGACGACCATCGGCGCGGTCGGCCATTATTCCGCGCCCTATGCCAACAAGGCCGTGCACGAGGCCGATCTGGTGATCTATGTCGGCAGCGACACCAGCGATCAGGCGACCGAAAGCTGGCGGGTCCCCGCGCCGGGCACACGAATCGTCCAGATCGACGCTGATCATGCAGAACTGGGTCGCAATTATCCCGGTGTGCTGGGCATCCTGGCCGATTGCAAGCTGGGTCTGCGCGCCCTGGTCGAAAATCTGCGCCCGCGCGAGAACGGCGCCTGGGTCGCCCGGGTCGCCGGGCTTCGCCGGGAATGGGAAGCGAAAATCGAGGCGAGCACGGCCTCGGCCGGCAAGCCGACGACGGTGGAGCGGCTATGCCGTGAAGTGACCCAGGCCCTGCCCGAGGATGCGATGCTGGTGGCCGATACCGGCTTCAGCGGGATCTGGACGGGCACCCAGATTCATCTCAATGGCGGTGGGCAGGGCTATATGCGGGCGGCGGGATCCCTCGGCTGGGGTTTCCCTGCGGCGATTGGCGCGCAATGTGGCTTGCCAGATCGCCCGGTGGTCTGTTTCTGTGGCGACGGCGCCTTCTACTACCACCTGGCGGAGTTGGAGACGGCGCGGCGTTGGAATATTCCGGTGACCGTCGTGGTCAATAACAACTCGGCCTTCGGTCAGGACATCCTCGGCGTCCGGCAGGTCTATGGCCAGGACAATGGTCGCTGGGGCGATCTGACCAATTTCGCGCCGACAAATTTCGCCGCCGTGGCCGAATCCTTCGGCTGCAAGGGCGTGCGGATCGAGGATCCAGCCGATCTGGGAGATGCCCTGCGCGAGGCCATCCGGGCCGAGGAGCCGCGGGTAATCGACGTCGCCACAGATAGCGGAAATCGCGCGCCGGATGCGTGGGTTCCGCCAGCCTAAGGGATAGGCCCCGTCTGGGCCGGCATCGCGGCGAAACTGCGCGTGATGCGCGGATAGTAGATCATCAGGGTCGCGGCGCGGGCCACGGAGAGGATGAGATAGGACAGCCAAAGCCCGTGATTGCCCCAGAGCGGGACCAGGAGCCATAGAGCGGCCGCAAAGATTGCCGCGGTCAGGATCATGGCGTTGCGCATCTCGGCGGAGCGCGTCGCGCCGATGAAGATGCCGTCGAGCAGATAGCTCCAGACGAGGACCAGAGGCGCGGCGACGATCCAGAACAAGTAGTCGCGCGCGACCGCACGCACGGATTCGATTTCGGCCAGGGCGTCGATGATCGCGCCGCCGCCCAGGGCGAACAGCGCGGTGAATCCCGCCGCGAAGATCACCGACCAGATGGCGCCCACGGCGACGGCGTTGCGATACTGGTCGCGGCTGCGCGCGCCCACGGCCTGGCCGACCAGGGCCTCGGTCGCGAAGGCGAAGCCGTCCAGCGCCTGGGCGAGGAACTGATTGAACAGGATCAGAATAGCGTTCGCCGCCAGGACGACATCGCCGAACTGCGCGCTCAGCACAGTCAGATAGGCATGGGCCGAGACGATGAGGAAGGAGCGGATGAAGATATTGCCGTTGACTGCCATCAGGGCCAGTAAGCGGCGCCCGCCGATGGCGGCCCAGGTAACGAGCCCGCCGGGGATGTTTTTCAGGCAGCGCAGCACGAGAAAGCCGCCGAGGCCCAGGCCGGCATATTCGGAGATGAGGGTGCCCAAGGCGACACCTTCGACGCCCCAGCCGAAGCCAAGCACGAAAAGCAGGTCGAGCACGACGTTGAGGGCGTGATAGGCGACCTGCAGCACCAGGGCCGCAACGGTGCGTTGAATGCCGATTAGCCAGCCGGTCACGGCGAAGATGCCGAGCGCGCCGGGCAGGCCCCAGATGCGGATGTCGTAATAGATGCGCCCGAGTTCGGTGACCTTTTCGCTGGCGCCGATGATGTCGTAGGCGAGATTACCCACGGGGTTGCGGAGCAGGATGAAGAAAATGCCCAGGGCGAGGGCGAGCAGAAGGCTGCGAATCACCAACGCGCGTAGCTCGATTCCGTCGTGTGCGCCGAAGGCCTGGGCCGTCATGCCGGTGGTGGCCATGCGCAGAAAGCCGAAGACCCAGAGGAAATAGCTCAGGATCACGCTGCCGACCGCGACCCCGCCGATAAAGGCCGGATCGGGCAGGCGGCCCATCACCCCGGTATCGACCGCGCCCAGCAGAGAATGGGAGACATTGGACAGCATGATCGGCCAGGCGAGATGCCACATGCGCCGATGCCAATGGGCGTCCGGGTTGCGAAACCGCCCGATCATTCTGTGCCGTCTCGCCGGCCCCACCCGGGGGCCGTGCGACGTGCCGATGCCGTCATCCGATGCCTAGCGACCTGTCGCGCAGCCGGATCTGTTGCGCACGCTGGCGCCGGCCTGAATCACCGCGCCGTCCTTGGCGACCGCGGAGAGGCGGCCCAGGGTCCACGGCCCGACATCCTCGATCTCGTGGCCGCGCCGCTTCAACTCGTCGATGGTCTTCTTGCCGAAGCGGCTTTCGACCTGGAGATGGTTCGGCTTGGCATCGCGCGGATAGAAGGAGCTCGGCGCGTGGTCCGACTGGAAGGCCGGCGCGTCGATCGATTCCTGCAGGTCCATGCCGTGATGGACATGGCGCAGGAACAGCTGAAGCGCCCATTGATCCTGACTATCGCCGCCGGGCGAGCCGAAAGCCATATAGGGCTTGCCGTCGCGCAGGCAGAGACCGGGGGTCAGGGTCGTGCGGGGCCGCGCGCCGGGGGCCAGGCTGGCCGGCAGGCCCTCCTCCAGCCAGAACATCTGGGCGCGCGTGCCCAGGCAGAAGCCGAGTTCGGGAATGACCGGCGAGGATTGGAGCCAGCCACCGCTCGGCATGGCCGACACCATGTTGCCTTCCCGGTCGACGGTGTTGACGTTCGCTGTGTCGCCGGCCATTTCG
>Ga0115002_10006877_pt1 | contig 12959 bp, 11 predicted proteins | sample ArcticOcean_MG_C_8_FD_89576 | JGI IMG/M metagenome (GOLD analysis project Ga0115002, IMG submission 89576) | Marine microbial communities from western Arctic Ocean - ArcticOcean_MG_CB11_86 | ecosystem: Environmental > Aquatic > Marine > Oceanic | place: Arctic Ocean: Canada Basin | collected...
GACACACCCCACACCCGTCTTTCCGGAATTCTCGGCCCCGCGAGAATGTCCGGAATCCAGGCACGCACACAACCATCCGCCTAATTACGCGCAATAGGCGAAAACCATGGCATGCAACTCTTCCGTGCGTCCGCGCTCAATGCCCGTGCGGCAGGCACCTTCAGCGCCCGCGCTCAATGCCTGCATGGCAGATGCTTACTCCATTCGGGAGCCTACGAACCTTGAGATCGCTCTTGCTGTTGGGTCCGTCCGTACATTCACAATCGCCGGCTTACCTGATGCAATCGCCCGCTCAAGCGCCGGTCGAATCTCGTCCGGGTGCTCAACATTCTCGCCATGCCCACCCAGCGCCTCAGCCATGAGATCGAATCGCGTGTAGCCAAGCTCACGACCCGGCTTGCGAACGCCCTCAACACGCGCCGTCCAACCCTCATTGTTAGAGACCACCACCACGATAGGGATATCGTGGCGCACAGCAGTATCGAAGTCCATCGCGTTCATACCCAGCGACCCATCGCCATGCAGCGCGATCACCTGTTTATCGGGCTTGGCGATCTTGGCACCGATTGCGTACGGCAAACCAACGCCCATGCAGCCACTCGGACCGGAGTTAAGACGATGTCCCGGGTAGTACACCGGAATCGCCTGACGACCGTAATGAAGAATCTCGTTCCCATCGATCGTCACGATAGCGTCGCGGTCGATCACCTTGCGGATCTCGTTGCACAGACGCAGCGGGTGAATCGGAACCTGACTCGTGTTCAGCATCTCCTGAGCGCGCTCTTCTCGAACGCGATTCGCCTCGTCCAGGGTAGATACCCACGCTGCGTTGGAATCGGAACTCAAGCGGCCATCTGCCTTAACGGCCGCCGTAAGCTGACGCAAGATCGTGCGGGCATCACCCACCAGCCCAAGATCGACGTCACGATTGTGACCGATCTCTGAAGACTCGATATCAATCTGAATAACCTTGGCATTCGGCCCCATGCGCTTACCGAACGTGTAGATCCAGTTCATCCGGGTGCCCACGATCAGAATCGCATCGGCCTCCCGAAGCGCTGTGGATCGAGCCGCCAGGAACGACAGCGCGTGGTCTTCTGGAATGAGGCCACGTGACATCGGCGTCGTGAAGAACGGGATGTTCGTCGCCTCAACAAAATTCTGAAGATCCTCGCCAGCCTGCGACCAGTGCGCACCTCCGCCAGCGATGACTACGGGGTTCGACGCCCCCGCCAGCATCTCGATCGCCTCAGCGATACCTTCTGCGTCTGCACCGGGGCGCACACGCTTATTGGCGCGCGATCCGGGCACTACATCTTCCTCTTCCACTTCGCCGTAAAGAACATCCTCAGCGCAGTCCACATACACCGGCCCCGGTCGACCCTCTGTCGCCAGCCTGAACGCCGTCGAAATATGCTCCGGATATCGACCCGGCTCCGTCGGCCGCATCGTCGCCTTGCTGACCTTCTCAAAGATACTGACCTGATCGAGTTCCTGGAACGCATCACGACCGTAATCTTCAATCGGTCCAGCACCACCCAGCGTCACCATCGGAGCGCGGTCGATGAACGCCACATACTGCCCCGTGAGCAGGTTCAGCGTCCCTGGCCCAGATGCCGCCGTCGTTACGCCCGGCTTTCCGCTAACCCTCGCATATCCGTGCGCCGCCATCGCCGCAGCCTGCTCATGCCGGAAGTCGATACCCCGGATGCCCAGGTCCTCAGCGTGGTTCACAATTTCATAGATGGGGCCACCCATGATGTAGAAAATATTTTCGACGTCCTCTTCTTTAAGAGTTCGTGCGATCAGCTCTGCGCCGGAAACCTTGGCCATCTGTTACCTCTTGGGTTTTTGCGGGGGTTATCTGTAGGAATGTAATCGGTCAGCCGGGTGATTGTATGTGACCCGACGCCAGTGTGAGTATCGTTACTCTGAAGACTGCGTCACTCCGCCAGTCGAGTAATCGCCAGGACCGCAGCTTTTCCATCCATCGGGTTGCCGCCGTGGCCCTTGCCATGAGTATCCTCCATGAGAAGCACATCACGAGGCTCAAACACACGAGTCTCACCATCACTAGTCGTACCCATAACTCGCTCTGAAACTATGACCGCCCACTGCCTGGTTGGAGAGTGATGGAAAGTGTCGCCCTCCCATCCCGGAGGCATTCGCATGAACACAAATTGCGATGCCTTCCTGAAATCCGACATCTCAAGCGGCGGTGGAGGAGGCGCATAGTCAAGATCGCTAAATCCGACCTCAACATCCTCAAAATGCGACTCTCCCTCGTCGTCAACAAACATCCGTACATATTTCATCGACTACTCCCCTAACCTCGCCGCCGCATCCGTCGGAAACTCGCTCAACCGCGCAGCACTCGCCGACTCCGCAGGCAACCCCGCTGACTCCGCTGCCACACACAGCAGCGATACGCCCGATAAGAAATCGTTCCTGTGGATGTACTCAGGCTCCACAACCTCCTGCATCAAACCATTGTGCCAGTTACCCAGCGGGAACGCCGTCCCCGTCACCTTGTAGCCAAACGGCGCAAACGCGCTCGCCTCGCACCCGCCACCACTCATGAGCTGACGCTTCACCTTGAACTGATCGTCAGACTCCCGCAGCGCCATCGCCGCGTTACGCAGGTAGCGCTCCGGCTCCTCGTCGAATGTCGTGGTCGCGTCACCCGTACGAATCACCATGCCATCGCCAGACTCCGCGCCCGGCAAAATATGACTCGTCTCCACCGACACGACCGCCGTGCTCTTCGGCAGCAACCCATCGCTAGCCGCCAACCGAGCGCCAAACAACCCGCCCTCTTCAGCACGCGTGAACAGTCCATACACGTTGCCAGCAACTTCCCTCGACGAGATGTAAGCCAGCGCGCCAGCGACAGCAGCACACCCACCAAGATCATCGAGCGCACGAGCGCGAATCACATCACCATCCAACTCAAAATCGACCAAATCAAGAATCACCGGCACTGGCAACTCGTCCGATATCACCTCGTCAAAGCTCAAGCGAACCTGTCGATCCGCTGGCTCACCCTCCTTGCCCAGCACACGCCCCGGAATCCGCCGCCCATCCGACGCAACAGCAAGCACCGGCACATCCGGCTCCAACGCCTGCCGCGTGATCCCACCATGAATGCCAGCAACATACTCGTCACCGCGCTGCTCAACGAGTTCGAACCCCGGATGATCCATGTGCGCCACATACGCGATGCCGGGAGCATCCGCGTCACCGCCCATCTTCGTCACAAGCAAGTTGCCATGCGGATCACGCGTAATCGTCAGATCAAATGCCGCAATCCTCTTAGCGATGGCGTTGGCCACGTTCTTCTCGTGAAAAGTAACCGTCGGAATCCCGCAGATCTCCTCGAGCAGATCCATCGCAAATTCTTGAGCCTGGCCAATGTCCAAAGCACTCTCCATATCTAGTCACAGGTGGGCCTCCGCTACAACGAAGCCCCATTATCCCGCGACATCCACCACGGCGATACAATGCCGCGGCAAATCCATCCCGCCGCACCCAGTCCTGATAGCGAATCACCCCATGCCAAAGATCGTTGCCTACGTCCCCGAAACCACCCCCGTCCACGGTTTCACAGTCGACTACCTCCCAGACGGATGGGAACTCGACCGCGTCGACCCCAACGTCGGCGGCATGGAAGCCCTCAACAAGACCGTGGTTGACGCCGACTACCTCATGATCTACTCAGGCCGCATCGATGCGACCACGCTCCACGCCGGACCCAAGCTGAAACTGGTCCACCTGCTCTCGGCTGGCTTCGACGCCTTCCCGCTGGTGGAAGCCGGCGAACTGGGAATCCCCGTCTGCAATGCCTCCGGCACCAACGCCCAGGGCGTCGCCGAAATGGTCCTCACGCTAATGCTGGGCCTCTACCGACACCTCACATGGGTCAACGAAGAACTCCGCGACGGGGGCTGGAAACTCAAGCGAGCAGACGGTAACGACTCCTACGAAATCCAGGACAAAACCGTCGGTATCATCGGCCTCGGCAACATCGGTCAGATCACCGCACGCATCATCCAGGGCTTCAACCCCAACATTATTTACACCGATATTGAAGCCAAGCCTGAAGCGGAGAAGGAGTTCGGCGCCAGACGCGTAGATCTCGATGAACTGCTCTCAGAATCAGACATCATCACGATCCACACCCCACTCGACGACGGGACCCGGGGCATCATCGGCGCCGCTGAGTTGGCTGCAATGAAGCCCACCGCCATCCTGATCAACACGTGCCGCGGCCCGGTGATCGATGAAACGGCGCTCCACGACGCGCTCAAAAACAACGTCATCTGGGGTGCAGGACTCGATGTCTTCGAAGAAGAGCCAACCCCCGATGACAACCCCATCCGCAAGCTTGACAACGTTGTCATGGCACCCCACATCGCTGGCCAAACAGCCGAGAGCTACCCTCGCCGCACCCACTACGCAATCGACAACTTCGTCAGAGTCTCAAAAGGCGAAACCCCAACCAACCTGATCACCCCTGCATAGACCCAATTAGGAGCAGCACAACTTGGCAAAAATCAAAGGACTGTTCGTCACCGTCCGCGTCGGAATCGAAGAAGTCAAAGAAGCATGGGACGCCTTTGACGGCGAACTGATCGTGCTGGAAGAGCCAGACGAAGGCCAGATCATCGAGGCCGTCAAAGACGTAGACGTCGCCATGACCTACGGCGCAGCAGGCACCAGAGCGATATTCGAAGCAATGGACCGCTGCCAGGGCTGGGTCTCCTTCGGCCACGGGTTCGATGGCGCTGACCTCGATGCAGCTGTCGAGAACGGCGTCATCCTGGCCAACACAGCATCGTTTGGCACAGACGAAGTCTCCAACCAGGCCATGCTGCACCTGCTCGTCTGCTCACGAAAATTCGTGCTGCACGACAAGCTCGTCAAGAGTGGCGTCTGGACTCGCGATCATCTCGCTCCAATGGGACACCTGCCACACCAGACCCTCGGCATCATCGGCACCGGCAACATCGGCCGCGCCGTCGGTCGCAAAGCGAAGGCGTTCGGCATGCGAGTCGTCGCCTACGATCCCTACATTAGCTCGTGGGACACCAAAGAGATCGGCTTCGAGCCAGCCACCAGCATCAACGAGGTGTGCGAGCAGGCGGACTACCTCACGCTCCACACCATGCTCAACGAAGATACGTTCCAGATGATCGGCGACCCGCAGTTCAAGATCATGAAGCCAACGTCCTACCTGATCAACGTCAGCCGCGGAAAGTGCGTCGACGAAGCAGCGCTGATCCGTGCCCTCGAAGCCGGCGAAATCGCAGGCGCAGGACTCGACACATTCGAGCAGGAACCAACCCCCGCAAACAACCCACTCCTTAAGATGGACAACATTTCTGTAACGTCCCACTACGCCAGCTACTCAGAAGTCGCATTCACCCGCGGACTCACGCAACTTGGCGAAGAAGGCATACGAATTGCGCTTGGCCAGTGGCCCATGTCATTGATTAACCCGGCCGTTCAGGCCACAATTCCGCAACGCGATCCGGCGCGGGCGTGGGGCACGTTCTAAATAACGCACCCCAATATGTGTCAACAGAATAGGTTTTAGCTACTAAAGGTGCCAAAGGCACCAAAAGCAACAGCGGAGAGAAAAATGGCCCAATAGAAGGTACTGGTACTCGGAGCGGAAGATGAGCCGCTTGAGGCAGAGCGAGAAGAACTCGCCGATATCGATTGCGAAATTGTCCAGGCAAAGCCCACCAGCGAAGGTGAGGCAATGGAACTGGTACGAGACGCCGACGCGATTTTGATGCGTGGACCGTGGGGCACCGAGCAGGTGATCAACGCCACCCAGAACTGCCAGGTCCTCTCCGTCTACTCACACGGCTTCAACCACATCGACTCCGAAGCCTGCACAGACAAGGGCATCATCGTCACCAATGGCGCCGGAATGTGCTTCGAAGAAGTCTCAGACCAGGCGTGCGCATACATCATGTCCCTCTACCGCCACATCGTCCCCGCCAACATCGCGGTGAAAGCTGGCGACTGGCGCGACGACACTATTCTTCCAATGAAACCGCTCGATGAGTCCACCATCGGCATCATCGGCTTCGGCAACATCGGCAAGGCAATCTCCCGCAAGATGAGCGGTTGGCGTCCAGAGACAATCGTCTACGACCCCTACGTTGGCCCCTGGGTCTTCAAGGAGTACGGCGTGGAGCAGGTGTTTGACCTCAAAGACCTCTTCTCCCGAGCGGACTACGTTGTAACAATCCTTCCGCTCAACAACTCGACCTATCACATGATCGGCAAAGAGCACTTCGACGTCATGAAGCCCTCGGCCTACTTCATCAACGTATGCCGAGGCGCCATCGTCCGTGAGCCAGAGCTGATCGACGCCCTCAACGCCGGCAAAATGCGCGGCGCAGGACTCGATGTATTCGAGCAGGAGCCGGTCGACCCCAACAACCCGCTCCTCAAGATGGACAACGTAGTCGTCTCACCTCACCTCGCCGGCGGATCAACTCGATCAGCAGCCCTCGCACCGCACCGAGCAGCCGCCCAGGTGGCAGCAGTTCTCCGCGGCCAGTGGCCAATGGCAGGACAGAACCCAGAAGTGAGAGCCAACATCGAACTAAGGCAGAACGCTACCGCAGTGGCCCCAAACTGATAACCGCGATAACGATGTAGGCGCGCATGGCGTGCGCCCGGGCTGTTGACGAAACGGCAAAATACACGCAACTACGACGTAGGGGCAGGTCACAGACTTGCCCCTCTTCGCGCTCGCCCCCAGCGCCGCGCTAAATGCCCGTGCAGCAGGCACATGCCATCCTGAGCCTGTCGAAGGGCGGCATTCCGGCATACCCACACGCCACTTTCCGTCTTGTTTCCTGACACGTCATCAACCAACTGTCACGAAGGCGTAATATCGGCGTAATCCTTTTGGCCGGTACCATTGATCTGGCCATCACGTTAGGCTGAGGCCGGTCTGATGTGAATACGAATACGTCGGCCACAGGAAATTTTCGTTATGCAAGGTATGAATATCACTCACATTTCAAGTTGGAAACGAATTGCCCTTCCGGGCGTTGTAGCGTTGACCGCAATCACCGTCGCCTGCAGCGGCGGAGGCGACGATCCAACGGCAACGGCCGCTCCAACCGCATCGGCCTAGCCCACCGCGGCCCCGATAGCTCCAACCGCAACTTCCGTCCCGGTAGCGCCAACGGCTGTGCCAACCGCAGCACCCGCACCAACAGCAACCGCTCGCCCGGCGCCAACTGCGGCACCAGCGCCGACTGCAATCGCAACGACGGCACCGCCAACGGCAACCGCCATTCCACCTACCGCAACGGCAACGAACACACCGGTACCAACGCCGACGCAAAGCGCGTTCGAAGCAATCTTCCTGGCCTTCAGTTCCCCCGAATTCTTCGACGACTTCGTAGAAACACCCGCCTACACAATCATCGGCAGAACTCGCGTAGACGCCTTCGTCACCATCGTCGATATCGATGAGAACGGACAGTTCTCACTGGGCGTAACGCTTGAAGAGGGCATCAACGTCTATGAGGTCGTCTCATCAGTCTCAGATACCGAACAGCTAAACGAAGTCCTGACAATCATTTACGTCCCGTAGTGAAGAAAAAAAAACCAGGTAATAACAATGCAAAAAAACACAATGCACCTGATTGCAGCCATCGTGTCTGCCGTGATCCTCATCGGTACGGCGTCCGGTGCGCTTGCTCTCGCAAACTCTTCTGGATCCTCATCCGGCGCTGAAGTCCCCCCCGGACAACTCAACCGCAAGGGAGTCTCAGGAATCGTCAGCGCTGTAGGCGGCGGCTCACTTGACGTCGCAACCCGCCACGGAATAGTGACTGTCAACGTTGACGGCGGAACATCAATCACAGGACAGGGCAACACACCTCTCTCCCTCTCGGATATCGCGGTTGATGATCGCGTATCTATCCAGCTAAACCGAGCCCCATCCGAACCGGACGACTCAAGTGAATCTGAAGGTGGCGACAGTGGTTCATCCACCTCAACCGATGATGGTTCTGGTGGCGATGGCGGCTCATTCACCTCAACCGATGACGGTTCAGGTGGTGGCGACGGATCATCTACCTCAACCCATGACGGATCTGGTGGCGGCGACGGATCATCTACCTCAACCGATGACGGATCTGGCGGTGGCGACGGATCATCTACCTCAACAGACAGTGGCACTTCCACTTCCACGGACAGCGGTTCGTCAACTTCAACAGACTCGACCGCAACAAGTACCCTGGAGACTGAAGAAGAGGCGCTGACGAAAGTAAAGTCTCGACTCAAGTTCGAAAATCTGACTAACATTCGAACGGTCACAGCCGTCCGCATCAAAGTCATCCAAAACAAGGTCAAGACAAAGCACGTCCGCGCCGTTGTAACCGGCAAAGGCGGCGGCAAGTTCCAGCTCATCTGTGGCACTGGCGACACATCGACAAGCAGCTCAACAGATAGCACTGGCGATGGCTCAACCGACACATCTGGAACCTCCACTGACGGCACGCTCGATGAGCAAGACGTCGATGGCATCGATGATGTCGATGCCGAAGTTGGTGAAGAGATCATCTTGATCGCTGACTCTGATGAAGAAACCGGCGATGGCGGCTGCCCAACAAAGGTCAAAGGCGGACAGAACTCCAAGTCCATCGACGACAGACTCGCAGCGTTGGCCGAGAAGACGGCTGGGCGAGACGCGAAGCTAGCCGAGAGGCTGGCTGAGAAAGCAGACCGTGGCAAGCAAGACCGCGAAGATCGCACAGACAAGACAAGCGGTAATGCGAACTCCGAAACCAAAGGAAAAGCAGACACCGCCCGCGGTAAAGATAAGTCTGACGATGACACCAAGGGTGGTAAGCCCGACGACGACACCAAGGGCGGCAAGCCCAAAAAGTAACCACCCCTGACCCAATCGATCACACGGCGGTATGCGCAGTCATGCAGACCGCTGTTTTCGTTAACGCCCTACACTTAGCCGCTCACCCCACACATTGTTTGAAACCTGCCCTCTCTAGTCAACTAAAGAAAAGCACGCCCACATGCGCATCGCAGCCTTCGGAATCCACCACGAAACCAACACATTCTCCACCTTTCGGGTAGACCTCCAGGCGTTCCAATCCTCAGGCCTCCAGCGCGAAGGCGTCCTCCGCGGCGACCAGATATACGAACTTCACGGTGACACCGACACATGCTTCGGCGGCTACTTTGAGGCCGCAGAAAAGTACGGCTTCGAGCTCGTTCCACTCCTCTTCGCCGCAACCGACCCCGCCGGCACAATCTCGTCTGAGGCATTCGAATCCATTCTCGGCGAAGCACTCCAAATGCTCGCTGATCAAGGCCCTTGGGACGGCGTAATCCTCAACCAGATGGGCGCCGCCGTAACCGAGAACTTCCCGGATATGGACGGCGAAGTCGCAGGCCGCACCAGAGCGCTCATCGGCCCGGACGTACCGCTAATCATGACCCTGGACCTCCACGCCAACGTCTCGCAGCAGATGGCCGACGAAACAGATGCCCTCTTCATCTACCGCACCAACCCACACCTCGACGCGCGTCCACTTGCAGTGAAAGCGTGCGAGATCCTCATCAAGATCATCAACGGCGAGATAAATCCCGTGTCCGCCCTCGAAATGCCCCCAATGGTCATCGGCATCATGAAGCAGGACACCAGCGAGGAGCCAATGACGCAGGTAATCGATGCCGTTGTGGAAGCAGAAAGCTTCCCGGACATCGTCGACACCTCCACTGGCCAGGGCTACCCGTGGTCTGACGTCAACGAATGCGGCACCGCCTACTACGCACTAGCAGATGGCAATCTGGAAGCCGCCCAAAACGCCGCACGCTTCATGGCAGACCGAGCCTGGTCGCTCAGGAAGGAACTCGGCGCTGAAGACGGCCCCACACCCGCTGCAGCGATCACCGAGGCTCTCGCCACACCTGAAGGCCCCGTGCTACTGCTCGACGCTGGCGATAATATTGGCGCAGGCAGCGCAGGCGACTCAACATTCATCCTGCACGAAGCGCTCAAGCAAGGCGCCACGAGCTATCTGACAACGATCCGAGACACCGAAGCCGTTGCCCAGTGCGTCTCCGCAGGCATCGACGCTGAAATCACCCTCGAACTCGGCGGCAAACAAGACACACTCCACGGCACACCCGTCGAAGTTACCGGAAAAGTAATCACCATCTCCGACGGCAAATTCGAAGACCCAAAACCCGTCCACGCCGGCTGGCGCTACTTCGACGGCGGCACCACAGTCGTCCTCCAAACCACGGCCGGCCCAACCATCGTCCTCGTCTCCACCCGCGTCGGAAACATGTCCCGACAACAGTTCTACTCGGTAGACCTCGACCCGGAGTCATTCCACATCATCGTCGCCAAAGGCGTCGTCTCACCCCGCCCAGCCTTCCAACCCATCTCCAAAAAGATGATCGTAGTCAATACCGCAGGCGCAACCTCAGCCACCCTCTCCTCATTCAACTACAAACGCCGCCGCCACTCGCTCTACCCGTTCGAGCCGGAGGCCCGATACCCCTCAACACTCTAATTCGTATTTCGAACGTTCTAGCCCGCAGGGGGCCCCTTGCGGTCGCCCGCCTTCAGCGCGCCCGCGCTCAATGCCCGTGCGGCAGGCACCGCCATCCCGGGATTTGCGGCCCCGCGCAAATGTCCGGGATCCATACACGCCCACACCAATCCGCCAATCCAAACATCATCAAACACGCAATCGGTCCAATCGGTACGCGTATCCACCTACGAAATCCGTCGCGATAACTGATAATCTGTAGAGAACCGCCCAGTAGCGCGTCCCAAAAATCACAAGGTGACCTCCCTGCGACACCCCCGTTCGCACCGATATTCACTCAACCCCAACACCCTGCACCGGCCTCTCGTGCCGCCCGAAAGCTCCCAACCCCGCATGTCCACTCAAACTCGTTCTGATCGTCGAAACGCCGCCATCATCGCCCACGTCGACCACGGCAAAACCACACTGGTCGACGCCATGCTCCGCCAGTCCGGATTCTTCGAAGAGCGTGCCGAACCTGTCGATCGTGTCATGGACTCCATGGACCTTGAGCGTGAAAAGGGCATCACCATCCTCGCCAAGAACACGGCGATCCGCCGCGGCGACACCAAGATCAATATCATCGACACCCCCGGCCACGCCGACTTCGGTGGCGAGGTTGAACGTGGCCTCACCATGGTCGACGGCGTTCTCCTGCTCGTCGACTCCAGTGAAGGCCCCCTCCCGCAGACACGATTCGTACTACGCAAAGCGCTCGAATCCAAGCTGCCGGTAATCCTCGTCATCAACAAGATCGACCGCGCAGACGCCCGCATCAGCGAAGTGCTCGACGAGGTCTACGAGCTCTTCATTGACCTCGATGCTAACGATGAGCAGATCAGCTTCCCAATCGTCTATACCAACGCCCGCGAAGGCACGGCCACTCTGGATCTGGAGCAGCCAGGCACCGATCTCGAGCCTCTCTTCGAAACGATGATGAAGAGCATTCCCGCGCCAACCTACGATGACGATCACCCGCTACAGGCGCTTGTCACCAACCTGGACGCATCGCTGTACGTTGGCCGACTGGCACTCTGTCGGGTGCGTCAAGGATCAATCAAGCGCGATCAGATGGTCGCTCACTGCCGCCGCGACGGGACGGTAGATCGCGTGAAGATCACCGAACTCTATGTAACCGAAGGCCTTGAGCGAGTTGAGGCTGACGAAGCCGGCCCAGGCGAGATCATCGCTATCGCGGGACTCCCAGACGTAACCATCGGCGAGACCCTGACCAGCGCCGAAGATCCTCGCCCACTACCACCCATCCAGATCGACGAGCCAAGCCTGTCCATCACGCTGGGCGTGAACACCTCGCCACTGGCCGGGCTGGACGGCAAGAAGCTAACCGCCCGTATGGTGAAAGACCGACTGGATCAGGAACTGATCGGCAACGTCTCACTGCGCGTGGAAAGCACAGAGAAGCCCGACACCTGGGTCGTCCAGGGTCGAGGTGAACTGCAACTTGCCATTCTGGTCGAAACCATGCGTCGAGAGAACTTTGAACTCACCGTTGGGAAACCTGAAGTGGTCACACGAGAGATCGACGGCAAGCTCCACGAGCCAATGGAATCGCTGTCCATCGACATCCCGGACACCTATGTAGGTGTCGTATCTCAGCAGATGGCCCTGCGAAAAGCGCGTATGTCGACCATGATCAACCACGGCACCGGCCGAGTCCGCATGGACTTCATCGTCCCCGCCCGCGGACTCATCGGATTTCACAACGAGTTCCAGATTGCTACCAGCGGCTCCGGAATTGCGCACCATGTGTTTGAAGGCTACGAGCCGTGGCACGGTGAGCTTCGCACACGCCCCACCGGCAGTCTTATCGCCGACCGCAAAGGCCCAACAACCACCTTTGCACTGCTCAACCTCCAGGAGCGCGGCCAACTCTTCATCGGCCCCGGTGTCGAAGTCTACGAAGGCATGATCGTGGGAGAGAACCCTCGCTCACAGGATATGGACGTCAACCCCACCAAGCCCAAAAAGCAGACCAACATGCGAGCCGCCGCAGCTGACCAGACAGAGCACCTCGCCGTCCATCGCACGCTCTCACTGGAACAAGCGCTAGAGCACATCATGGCCGACGAATGCCTTGAAGTAACACCTACCAACGTCCGCCTCCGCAAAGTAGTCCTGGACCAGCACGCCAGAGGCCGCCAAAGAGGCAAGCCAATAGCCGCCGCCCGGTAGGCCATTTCCCGTCGAATCATCTGGTAGGTGTAGTTCCCACCAACCTTGTTTACATGAAATAGGGGAAGTTCATTCTGGTAGGTACAAACAAATCAGAAAGGAACTTCCCCCATGGTCCATGCTAACGCCCCACTCACCGTTATAGGCCGCTTGCGGTTGATTCAACGC
>Ga0115002_10006878_pt1 | contig 12958 bp, 3 predicted proteins | sample ArcticOcean_MG_C_8_FD_89576 | JGI IMG/M metagenome (GOLD analysis project Ga0115002, IMG submission 89576) | Marine microbial communities from western Arctic Ocean - ArcticOcean_MG_CB11_86 | ecosystem: Environmental > Aquatic > Marine > Oceanic | place: Arctic Ocean: Canada Basin | collected...
AGCCGCGGCCACTTCGTAACCTTTTCCGAACTCGCCGATTAAAGCGGACTTAATTTCGGACTTCGACATGTATTCAAATCGTTCGGTCATTTTTTTGAACGATTGAACTTGGTTAAGTCGTACCTTTTGCAGTTGCCCATCCCGTTTGAGAATCCAACTGGTCTGTTTGTTATGAGCGACCGACTTACCTCGATAGGTTTGTTTTGCGGTTTTTAATTCGATGTAGGCGTTCCCAGAAAAAACCGGCTGCGTGCTCGCAGCAAGAATCAGAACTATCGAAACTAACAAACGCAGGCTGGTCACAACCAATCTCCAAGTGTCCGGGTCAACGTCAAAAAAAAGAGAATTGGCTGGAAAGAAACTCCACTCAGCCCCTAGAAATATAGGTCGTAAATTGATGGTTGCCTGCTAAGAGTCTTCGCTGAGATAATTCACGAAGCAAATTGGGGAGTATCTTCTTTGGCGCAAAACGAATAAACTAAGTCAAGCTTTGCCGTTACGCAATTTTTTTTCAGGCCGTTCTATTTCGAGGCAATCATGCTCGTCCGTTTTCGCAATCGAGTCACAATGGCCCTCGTGTGGGTTGTACTGATTGCACTGGTGAGAACGACGGTTGCCGACAAACCTGCACAAGGTTCATTCAAGCTGAAACAAGAGGTCGCACGGCTGATTGGTGAATTGAATTCTGCGTCACGCAAGCAACGGGTGCAAGCGGGAAAAAGCCTGTTCGAATTTGGCCCTAAGATATTACCTTTGTTACCTGCTCCTGAGTTACTGAGGACGCCCTCGGTTCGTGAAACTGTTCGCCAATTACGAATTCGCTTGGAAAGAAAAAAAGCCCAACAATCGATTGGCGCGTCCACAGTTCAGTTGGTTGGGAAGCACTCAGTCGCACACATGCTAAACCATATTCAAGAACAAACCAAGAATGATTTAGACCTTCAACTACTTCCCGCTGAATTCCTTTCGCAGCAACAGAGCGTCCAATATGAAGGGGTAGATTTCTGGAAAGCCGTCGATCAGCTCTGCCAGCAAACGAATCTAACCTTTCGAATTCCCGCCGATGCCTCTCATTTGCAGTTCTTCAAACCAACTTTGCCAGCCAAAAAGAAAGAACAGGCGGTCGCCTACAGCCGAGCCTTCCGAGTGTCCGTTCTGGAAGGTCAATCGCGCAAACTGTTTGGCAATGCACAACAGCGAAAAGTTCGATTCCGTTTGGGCATTACTTCCGAACCCCGTCTCCGACCGTTGTTCTTGCAGTACGCGGCGAAAAATATCCAAGTACAAACCGCTGACGGCCAATACCTGAAGCCGTTCGAACCGGCTGCTCAATACGAATTACCCATGGGTGAAGGGGGCAGGCATGTTGAAATTCAAGCTGACTTTCTCACCGATGTGGACACAGAACTTACGAAAATCGACCTGCAAGGAAAATTCGTCATGCAGACCGCTGCGGGCGTGGAAGAAATCTCATTCACCAATTTACCACAGGCAACTGGAGTCGCCCGCCGTAAAGGGGGCGTGACCGTGAAACTTCGCAAAGTGCAATTCAAACTGGTTGAGGCGAAAATCTACCAAGCTGAAATTCAAGCCAGTGTCAGTTACGACTCTGGCGGACCGGCCTTTGAATCGCACAGAACTTGGATTTTTCATAACCAGGCATTTCTACTTGCAAAAGACGGAAAACGAATTCCTATGGCAGGAGGATTTGAAACAACATTACAAGCTGACGGTGCAATCTCTGTCAAATACCAGTTCAATCGACTGGCAGAGAACCCAAGCACTTATCGGTTTGTGTATTTGGCCCCGACGCTCATCATCAACGTACCGATCAATTTCAAGTTGACCGGCATCCCCATTTCAAAAGTAGTTGATTAAAGGAAAAACCATGAACACCCAGGACGCAATTCTAGGAGCCTACGGCACATCGGAAATGATTTCGAGTTCTTACTTGGAAGATTTGACCGATGCGGAAATCTTTGTCCGCCCGGTAGAGGGTGCCAACCACATTGCTTGGCAATTGGGGCATTTAATTAGCTCGGAACATCAGATGATTTCTGCAGTCTGTCCCGATTCAATGCCCGGGCTGCCGGAAGGATTTTCCGAAAAGCATGTCAAAGACACAGCCGGCAGCGATAACCCGTCGGACTTCTTAACAAAATCGGAATACGTTTCTCTCGCCGCCGAACAACGTGCAGCAACCCGGAAAGCTTTGGCTACATTGTCAGATTCCGACCTCGACAAACCGGGCATGGAAGGGATGGAACATCTCTGCCCGACAGTCGGTGCAACTTTCAACATGCAGGCAACCCATTGGGATATGCACGCCGGGCAATGGGCCATTGTGAGAAGAAAACTAGGGCGACAACCACTTTTCTAAAGTGACATCTGAAAAAGAGCATTCACTGAAATCACCCAAGCCGACGGCATGCCGTCGGCTTTTTTTATTGGCTAGGCCCTCACAGCCAGTCGGCATTTTCGCAGTGCCAGCCAAATTGACCCGGCGAAGAACAACAGGAAGCCCAATACTTTTCCTGCTTCAGGCAACAGCAGAAACATCACGATACCCAGCACGGTCATTACTAGCGGGAGGTGTTGTTTGAGCACATCCCAGCCGCCTGCTTTTCCTAAAAAGACCGCTGTGCCAATTCCAATTGCCAACCAGACCAGCGTCCAAACCAGGCCGATGCCCAGTTCAAGTGATTTTTTCGGTCGGACGGCGATCGCCAGTTTGGGGTTCCCGGAAACTTTGGTGAATACGATTTTCTGACCGTCGAGGGGTAAGTTAATTTGCAATGACAGGCCACCCGATTGTGTCCAAACTGGTAATTCGGCTCCATCGGGAATAGTAAAGTTGAACCACGCAGCCCGACCGCCGTAAATTCCTCCACCACCGGCACCTCTTCTGCCACCACCCATACCGCCACCGAGGCCTCCGCCACCGCCGACTCCGCCCCTGACAACGCCACCAAGATTGCCATTCTGAGTTACGAACCCACCAGAAGTATTGACTTGGATTTCTGGTTCACGCATTCTGTTGTTTTTCCCGTAAAGTTCTTCTCGTAACCGGTCGTTGGAATCCGGTAAAAACTGTTTATTGGCTTGACCTGCCGATTTCTGTCCCAAGTCGCGCTGTAATGCGGCGCTGTTACTTAACAGGTTTGAAAAACTTTGCTCACGTCGTTTAGCCCGGTTGAACGTCGATGTTTTACCTGACTGCGGCTTCTTAGCAGCGCCCTTTTGTTTCGCGGTTTCGGATTTTCCACGAGCCGCAGGCAGCTGTGTTTGTAAGTCTAAAGTGAAATTCGTCAGACCGTCTCCATCTTTGTCAGACTGCGAAATCTCGGCGACTCCGTTAAAGTTGTTCAACCCCAGAACCTGGCCTCGGACAACTCTTCGATGGTCATTCAAGTCATCTGCGGCAGTGAGACTTTCTGATTCATCCATCTCGGCGTCACTCAAGTTGACTGTATTCTCGGCCAGTTTTCGCTGAAAGTACTCTCGCTGTTGTTGTATTTTTTGATTTCCACGACCATTGCCGTTGGTTTCCTGATTGCGGTAATTATGAACTTCAACTTCTAACTGCTTTAAGTTGTCCATGGCCCGAGCCCGCATCTTTCCGCTGAACTTTTTAGATTCCAGCATGCTGAATAATTCGGTCGCCTCGTTCAGTAGGGCCGTTTCCTGAGAGTAGTCGCCTTGCCCTGAAGCTTGCAGAGTAACGTTACTGCGGTCGGAATCATCAATTATGCTGGCGTTCAAATCGTTGGGTAAATAAACCGTCCAACGTGTTTGAGCCACCGGAATTCCGTACTCAGCATCGGTTCTTAATGAAACAACCGTCGGTGCAGGCAAGTCGGGATCCTTTCCGGTCAGTTGGTCACCGTAGGGCAATGGGCCTGCCGGTAAGCGTCCTGTCAGAATGAGTTTTACTTCGAAGGAAAGGTCCGCTTCACTGGTTTTCGGTAAAGCGATTAAGTGGTAAGTCCGATTTTCGCGTTTCGTTTCCACGGGCCGAGCAGGACGGCCTTTCACAAATACGGAAAGAATTCGTGATTCTTCGGGTAGCTGCAAGGCCAAAAATTGGCGGTTCCGATTTTTAATGCGGTAATTGGCCTGCATCTTCCAACTACCGTTTCTTGAAATCACCGAAGTTAAATCAGCCAAGTTCACCGACGCGGGTGCCGATTGTTGTCGTGCAAATCGCTTCAATCCCAGCGCGGGGACAGGAACCCCTTTTTGTAGTTGGACAATTTGTGTTGCCTGATTGACAATGTCGGGCGGAAGTTTAATTGGCAAGTCGGCTGGTTGAACACTTTGCGACAACCCTTCCGGCAAGGCGGCCAGTTGGCTTTGCGAACGGTTTACCAAAACCAAATAATGCCGTTGAGTTTCTAATGGCAGGGCTGACTCTTCGTCTTGCATTGGTTCAGACGACTGCAGTTGAAACTCAGGAATCCGCACATCGGCTGCTGCGGGGGGGAAGGTGGCCGTTGCCGTTAAAAACAACAAACCACGAACCGGGTCGCGCATGGTGATTGTCCAACGGGTCTGTTGCGTTTCGGTTTCATCCTCAGATACGCTGCGAATTCCTTGACCCTGAAAATCGAGCCGACCGGCCAACCAGGCTGGCCCGGTAAACACAAACCGGTCCGCCGCCGCTTGGGTCACGTTCCACCTCAGGCCGACAGTGTAACTGACCGCTGTTTCCATCAGCGTCACAATGGAAAGAGAATCACCCGTGATTTGAGGCACGCCTCGGCTTAAACCAAGCGAAATGATATCGGGGTCTTCTTCGGACGACTGAAACGCAAATTGAGGACGCCCAGAATGCTTGCTGCGAATTTTTGCCGAAGCACCGGATGGATCGATTGAACGCCAACCGAAAAACTCAGTCAAATTGGCCGAGTAAGCTCCATTGATCCAGAAAACGGCTTGGGCATTGAACCGGCTGGCATCGAGCGGGAAGGGGACATCGATGACTGCCTCTTCATCTTCGGGCACTTTAGCCGTTGTTCCATTCAACACCAACTCGGCGGCCCCCGTGCGTGGGGTTGCCAATTCGACAACCAACACTCGGTCGGCACGCGGGTCGTCTTCGCTAATGTACCAGTCTGAAATATCTGTGGCATTCACATCGAGTACCAAAAAATCTTCCGGAATTCGCACGGACAAATGCCGCCTGGGGGCACCGTACAAATTGTAAAGCACGCGGCTGGCAATTGTCGTTTTCCGACGGCCCACACGAATGGCGTGATAGGCGAGCCCCGTCGATTCGGGCTGTCTGCGCGAGATCACCATGGGCAGCGTATAAGGCCGCGCGATGAATCGATAAGCAAGTTGCGGTGCTTGTTTAATTGGGCTGATGCCTGTTCTCACAGGAAATTGCTTGGCTTCAACCTGAATCAATCCTGAAGTGGCCTCGGTTCGTAACGAGAAATGCGGGCCGGGATACAACCCGAGCATTCCAACTTCGCGGGTAATATTTCGCGGAGCAAATTCGGGCAGGTTGACTTTCACAGGCTGGTCAGAAATTTGTTGGTCAACGTACAGTTCGACGTTCAGTTCGGTGACATCGGTCACTAGCCTTCTTAAGAAAACGGTGAAAACTTTCTGCCCGTCGGCTTCTTCGGTTTGCCAACCGCCGACATCGACGCCTGAAACCTTTTGAACTTTTAATTCATTCGGAAGAGAAAACGAGACTTCTCCCAGCGAGCCTTGGCGTACACGATATTGGAAACGACTTCTGATGTTTATTCCGGCATCGATCAGCGAAACACCAGTCAGCGATTCGACGTGGATGATGTTGTCCATTCCGGCGCCCATCGCAGAGGGTTGCCATGCCACCGAAACATTGCCAGCCCGGCCTATGGGAATTTCGACCAGATTGTTGTTTCCTTCGATCCGCCGCGTGTAGGCCGATTCGGTTCCGTTGACCTGCACGGATAAATCTCTGCCGGGAAGTACGAAGGATAGTTTTCCGGCCGGAACGGGTTTTAGCGGAATTGTAAAACGTCCCGCTGGCCCGGCACGGGTGACGGGCACAGCGAACTGTAGATCGAGTAAATGTAAACCCTGTGTTTCAAGCACAATGCGGGGAGACGGATTTTTGGCGTTGCCGGCAATTAGGGGGGCCGTTTTGCCATCGAGTGTTGCAGAACTTAATGCCACCGCACCCAACGGCAAGGTAAGCTCAATCGCGTGGTTGCGGTAGTTGTACAATATGATGCGGCCGTTGACGGTGACCAAATTGGATGGTTTTCCTCCCGCTGCGTCCGCTAGTTTCGCGGTGTAAATCGCGCCGGTCACTGCCCCGAGGAACGGTGAGGGCTGGGAAATTCTTTTTTCGGGATAGGCCTGATTCCAAAGTTTTAAGAAGGTCGCGTGGGGTAGAAATACGCGTTTTGCTGAAAGAGGATCAGAGCCTGCTTCGTAGGGAACAACGACCGAAAATTCTGGTCTGGGAACGGTCGGTTGAACGAGGGCCGGTTTTTTCGTTGCGGCTTTGGCGGCCGGTTTCTTTTGTGCTTGTGCTGTCTGTGAAACGAGTGTGACCGCGATAAATAGCATTAACGCCGATGAGGAAGCTTTCTTCCACCGACAAATTCGACAGCACAGCGAGCAGGCTTTGAGGCAAAAGACCGAAAGGAAATCGATAACCGGTCGCAGGCACCACAGCAGGCTGCCCACAACGCCTCCCAAAAATAGGCCGTCAAGAACCGAATACCAAGTGACCGGAGCCATCGTGATGAGCGATAAGGGAACGACTATGAACAGCGAGACCAGCACCAAACGGTTTTGGCGGTCTCGGTTTCTGGCAAACCAGAAGATCAACACGACCGTCCACAACACAAAGCACGTGGTGTTCGACCGGGCTTGCCGGTTCTCGTAAGAGACGGCAATACCCACAGTTTGGTCGGCAGCCGGGCTGCCTGTAAATCGGAAGTGATGGCTCAGGTATTCCGCGGGCGGTTCTAAATTGAGCGCCAACGACAACACACCCAACCGAGCCTGCCTGCCAAAGGACGAACCATCCGTGAAATACCCAACAATCCTCTTAGGTTTAGGCATCCCATCAATTTCGCCTAGCTGATTTTGAGGGAGTTCAAATCCAAAAGTATCATTCCCTGAAACTTTGAGGCCAGCAACAGTTCCCGCTCGTAATCTCATTTTCGCACCATCTTCGCCAATTGAAAATCGGTCCAGTCTATTTTCTAGGACCATTTTTCGCGACTCCTCACCGGGTTGTGCGGGTGCGTTTTGGGACAATTGGGGCCGCCTTTGTTCCTCGCCTTCAGGGTCGGCGTTCCGCGGGATTAAGGACATGGTACGGCTTTTCTTTCCGTCGGATGGTTTCAAGGCCGGTTGAGGCGTTTGGGCTGTGGTCGCTTGAGGAGCAGCAAAATCGAGGGTGACCATCGGTTGATCTGCTGCCTCCATCGGCATCCCTTCAGATGTCTCCGCTTCTTCGGAACCGGCTTCGTCTGCATAATAACTTGCTGTCTCACTCTCCTGTGAAGCGGCGGTAATTAGGAATAAAATTATAGGAAATGCACAGAATAAAACCCCGGCCAGCATTGTCAGGGCAATGTTTCTCGACCGGCGATAACCTATTGCCAACAAGGCAATGATGCCACCAACAAATGACAGTGCAAGTACTTGGCTGAAGAAGGCTTTCGGCGATGAAATACCGAAGCCTTGCTGTAACCGCCCGAGAAAACTGGTGCGGTCTAATTGGGTGGCCGGTTCAAACGAGCCGTGGTTTTTGGTGATTAACAAATCGTGCGGATGGTGGATGGTCCAGTCTCGCGCCAGAATTTCCATCGGCTGTAACTTGCCAGTGCCGGTCACCACGGCCAGTTCCGGCGGACTTTGTTCTAGCAGGCCGAATGAAGTGAGTTCAGAAACGCGGTCTCGATAGAATAATTCTAAGCGACGAACGGCTTCAGGAGCCCCAGCTGGCGGGAGTGGAATTAAATAGGCACTACCAGATGACCGCACTTCAATGGGTTGGCCGTCGATTAAAGTCGCCCACAACTCGGCCGTTTGCGGTAACTGAACTTGCAAGTTTTGCACGCCAATGGCAACCAAGTTGAAAGCAGCCCGGTGCTGAATTTCTCCTGATTGACCAATCACGCTGGAAATCTCAGCGGTGTGGCAGACCGCCGTGGGAACCGCCGATCGCTCGAATTTTTCTTCTGTAAAGCTGACTTTGTGCCCCGGCCTGACATAACGGTATGCAGAGACAACCCGCTCTTGCGGTCGGTAGGCGACGGGCGATAAATCGACCGGGTCGAGTTCTGTTAACGGAAGCCCGCTGGCATCGACGGCTGTGATTTTGAGGCGTTGGTCACCGGCGGCTTCGATGGCAACCTCTCCACTTTGGCGGTCGGCCCCCGAGACGTTCATTATCGGCGGTTGGAATTCGGCCCCATCGCCGCGCGGAACTTGTACGGTCACGAATAGCCCCACATTGCCGAAAACTCGGCGGTCGAGTTCCAATGTCCAAACCCGTGTGCCGCCTTTCGGTTTGGCCGCCGTTTGCTCAACGATGCGTGCCGAGCCGGAAATGAGTTGGAACCTTAAATCGGTTCCCGCCGTTTCAGGTAGCGAAAGCTGAATGGTTTTTAAGCCGCCTCCTTCGATATCGAGTTTTGTCTGCAGATAAGATTCTAGCGAACTACGGTCGAGCCGCGTGAAAGAAACGGTGTGAGCCGAAACTCGGGCTGGCTTGCGGATCAGTTTCAATCGACCGGAATAGACGGTGTCCTGGTAGCGGAAACCAAGCCGTTCGCCGGGGATGTTAAGATTGACCGGGTCGAGCCCGGAGATTTCTTCCGGGATGACGTCTAAATCGTTGGTGGCGGTAACCACCATTGTGCCCTCGACCACGCCCGCCTGCGGAAGTTGCACTTCAGGCAAGTCAAACTCAACCGGGTCGGCTTCGACCGGCCAGGTTTCTAAGTCGCGGTGGGCACGCACCAACAGTTGGGCATCGCTGCCTGGGACAAGCGGCGGATTGAGCGGGATACGAATTTCGTGAATGCCGGCAGCTTGAGGGACTGTCTGCCACGGGGTTTCTTTACCACGCAGTTTGACCGATGAAATGATCCACTCGGCGGGAATTTGCATTTGGATTTCGAACAGCGGAGCAAAGAAACTTTCGACCGTCGAAACCGATTGCAAGTCGAGGCCAGCGGAATTGATATCCACAATTGTCGAAATGGCGGCTTGCACCTCGCGCTGTTTCGATTGCGTGAGAAAGCTGAGTTGAAAATCTTCCTGCCAGACATCGAACACCGTGGCCAACGGAAGCAATCGGACATCGATATTCGAGCTTTTTGGCAATGGGACATTAAGGGTTGGCGATTGACGAAGCCCGACGGCTTCCACAGTTCGCAAACGGACCCCTTGCGGATACCGTACGATGATGCGCCCGACGTGCGACGTAATTTTTTCGATCAACAACGTTGGCACAATCCAGTTTTCGTCATCGTCGGTTGTCATCACTCCTCGAAAAGCAACCTGCCGGGCTCCTTGGAATGGCTGCCGGTAGCTGAGTACGATTTCGGTCCTTGAGTCATTCTGCGGGCTATCGGCCAATTCCCAAGATTCCAAACCGGTTGAAACAACATCGGCAATTTCTAACGATTTAGGTACTGAAAAGACAAACCGGTCTAAGTCTTGCCCGAATACCTGCAAGTTGGTGGCAGCCGTCCAAGTGACTTCCCCCGGTGCGACCGCCAGTCCAAAACCGGTGGTGGCGAAGACGAGTGGGTCGGTACTTTTTTTCGTGCCTTGCTCGGTAATTCGCAGGCTGACTTGGCTGCGGCCTCCGAGAGGAAACTCGAAATTGGCAGGCTGTTCGACGGCTGCTGGCCTTTGCAGTTGAACATCGTCAAGAACTAGCTGTTTGCCAGCAGGAAGTGTGATTTGCAAGGTGGAACTTCCTGCGGGAACAAGGCTAAACGCTGCCACTTTGTCACTACCGACGGCATTGAGTTCGGTGGAAAGTTCTAAATTCAGAGTGTGCTTACCCGATTGATTGATGAGTAATGTGGCCAGGTCTTTTTTTACGGGATGGCGTCCTAACCGTGCGGGCTGACCGCCGAGTGTGGCTTTCTCGATTGAAAGCCGGCTGATGGGTAACGCGAGTGTGTGCCAGTTGTCATCGAATTGAATGAAATCTATTTTTGCAGAAATCAGTAACCGCAGGCCGGAGATTTTCGCCGTGTATTCCACGTTCGAAACAGCGACAATTGCCGGGTTGCTTGGCGAGTTTCTTTCATTCTGCTTTGCAGCAGAGTACAGTTTTTCGAATTCAGCCTGTGGCAGCAACACGCCTTTTTTGTCCCGTTGAATGACGGCATCCAAATCTTCTATGGGAATGAAGACCTTTTGTTTCGCGGGCCGAGTTTTCACTTTTTGTGCGGTTGCACGCTGAATCGCTTGATCGAACAGGCCGATCAAACAGGCCAGTATGAGGGTTGTTAGGCTGAGTCTTTTCACCATTGAAGAATGAACTCTCTGGGAATTGATTTTTTGAATTGTCATTTCAAACAGACCTTCTCGCCGGTGATGAATGACGCCTAGTTTAATCGTTGTCGTTTGACAGATGTTAGGAATCAGAGTTGGGACGCACGTCGTCGAAAATACCGGGTGGTGGAATGACTGCAACCGCTGCCTGGGCCGCCATGCCGTCGGCTGGTATCCCCGCCGAGAGAACTTTCACCGGTTGCAACCGGAACAGCGTGTGAATAATCCAATAGCCCATCATGGCCAATATGCCAATTCTGGCAGCCGAAAGAATTTGCACAACCACATCGACATCGCGGAGTGCATACAAGGCGGCTGCAAAGGCGGCAATTAACAAAATCATCAACTTGTTTTCCCAAGACGTGTTTCGTTGCACGATGGCGATTAAGAAAATGGCGATACTCAATATCCACGAGCAACTGCCGATATCCCACCAACGGACTTCGATCAATTCGGCCCCTTGCAAATTTCCGTAGCGGTAAGCGTGCCCGGCGGTTGGGAAGTCGATCATGCCTGCCGAGTTCGAACCAATCCAAGCGTCCAACTCCGGATACGATTGCTTGCCGGAAATCAAACGTCCCACAATGGGAAACGAAAAGTAAGAGACCGATTTCGAGACGAAGTTTTCGGGTGAGCCGACGAGGTCGTACTCTTCGGGAATCCAAATTACTGTTTCAAGTTGCTGGACGGCGGCGGAGTTTGCGCCTGTGCCACCTAGCCGAGGAAGCTGCAAATTTAATCCACCCAGCAGCCCCTCAAACGGCTTCCCGTCGAACGGAACTTGGAATTGTAATGACACGTAAAACGGCTCGTCCGAGCGTTTCGTGCGTGCGACGTTGAGAAAGAACGATTTCCAACCGGCTTCCGGTTCTTCGTTGCTGTTTTCAAGAGGCACCGATTGGCCATCAACCAGCACGGCCAATGTCTCTGCACCCGCAGGTAAATCGAGGGGCAGCCGCTGCCGTTCGGTCGATTTTAACCGGTAACGACACCGGTAACTGGCTTGGGTGTCTTTCCCTAAAACAACTTCCACCAGTGCCTTCGAAATTACGGTGTCAATCACCTTTTGGATTTCGAACTTCGTTGACTGCACTTTAAGTTCGACAGGCTGCTTGAAATAGCGGAACGCCATATCGCCTGACTGCGGAAGATTGACCAATTCACGGACGTCGATCGTTTCGAGGTTTTCCGATTTCGGCTCAGCCGTGATGGACAGTGCCCGATCTTTCAGAATCGAGATTTCGCCAGTGACCCGCGATAACGGCACCTCGCCAGCATCGCTGTCATCTTCGGCTAATCCGAGGACTTTTAACGGCTGAATGACCAATGTCGAAATGTTGCTTTCAGCGGACTTTTTCGTTTCATCTGTTTCGTCTTTGTTGGCGACTTCTGCACCCGGTTTCAGGTCGTACCTGACCGAGAATCGATGGACGCCGGTTACGTCGCGTTGCATGACGACCGTCCAAGTGACCCAGCCATCGACGGCCTCTTCAGCGCGGCTTTTCTGTTTGATGGCTGGTGCTGGGGCCGGTGTGACCGAACGAATTTGTACGCGGTCGGCAATGGCTGCGGGGACGTCGAACTTAAAAGTATCGATGCCCGCGTATTCAACCGTGTAATCGATTGTCGAAGTGATCTCGGTCAGGCCTTGCTGAACGTGGATTGACGTTCCTACTTTAGCCGTTAGCCGTGTTGGCTTACGAACGGTTTTCACCGTAATCGAAACCGGCCGCCGCGTGTAAGACCAGGAGGCAATCAGCCGCACATTTCGGTTGGGCACGGCTGGCTGAACGGGGTCGGGCTGAACGCCGACCAAATCATCATCTTTGGTAATCACTTCAATGGCATCCGGGGCGAAGACCGAAATACGGCCCGTATCGCGAAAGACATTCAAGGGTTCTAGCAGGGGGAGCAGTTGCTCGTCTTCCTCGGCGCCATCTTCCAGCTTGCGACGGCCGAAGAAGTTAATGCCAATATCCCCCTGTTTCTTCTCGTTCAATACGACGGTCAGGACACGGGATGATTCGTCGAATTGATGTTCTTTCACACTGGCCCCTTCAACGCGATCAACCGACAGGTCTTCCGGAACTTTGAGCTTCAATTCAAACAGGCCCGCCTTTTCAATTTTGTAAGTAAGTGTTGACCGAAGCTGAAGTTCGTCCTCACCAAAAATGAGCAGGGCTTGTTGGCTGACGGTCACACGCGGCTCGACCGGTCGGGGTGCAATGCGAAACTGGTATTTCGGGCTGAAAAACTTGAAGTACAACGAGTTGGGCCGGTTAATTCGTTTGTCAACTTCTGCCGCAGTGACTCGAATCAGGCCTTGTTGTTGCTCGACGGCCAAAGAGAGTTGGCTGCCATAGGTTACCACCAGTTGTCCACTTTCTCGGACAGCATCGAGTGCATGCACTCCGTGTGTTTC
>Ga0115002_10006879_pt1 | contig 12958 bp, 7 predicted proteins | sample ArcticOcean_MG_C_8_FD_89576 | JGI IMG/M metagenome (GOLD analysis project Ga0115002, IMG submission 89576) | Marine microbial communities from western Arctic Ocean - ArcticOcean_MG_CB11_86 | ecosystem: Environmental > Aquatic > Marine > Oceanic | place: Arctic Ocean: Canada Basin | collected...
GGTCAGAACGTGAACCGCGACGCCGTCGGCGCCCAGGTCCGCATCCAGCATGCAGGCGGTACTCTCCTGGGCGAAGTCCAGTTTGGAACCGGCGAAGGAAACATGAACGAGCCCACGCTGCACTTCGGGTTGGGCAGCTCCGCCACTCCGGTAACGCTCGATATTCTCTGGCCGGGCGGCGTCTCGCAGCAAGTGACCGGGCTCTCCGTGGATCAACTGCACACGGTCAACTTTGCGCTACCGGTCGACGAGTTTCAGTGGACCACTAGCGCGTTCGGGAGTTGGCACACGAATTCAAATTGGTCGCCCACGGGCGTGCCCAACGGCGACGATGACATCGCCTTGTTCACTGGTTTGGTCGAGACCGCAACCGTCATTCAGGTCAACTCGACCGCGACGGTGGGACACATCGAAATGGACGGTGGAAGTTCGTATCGGCTCGTCGGCATCGGCAGCCTGCACATGGATGAACAGAACGGCGCGGCCAGCATCTCGGTCACAGGCGGAAATCACCGCATCGCCGTCCCGTTCCACGCCGAACTTGATACCTCCATCTCAATCGATGCAGGCGCTGTGCTCACCCTGGCAAGCCCGTTTGAGCTTGCTGGCGTGACCGTCACCAAAGCAGGGGACGGACGCCTGGTGGTCAACGGCGCGGCCGGCGCTGGAAGCGGCAGCGGTACGCTGGAGGTCACCGGCGGAGTCCTCACCGGCCAGGGAACCATCACCGGCAATGTGACCGCAACGGCCGGAATCGTGGCACCAGGAGACGATGTGGGACAGCTGGACATCACCGGCAATTTCTCGCTTACCGCCAATGCCACCTTGCAGCTCGACATCATCGGTCCCCCCTCAAGCACCAACGATCTGCTTGACGTGGATGGCAGCGCCACCCTGGGCGGCTCGCTGGAAGTCGTGCTCGGCGGTGGCTATGAGCCGGCCCCGGGCAGCCAATATCTCGTCTTCAATTCTGCCAGCCTGGTCGACACGGGTCTCACACTCACCGGGCCCAACGCGGGCCTCTTCGATTACCGGATCGTTGGTGGTTCTCTTATTCTGGAAACCCTCTCCGGGTCCGACCCCAACAACGACGGCGTGGTCGACGGTGCTGACTTTCTCATCTTGCAGCAGGACAATCCAGGTCTCATCGACGCGTGGGCCCTCGACTACGGTGGCCCCCCCTCCACCACATTGGCCGCCGCTGCCGTGCCCGAACCGAATGCCTGGACGCTGATGCTCATCGGTATGGTCGCCCGTCTTGCACCCGTGGTGAGAGGTGTGCGAGATCGTATCACCACCCGGCACGGCATTGGGGGGTATCCTCCCAAACCCCCCTGGAAACAATCGCCATCGTGAATTTGTTTCCCCAGCCCAAATTTTTGACCGCGCGGCGAAAAGCTTCTATACTGGACCGTGAGTTGCGGACAACTCGTCATGCCAACGAGGCGCCATGAAGTGACTCAACACCTGAACCAACCACACCGAAACCTGGTCGCCCTGCTCGCCGTGCTGGCGGCGCTCTCTTGCGGCAATGTAGCGTCTGCGCAACCGCCGCCCGGTTTTGTGGACGCCTCGACCTTTGGCGGAGGCTTCAACCCGACCGACGCGACCAGCGCGTTGCAGGCGGCGATCGACAGCGGTTCCGACGTCTGGGTGCCCAACCTGGGGACCGACTGGAATGTCACGCCCATCGAGCTGACGCAAAGCAACCAGACCCTTCTGCTGGAGGAGGGGGTGGTGGTGGCTGCCAAACCAGGGGCATTCCTCAACGGGTCGGACAATCTTATCAGGAACGTCACAAAACAGAATGTTCGCCTGGAGGGCTACGGCGCGACACTTCGCATGCGTCAGCAAGATTATCTCAGTGCGCCCTACACCCCGACGCAGTTTCGTTTTGCCGTCGGCTTGTATGGTCCCAACGGCATGGAGATCGTTGGCTTGACGATTGAAAACGCGGGCGGTGACGGCATTTACCTGGGCGCCAACGGCGCTGCGAGTTCCCAGAATATCCTCATTCAGGACGTGGTGATCGACAACGCCTACCGCAATGGCATCAGCATCATCCACGCCGATAATGTCACCATTGATAACGTGGTGATCGCCAACACCAGCGGCAATGCACCTCAAGCGGGAATCGATTTTGAACCGAACACCACCACTCAGGGAATCGAAAATGTGGTGATCCGCGACAGCATCATCGTGGGCAATTTTTCCGAAGGCATCATCTGGTCGCTCCGCGATGATGCCGCCTTAATCCCGCCGGTCACTGGCACCGTCGAAAACGTCACGGTGATCGGCAATGGAGGGCATGGATTGGAGATGCTTGAGGGGGCCTTGCCCTCGACGACGATCAAAGACTCGCTGATCATCGATAACTTCCGCGCGGGTTTCAGCGTGGGCAGCGACTGTAATGCTCAGGTGTACGATTGCGCGGTCATCCATGAGATCGAGCACAGTGCCTTCTGGGGCAATGTGGAAGGAGTACTCGACGGAGAAGCCGGTCTCGGCACCGGAAGCATTACGGGCGCCCAGCCGAATTTTGTTTCCCAGTTCGTTTCAACGGATCTCCACCACCCCTATTTCATGTACCTCGAACCCGATACGCCGACGGCAATCACGCTGGGCGCGTCGGATGGCGGTTACATGGGCGCGCGGCCCGTGTTGTGGACCGGCGACATGGATGGCGATGGGAGTGTCACCAACGACGACGTTCAGTGGTTCATCCAGGCTTTGGTCGACCCGGCGGCATACGCTGCCAACGGATTTACAACTCCCTCGGGGCAGCTTATCGATGGCGCGGTCAATGGCGACATCAATCGAGATGGTATTTTTGATACGGGTGATGTGGGCGCGTGGAATACGATTTTCAGTGGATTAGTGGTGTCGGTTGCGGTACCGGAGCCGAGTTCGATTCTTTGCCTTGGCGTCGCGGTAGCCATCCTGGCATCGAGGCGGCAACGGTGTCGGTAACGGTGGCGGCAACTGTGTCGGCAACGGTGGCGAGGTGGCGGCATAAGTTGATGGAACTTTAGGCTGTAGGGAGCCAGATTACCCATTTTATTGACTAAATCAGATCAGCTTTTTATACTGGATTGAGTATGAATCTCTCTCTTGCCAGTCGAGCAGGCCTCTTGTTTCGCCCAGATCTTTCCAGTCTCTGCGGTGGAGTCTGGTCGCTGCTCGTGATTTCAGCGCTGGCCGGGTCGGCCTTGTCTGCAGAAATGGCCCTCTGGACGTTTGAGGAGTATGCCGGCCAGAGTTCCGTCCCTGATCATGGAATCATCCAGGACACTTCAGGCCAGAATCGACATATGTTCAGCTCGGGTGGGAGGACCGTGACGGTCGGTTCGTCCCCCAGTACGACCGCGCTCAACTTCACCGGAACGCTGCGTGACTTGCTGGAGTTTGAGCCCGGCTTCAGTGATTTCTCGAACTCCGCCGCAACTGCCAGCGGCAGCGATATTGTCTTCGGCGGTCCCGACAGCTACACGATCGAGGTGCTCGTCACACTGCCACACGACAACTTCTACGCGCTCGAAGGCAGAATCCTGGGCAAGGGGCGCTAGACCACCGGCGCCGGCGCCGCCGACGAATGGGGTCTTGTTTCTATCAACAACAGCATCACGCATCTCAACACCCTGGAGGGCTTTCTGGGCGACGGCAACAATTCTTTTTTCGTCAAGCCGACCAAAACGAACATCGCCGCCGGGTGGCACCATGTGGCTCTGGTTCGCAACCGGGCTACGGATACGATCCAGCTGTATATCGACAGCATCGTTGTCGCCGCGGCCAGTGATAGTGGCAACAGCCTCGATCTGAGCACGGCCACCGGCAATTTTCTCGTCGGTGGCAATAAACACTTTCCCGCGAAACCTTTTCGGGGAAGCATCGACATGGTCCGCATCAGCGACACCGCGCTCGATCCTGTAAACTTTTTCGGGGGCGGGTTGCCCCTCGCCGCGTCTATTCCCGAGCCTTCCAGCCTGGCGCTGGTCGGTGCATGCCTTGTCTGTCTGTTACCTCGTCGCAGACGCTAACCGTCAATTCCACGCCTTGGTGGCTTGACCACCCCTAAAATTCACCGCCGAACAACCATGGTCCGTAGTCACCAACGCCGAAAGCGGGTTAGCTCGCTCGCCATTCTGGCCGTGCTCTCTTGCGGCCACGTGGCCGTTGGGCAACCGCCGCCCGGTTTCGTGGACGCGTCGACCTTTGGCGGAGGCTTCAATCCGAGCGATTCGACCAGCGCCTTGCAGGCGGCGATCGAAAGCGGGTCCGACGTCTGGGTGCCCAACATGGGGACCGACTGGAATGTCACGCCGATCTTTCTCACCCAGAGCAACCAGACGATTCTTTTTGAGGAGGGAGTGGTCGTGGCTGCCAAACCTGGGGCATTTCTTGGTACGCACGACAACCTGTTCACCAACACCACACGTGTGAATGTCCGCCTGGAAGGTTACGGCGCGACGCTGCGCATGCGTCAGCAGGATTACATTGCCCCGCCCTATCCCCCGAATCCTGAGTTTCGCATGGGCATCTCGGCGCTTACCGTCGACGGCTTTGAAATTGTCGGTCTCACCATTGAGAATACTGGCGGCGACGGCATCTACATCAGCGATACGAACCCCACCGACCCCAACGAACGTTCTCAGAATGTCCTGATCCAGGACGTGGTGATCGACAACGCCTATCGCAATGGCATCAGCATCTCCTCGGCAAGTGGCGTCGTCATCGACAACGTCGTGATCGCCAGCAGTAGCGGCCATGCGCCGCAGGCGGGAATCGATCTGGAACCCGACACCGACATGCAGCCGGTCGAAAACATCACCATCCGCAACAGTATCATGGTAGGAAATTTCGATCGGGGGATCGTCTGGTCTCTCAAGAACACCCCGTCGATTCCCGATGTGACCGGCACCGTCGAAAACCTCACGATCATCGGCAACGGGAACGATGGACTCGATATGGCCGAGGAGTCCCTCCCCGGCTGGACCATCAAGGACTCGCTGATTATCGACAACTTTGGCGCCGGTTTCAGTGTGCTGACCGATTGCCAGGTTGCCAACTGCTCTACGCCCTTTGCCATCGAGTACAGCGCCCTGTTTGGTAATCTCCTCGGCGCACTGGAAGGGACAGCTGCGCTCGGTACGGGCAGTATTACCACTGCAGAGCCTGATTTCGTGGCCCAGTTCGTGTCGACCGATCTGCATCATCCGTATTTCATGTACCTGGAGCCGACCACACCCACCGCAATCAGGCAGGGGGCGTCGGATGGCAAATTTATGGGCGCTCGGCCCGTGCTGTGGACCGGTGATATGGATGGCGATGGCTTGGTGACCAACGCCGACGTGCCCTGGTTTATCCAGGCCTGGGCCAATCGCACGGCGTACGACGCCAACGGCTTTACGACGCCTGGAGGCGACCCGATCAATGCCGACCTTAATGGCGACCTCGATCGAAACGGAGTCTTCGACAGCGGCGACATCAAGGTCTGGAACACACTGCTCGCTGCCGCAGCAGCTGCCGCTGCGGTACCTGAGCCAGATGCGGCGATTCTGTGTGTTGCCGCGGCACTGACTGGCCTGCTCTCGAAATCGCGAAGGCAACGGGCGTCCCCATGAATCGTACCTGGAACTACCTATTGATTGGGGCAACCGGCCTGGCAGTGATTCTGACCGTCCGTCCGGTGCTGGCCACCAGTTTTTTCATCTCTTCGGCGACAACTCCCGGCAGTGTCAGCCAGCAGGAGACCGAGGCGATCAACATTGGGGCGGGCGGCAACGGTTCGCTGGGCATCTGGGCCATCCCCGACGCCTCGCAGGTTCTTACCGCAATCGACTTGAATTTGCGCGTTGAAGAAGGTTTTGGTAACACGATCGACTTGACTTCCGTTACGGTCGAAAACCCGCTCATTGGCGGAGGACCGATTCGGCGCTGGTTCGACAATGGAGTCGTGTCAGGCGTTGGCGTCGACAGCGTTGCCGCCGATCTGGTGACCGGCATGGCGGGTGCAACGACCATTGGAGTTGGCGTGCCGGGCGAAGGCACCGGCCTCGACTGGGCCAACGGGGCCAACGATCCCTTGTTCGACGCGGGCAGCGGCGCCTACCTGTTTGCCACGGTCAACTACAACGTCATCAGCACGTCGGACACGTCCGACCTCTACTTGCAAATTGGCGATGGGGCCATGGCCGACACGAGCGGCCTGCTCGGCAGTGTGATCCTGGGCCTCGCCGATCCGCCCCTCGACCCGTCGAACGTCGCAGACCGCAATGTCGATAGCGCCACCCAGGACGGTTTTGTCACCAACAGCCATCAGTGGATAGGGGCTTCGCTTGGCAGCTGGCATACCTCCTCCAATTGGTCGCCCACCGGCGTGCCCAATACCGACAACGCCACCGCGCTGTTCACCGGTGCCCCCGCGGGGACAATCCTCGTGCAGGTCAACGTCGCGGCTACCGTTCACCGGCTCGAACTGGACAGCAATGCGGATTATCGGTTCATCGGCAGTTCTCAAATCATCCTGGATAGCCAGAGCGGCTTGGCTGAAATTGACGTGACTGGCCAGGGCCATCGCGCCGCCACAAAAGTTCGTGCCGACTCGGATACCCATATCACCGTCGCCCCAGGGGGGGAGCTCACCCTGGCCGGCGTGTTTGAATTTGACACCGTGACCGTCACCAAGCAGGGGGCCGGTACCCTGAAGGTCAACGGTCTTCCCGGCACCGGCAGCGGTACGCTGGAGGTCACCGAAGGAATTCTCGGTGGGCTGGGTACCGTCAATGGCGATGTGAACGCCACCGCCGGGATCGTGGCACCGGGAGACGATGTCGGGGAATTGGACATTGCTGGCGATTTCGCGCTTGCCGCCGCTGCAACTCTGCAGATCGACATCAACGGACCCTCCACCTTCGACCTGCTCGACGTGGTTGGCACCGCCAGCCTGGGCGGCTCTTTGGACGTTGTGCTCGGCGGTGGCTACCAGCCGGCACTGGGCACTCAATTTCTCGTTGTCAACGCAGGCACCCTGGTCGACACGGGTCTTACACTGACGGGACCCAATGCGAGTCTCTTCGATGTGGAATTCGCCGGTAATACTCTGGTTTTGGAAGCCGTCGGGAGCACCGATCCCAACGGCGACGGCTTGGTGGACGGTGCCGACTTTCTCATCTTGCAGCGGGATAACCCAAGTCTCATCGACGAGTGGGCCCTCGACTACGGCGGACCACCCTCCGCCGGGTTGGCCGTCGCTGCCGTACCGGAACCCGGTACGTTGTCGCTGGTGCTCAGCGGAGTGCTGGCGGGTCTTGTCCGCCGAAAGGCCCGACGCTCGTAACTGCCTCTTGCTTTTTTCCGTAGCTGGAGTCGCAAGACTTCAGGAGCCCCAAGCTCGGCGCGCCGGGGACCGGCTACGAATTCTCGGCACACATTTTTATACTCGGTCCCAGGCTCTGCCTGGGACCGCACTGGCCTGGAGGCTCCGCCTCCCCTGAGCAGGCGGAGCCTGCGGTTCATGCGGTTCCCAGGCAGAGCCAGGGAACCAGAATCGTTTACTGCGGCGCGTCGGGGTTGCCCCCAAGGGACGCAACATGTCAGTTGCCGAGATCATCGGCATCCAGCCCTGTAAGGGCGCAACGGTGCAGCTCAATACCAGAGATAATGTTCGTCCTATTCGATGTGGTATCTGCCAACCCTTCGCACACTCTGAATCGGCACACTCAGCCGCTAGGAACATGGCAGCGTCTGTTATAGACTGTCGGCGGTTCCAGCACTCCGGGTATCGGTGCCGATAAGAACAAGTTATTGCCGATTAATCCCAATCTTCGCTGATGGATGGTCTATCGATAATTAGTGTTTCAAGAAAACTGATGCCCTGCTTCCGGAAGACACTCCTTTTTGTCTGGGTTTCATCCGTGGCTTAGTCGTATTGGCCCAAGAGAAAATTCTCGTGAACGCTTGCGCCAGTAGCTCACGCCCAGGATCAGCTTTTCTAATCTTTCAGAATACGCAAGCCGAAAGGCGTAAAATGAAACGCTCGGCTAAAATAGCCTGCCTGAACTTGTGGATTGTCGGTCTCTAGCAGCCTCTTGCCCGCTGCCATCGACGTTTGAAACGCCTCGCGAAAGATGCGTTGATGCTCCTTGTTCCCTGTTAAAGATATCTCGTGTGCAAAAGCCAGTGAGCTGAGTAAAGTCGTGGGGCAGAAGGCCCCGGGTGGGCGTTGGCGCACGTGAACACATGGTGTGGCGTAGAAAGATTTGTGTTCCTCGCTCCAGCATGTTCGAATGATCTGGTCCAGACCGATCGTGATGCCTTCAAGAACTTCAGGATCACCCGTTGCCTGGTGATAGCGCGACAGTGCACTGAGCGTTAACGCCATCAGGTAGGAGACTTGACCGTGGCACCGATCAGCCTCGCTTTTCATGGAACAATGACCATAGGCGAGCATGATCATCCAGCCTTGCTCCGGATCCATATTCTCCTTGAGTGTTTCCCACTGTCGGCCTGCCGCCGCTAGGTACTTTTCATCGCCGGTCAGTTCGTAGGCCGTCATGACAAGATTCAAGGGCCAGCCGACGTCGCGAATGTGATTTGAATAGGGCGTGGGACATTCGCTTGCCACGCGATCCGCCACCAGTCGCGCTACGTCCAACGCTCGCCGATCGCCGGTTAGTTGGTAGCAATGGGCTAATCCCCCAATCCAGACATGGCCCCAATCGTGGAGTACGCCACGCTGATCCCAAATCGGTGCTTTCAGATCAGCGCCTTCGTAATACCCGCCCGTATGTCCCACAACGTGCTTCCAGACTTGCCCAGGTTGCGGCTGACCATGATGATCCAGGCCCCGTATGTGAGGATTGATCGCGTGGAGTACGTCGACATCCATCAGGTGCTCTGCACCTTGACGAGCGCGATCGAAATAACGCCGGTCTCCGGTACGCAGGTATTGGACGAAAAAGTTATGGGACGTATCGTATTCTTGATTTCCCCAACCGCCGCCGAATTTCTTCTCGTCGTACCAGTCACCGAAATTCAACATGCCGTTTTCGCGCAAGTTTTCTTGATCGTCGAGGTGCTTTTGAAACATGACGTCCAACCATCCATCGTACCCATGATATCTGGTAGGATCCGCCGGCGGGCTGTTACCGAGTACGCCCGTACTACAAACATATTCCGGGCTGCACTGGGCCAGCAATGGCTGCTCTGTTGCGCGAAAGAAACTGGCTAACTGGTCGGATTTCGGCTCACCTGAAAAGAGCGTTGCCCACATTTGATGCGTTCGCGCAGCACCAATCTTGAGCGTATAAACTCCGTCGCGAAGGTAGTAGTAGTGCTTGGCTTCCTCAAGCAACGGACGTCCATCATATTGTCCTTTCGGGAATTCGGGACACAAACCAATCCGTAATTCCCCTGGTTTGACTTCGAGGCTCTTGGGCCAGTTCTGCCAGAACTCGCGTACACCCATCGCCATTCCAACGGTTGGCGTACCGATGGCGGCCCAGCCAGGTGCTCGACCTGACGAAGTCTTGCCGTCGACTTCGAACTGCTGGTCATCGAACTGAAATAGGCGCGACGACTCGGTAGTCGTCTGAGAGTTGACAATCGATTGATCGCTGCTATCGTTTGTTGAACAAACGAGTTCGATGGAATCAAACGTCGCCATGAGCGAATCTTGGTGATCATTGACGAATGTGTAGTCAAATTTGAAAAACGGCTGCCCGCGAAACACGTGCAATCGCACGATGTATCGGAACATCGTCGAACCGTCTTCCGCACGGTGACGGCCATCGATACGAACACAAGCTCGCAAAGGTCCGTGTTGCTCGATGGTCCAGGTAGCGAGCGAAAGATCGGCTCTGTAACGCGTGCCATCGGAACCAACTAGCACGATCCCCGTTGACTGGTCGCCCGTCACTCGTTCAGAATCGGCGAATTGGCCGTCGCCGTTGTCATCGAACCAGATGGCATCCAACAATCGAAAACGATCTGCTGATAGTATGATGCGGATCGGTCCCGGATCGAGGACCGGCGTAATCCGATGCGTGTGGGAACCCGCCGAAATGACGAGCGGCGGTTGAGCTTCCGTCGACCGACGTACCTGAGGACCGTATCGCAAGGCAAGCTGCTGCGACTCATCAGTCGCCAGGTCGACCTGAAAATCTAACAGCAACCAGCGGACGGACCCGTCGGGCCAGCGAGACAAGACTTCCGTTTGCAAAGGAACTTCCTGGCCCTCTGCATCGTAAAGTGCCGTGCGACGATCGCTGCGAAGCTCGCCTTGAGCAAGTGGTACGCCCGAGGTCACCGGCCAGAGTGTGCGTTGCACTCCCGAGGGTTCCGTGACCGTCAGCGATATCTCATTCGCATCGGCGGCAACTGCATTGGTGTTTGAAAGTGAAAGGAACAATAGGACGGCTAAAACGAAACAGACTCGTAATTCATTGAACATGGCTTCTCTTTTCAATGTTGTGGACTAATCACGTCTTGTCCGTCGGTCAGCCACGCAAGAGAAAAGGTGGCGAAAGAGACCGTTTCACGAAAACTTTTCTCGCCTCGCTCATACAGAAGACCGATCCGCTTGTCCGGCAACACGGTCAGGCATGAATACCCCGCGGGGCCTTCGTGAACCAACTTACTGTTCGCCCGGGTCTTTCCCTCGTCGTAACTGATCCGGACCGTCATCTGTACGCGTTGCTTCGGGTGGGCCGGATTGAAAAACAGAACCCGGTCTTTGTCGTGTGTGTTGGTGTCGGTGTAGCGAAAAATGCTGCCCTGACAGCCGACTGATAACTGATAGGAAATTTGATTTAGGTCTCCAGAAATGCAGTCTACATAGGTAGAAGGACTGATTCAAGGGTTTCTCCAGGGCTTCTGCTCTAAGACAGTTCCAGGCACAAGAGGAATGTTTGCCTAGAAGCTTGCGATCGAACCGCGTATGCATTCGCAGACGCTTGGGAATGGTAAAAACGACTTGTCTCATCGACTCATGGTCGTAAACCATTTGGCTTCCAATCGTTGCGAAGGGGGATTTTTCTTTCCCAAGCCGTTTTCTATCGTGGAAAACTTGTCAACAACGATCCCGCCAAACTCCACCGATGATGGTGCTGAAGAATCAAAATTACTATCCGTGAGCCGCCGCATAAGATGAGCTACCCTAGAAAGACTTTTCGCAGATAAAAGCGACCATACGACACTTGCCGGATTTGCAATTATCTAAGTTGCCCTAAATGGGAGAGTGTTGAAGAAAACACAAGCCTCTGGGCTTATTGATGGTGTACCACGTTGTCTCGCATCCACTGCAGGTATTGCGCAGCGTATGCGTCCAGGTTTTCGATCGCTCCACCACCGCGGACGGGTGAGCACATTTCGTAATTGGCGATGCCATCAAAGCCGCCATCACGAAGGCCCCGGAAAAATGCTTCGTAGTCGATGAATCCCTCACCGAATTTCACAGCACGAACCAAATCGGGGTTCTCTTGAGTGTAGTTGATGAGAGCCGGCTGATAACGGTAGCGGGGCAGGCGTAGGTAGTCGGCATTGGTGGTAATCGCTGTGTGCGGAGCCATCTTTCGTGCTGCTTCGTACAAATCTTCACCGCGCAACGCAGGTGACCAGGCATCGAATCCAACTTTGCAATTCGGCCGATCGATATCCCCCAGAATCTCTAGCAGCCAATCGGTGTGAACGCCAATGTCATGGTGATTCTGAATGGCTAGGGTCACATCATAGGCGGCTGCCCGGTCGCACATCTCCTGCAGTGCACAAACCATTCCGTTCCAAATCGCATGCGGGCTGTGGCCATCGACTTCGTAGGCTGTGAAGACTCGAACGACCGATGCTCCCAACTTGGCCGCCATCCGTGCGAGAGAGGTAACGTAAGCAATTTGCATTTCCATGTAAGGCACTTCAGCAGCAGCGGATGGTGACAAGTCGGTATAGCCACCCACCACATCGCATGCGATGGACCGCTCTTCCAACTCGGCTTTAACCGAAGTCAACAAATCCAGATCCGCGTCGAGTGGCGACAAGTGGGGCCTTTTGCCCGCAAGCATCACCGAATCAAAGCCAAGTTCTGCTCCCTTGGCGATGAATGGGCATAACTCAAGTTGATGCTGACCCCAGTAACCCGCATAACTGACGGAAAACAGGCTGAGTTTCATTTTGTATACTTTGGATAGAAGGTTGGGAAAAGACCCCATGATAAATGGATTACAGCAGCGAACGCTAGCGTGACTGCTGAATTTAAATTAAGAGAACCGCTAATGAACACTAATAAGATCAGGAAACTGATCTAACGAATTGATTGTATCCGTGGGTGATGCAAATCACGTCTGAACAGATTGAGTGACCTGTAATGACCTGTTTATTAGCATCTATTAGTGTTTATTAGCCGTTTTAATATTCTCTTCTACTCCATCTATTTCCTTTAGACATTCCTCCATTTCCATCATCTTGCAGCGGGATAATCCCAGTCTCATCGACGAGTGGGCCCTCGACTACGGCGGACCACCCTCCACCGGGTTGGCCGTCACGACGACGGCCGTACCAGAACCCGGCGCGTGCACGCTGCTGCTCAGCGGAGTGCTGGCGAGTCTTGTCCGCCGGCAGGCCCGACGCTCGTAACTGCCTCTTGCGCTTGCTCGCTAGAAACATGGCAGCCTCTGGTGTAGACTGCCGGCGGTTCCAGCACTTCGGTTAGCGGTGCCGACAAGAACAAGTTTCCAGCAGTGGAGGATGATCAATTGCGCGCTTACACATTGTTGACCTGGTTGCTCGTTGCGCTACCATCAGTCGCCTTGGGGCAAGAGATTCACCTGACGGTCAAGGAACCTTCCGGCGTGGCGCGCGCGGGTTGGCCGGTGACATCGGGCATCCCGCTGGCTCAGGGAGAGCTCCGCAGAGATCGACACGCGGCACTTTTTGAAGCCGGCGAGAATGAACTCCCGCTGCAGACCGA
>Ga0115002_10006880_pt1 | contig 12954 bp, 9 predicted proteins | sample ArcticOcean_MG_C_8_FD_89576 | JGI IMG/M metagenome (GOLD analysis project Ga0115002, IMG submission 89576) | Marine microbial communities from western Arctic Ocean - ArcticOcean_MG_CB11_86 | ecosystem: Environmental > Aquatic > Marine > Oceanic | place: Arctic Ocean: Canada Basin | collected...
ATTAACACCCTGTAACATGGGTATATCGCAAAAAACGTGATTCGGGATTTGCAACTCTTTCGAGTGTAGGTGGAAAACAGAAAAAGTTGCAACAACAACTGTGTAGGTATTTCGTTTTTTCAATATATGATATTTCGTTTATGTAGGCAAGCGCGGGAAGACGCACGAACCTCTTGAAGGGGGTTTTTGCACCTCATTATTCTATTCGTGTTAAAATTAATAATATTGATGAAACAGTTGCATTTATTTATGAACCATTGGCTTGTCATAGTTATAACACAATTAAAAAAGGTAATAAAACTAAAAAAAATTTTATTGATATCATAAATATTATATAATAATTTCAAGAATTTTATGTTATTATTATATAATGCCTTCTATCACAGATGATATGATTCGTAATTTTAATCCTATTTTAGAACCACCCTTATTTAATACTAGTTCAGGTCCTAGTAAACCTAGTTATACTCTTTTAGAAACACTATCAGTAGATGATACATGGCATGATTTAGCAAAAGACAGAGCTGGATATAATTCTACCCAATTTAAAAATAGGATTGCAAATTATCTAATGACTGGCGACGCTGCTGCTCTAGATGGGATTGGTGGAAATAATATAGCTGATTATAAAAATACCATGAATGGTACAGTGTATGGTCAAACATCAGGAGGAACATTTGAAAATAGAGTCGCAAAAACTTTTGAAATTAGAGAGGGTTTACAACCTGCTAATATTACAGTAACATATGAAGAGTTGATATTGAATATTAATATTCAAAATGCAGGAATTTCTTTCAACCAACCTTTTTTTGAAAAAAACATTATTGGTAGTAATGGTTCTTTAATTTTACTTCCAGATATAGCTGATTCATCAGTTACTTATAATAACTGGATATCTGAATATTGTAGTCGTAGGGGTTCTCGCGAAGAATCCGTTGTTAATCTTTTTATTGCTACTTTTATAAAATGGTATATGTATGGTGTTTATAACACAGGACAATATACATATGGTTTATCCACACTTCAAACCGGTTCTATGAAAATATTATTTGACGGAGGACAATTTCATTTGAAGGAAATATCTTCTGTTACAGGATCAGGTATTACACCACTTCTTTCTACAGCATCTGTTATGGACTCAGCCAATACATCAGTTGGTTTATTAGATCCTGACATAGGAGTTCATTTTTCTAACATATCAATAGAGCCCGACATCAATAACCCCAAATTTCATCCTATGTTTTCAAATTACTTTACATCAAACAACTTAGTTACTGGTTATATGATCAATCCTGGTCAAATATTCGGTGAAAATGGTACTGCATGTTTCTCTTTTATTATTTTTTTAAATGATGAGCAAGCGCAATCTGACAGTTTGTCATTAGAAGGAGCGATGCCAGGGAATGGTCTTAAGGAGGCTATTACATTTATTCGCACTGGACAAAGAGGTCAAATTTATGATACAGCTATTGACTTTATAACTTTGTATGTTAATTCTTACCCACAGAAAATGGCCCGATGGTATTTTGGTCAAATAGATAAAAAAAGTAAAAGCAATGTTAATGATTATTATAGTGCATGTGGTGTATCTGGAGCTGGTGTATCATACATTGGACAAATATTTTCTATTTTGGATAGTATAATAAGATTAACACCGAATCCAAATCTAATTACTCAAATACAAACTCAATTAAACATGCTTAAGAGCTTACCAACACGCACTGCTATTCCTATTTCAGATGCAAGAATTTTAAATATCTTTCATAACTTAGATACAAATTCAATAGATCCTACAAGCATTTTACCTAAAATACCACAGTTATATGCTCTTATGGCAGATTATAAAAGACAAGGAGACTACAATCAAATTCACGAAGTACTTTCTTCTATTTTACAAAGTGGAAAAAATGATGGAATGTTTACTTTTGCATCGGGTGATGAACTAGCCGCACTTATTTCAAGGTTATGTGGAATACCTACTATATTACAGTGGTCTGGAGGTGGAAGAACTACATTGTATCGCTCTGATATTTTTTCTATTAATGAAGCTCAACGAGAAAGATTGACATTAGCTGCTAATAATAATATTATTACTAATTTTAGAGTGAATATTATACCAGATTTAACAAAAATTACTAGTTTTTTAGAAAAAATATTTCCCTCTCTTGGAAAAATATGTGATCAATTCTACGAAATTTTTAGACAAATACCGACAACAGATAATAATCTATATATTGGATATTTATCAAAATTTGAATTGTTATCTAAAATCATTAGTATATATAGTTTATTCATTAAAGCTAATACTATTACAGAAAATGGTTTATTGGAAAAGCTTGGAACATTTATTAATACATTTAATGAGTATTCTGGACTTTATCAAGAAGCAAATCGTCCTAGCGATACTGGCTTACTAGATCAAAGTAAAAGTATTCTTAGTATTATATCTGAGATTTCTAATGATCCAGCAATGACACTATATGATGATATTGTTCAACAGTTTCCTATTATTCAGACAGTTGATAATATAGAAGATATCGTAGACTATTTTACACCATTAAATGTAACTGAGCTAGGAACGGGTACATTTGAAAGGAAAATTTTTAATTTGCAATTTAAAGATGGTTTTACGAAAAAAAAAAAACTTGTCGCCCTTTCTGGTCAATTAATAATTCTATATCCTGCCACAACCAGTAGGAGTGGAAGAGTATCATCTAGTAACAGAGCTAAAGATGCGGGTCAACTTAAGCAGAGTACAAAAAAATATAATGAGTTAATAAGCGAGTTTCCTTCATCAGTTCAAGTATACTTAGTAGAATCTCTTGGAGAAACGCCCCCAGCAGCAAGTGACGGAACCGGATTATTTCCAACTACATTAGCAAATATTGGGGGAAGTTTTTTCCCTAGAGAATATAATTTTTTAACCCCTCAAACTGCAAATGCTACTGGCACATCAATTCAAGTTATTCTAGCGAATATAGTACCTCAATTACAAAGAAGTATAGTACGAATACAAAATAGCCGTCCATTAGTAGGTGGAAATAAGAAAAAATATAATTTAAATTTTCAAAAAGGAGGTGATCTTCACAGTACAGTTAGAACTGTAGATGCAAATAAACGATATTGTTATAATAAAATTCAGTCATTTGTATTAAAAATTTTCAGTAAATGTAATAAATTTTTATTAGACACATTTAACAATGTAATAAGGGGACCCGACGCTGCAGGTAAACCTGTTGTCATTCTTAATTCACTTGCACAATTATTAATAACGCCTGAAGATGGAAGTGGATTCGTTTTTCAAGCTATTAATAGTACTGATTCTAATTTAAATCAACAACCTCTTTTTAATTATCTAACTGTATACATTACAAATAATAGGCAACAAATGTCAGATGTACGTATGTTATATATGAAAATCTTATACTATATTACAAAATATAGTGATATTAATGATTTCTTTACTAATTTACTGTTTAATGTGGGAGAAGATTCTCAAAATAATGGACTTTATGTACAAATACAAGAACTATCTCTGGAATATACAGCAGGTATGCTTATGACTGGACAAGATATAAATCAACAATTAACTATGTCTGATTTTTTAGGAATATTAAAGTTATCATATGTTCGTGATTTAATAATGATGTTATCAATACAAATACCAGATGGTAGTAATAGTCATGTTCTAACCCAATATAATAGTATAGTAATGGATGTTGTCGGAGCCCAGGCAGATACTAGTTTTCTTCCTGTTCAATATCAAACATTATTACAACCTAATATATCATCAACTGCTGTATTATTGTTAACTTTGGGATTAATGGATATCATGTATGAAGGACGAAATGTAACCAAATTTAATGACACTGCATATAATGCTATATTGCCAAGCATAATGAATGAAGACTCAACCAAAGCTCTTATGACTTGGTATGTGAGTAGACCAAGTGCGTTGTCATTTTTTGGTGCAGAAGGAACAGGAGCAGGTTTTCAAACTAGCACAGTACAAAATTATATTATGACGAGAGTAATGAACATATTAGATGTACAAATTCCTGGTACAATAAGAGTTACTGACCCTTGGACAAGAAGAGGTGGTAAAAAGACAAAAAAACGCAAAAATAAAAAACGTAATAAAAATACAAAAAATAAAAAAGGTAAAAAAGGTAAAAAATCTAAGATTAAAAAGATTAAAACTAAAAAAACAAATTTATTTATCGGGCGAAAACAGCGATAAAAGTTGCGAAATTGGTATAACAAACGTTAATTTACCAAATTTTGTACATACCTTGAAACATGTGTATATCGCAAAAAACGTGATTTCGCATTTGCAACTCTTTCGGGTGTAGGTAGAAAACAGAAAAAGTTGCAACAACAACTGTGTAGGTATTTCATATTTTCAATATTCAATATTTGGTGTATGTAGGCACGAACACAGACATTATAAAAATTGGTCTGGTTAAGATTTCGTCTATTCGATCAAAATATATTTTGAACATGGATGCTGTAGCAAAATCGCATAAAGATTAATCTAAGCATAATATAATGATAAAAAAAATGAATATATTATCGTTTCATTGTAATACATGTTTATATACAACTAAGCGGAAAAGTTCGTGGAATAAACATTTACAAACACAAAAACATTATTATGCTTCGATGGGCGAAAACGCATGCAAGGCATTATATGGATGCCAAGACTGTAATCGCAAATATAAATACCCGTCTGGATTAAAGAAGCATCTTGCCAGTAATAAATGTAATAATACCAATAATATCAATACTACTTGTGAGGAAATAATAGTGACCAAATCATATAAAGATTTAGCAGGAGAAGTTAAAGATTTAAAGAATGTAATGAAAAATTTCTTTGATACTCATAATAAGGTCGTTGACCAAATGGCAGACCAAAATAAATTAATTAATGAAATGATGCCTAAAATTGGCAATAATAATAATAGTTTTAATATAAATGTTTTTTTAAATGAAAAATGCAAGGATGCTATAAACATGTCCGATTTTATTGAATCCTTACAAATACAAGTTGCCGATTTATTATATACAAAAAATAATGGTCTTTTAGAGGGAATAAGTTCTGTTATGATAAATGGTCTTAAACAATTGGAAACGTGTAAACGACCAATACATTGCACTGACATAAAACGTGAAACACTATACATAAAGGACAATAATGCATGGGACAAGGAAAATGGAAAACATAAATTAAAGGCTGCATTAAATGATATTGCTTACAAAGAGAGACGCGCTATCAAGGAATGGGAACGCGCTAATCCAAAATGGGATCAATCGGATGAAGGCAAACAGGAATATATAGACCTCGTACAAGCCATAATGAGTGATGTGAATGAATCAAATCCTAAAGAAAATAGGGTAATACGCAATATCGCGAGAGAAATAAACATCGATAAGGAAACAGGTATCGTAACAGCCTAGTTCCTCTATTTTATGTAAAATTGAATATACTTATTATAATTATATTCAATTAAATGCGTTCGGAAAACAGAATCTCAAATATCAATGTATCCAATAATTTTATGAACGATATTCCGACGAGTACGGATACAGCAAAGGATTGTTGTAAGGTGATTAGTGCCACCTATTTGTTTCTTATAATATTAATGGGTATTTTGGGATATTATATTTTTGGTATTAATTATGTTGTTGTAAATTCATTACAAAAAACAAAGGACTTTTGTCCTGATTCAAACGTCTGGATATTCACTGTTGTTAGTCTTGTTGTCCGCTATCCACTTAATAGTCTTGGGTTATTAATAAGCTCTTTTACACATGGGATTCAAATAAGACATTTAATAAAGCTTTTTGTTATTAATAGTTTATTTATAATATGGGGAAGCATCGAACTATGGGTGTTGGCATGCACGCAGGAACAGACAAATTATCCTTTATATAATCTTTTACGAATTGATATTATCATTACAATAACAGTAATTTGTTTGTTTGGTGTGTTCATTATCACACAATAGAAATGTAGAACCTGTGCTTTATAAAATATTAATTATTTTATAAATTAAAGGATTGTCTCATTAATAAGCGGTTCCACCAAACATTGACCCAAACGCTTCATTTGATGCCATAGGTTCCGAACCCATTTCTGGTGACGCCGCACCTATCAAAGGTGTGGGGGGTCCTTGATACATTGTGTTGAAGTTTGGTGATGATTCCGCGCTTTGAGGTAAATTAGACACCGATGTTGTTCCGCCACTATTACCTATAATGGATGACATTCCTCCGGACATCCCCGATGACATTCCTCCGGGCACCCCCGATGACATTCCTCCGGGCACCCCCGATGACATTACTGAAAACGGTTGCTTAACTGTTAAAGCCTCCTTTTTATTCTCTCCTAAACTAATATTTCCTTCCCAAACATTGGACAATCGTTCCGCTAAAATGTTTATTTTGTGACCTAATTTAGTTTGCATTGTAAACAACACAACCAACCACGGCAATAAAACTGAAATAATATTGAATTCGGGATAGGCTACCTTGCTATAAGTAGGAACATATGAAATAACTTTGTTTGATAACCATATTAACATAAGCAACAGAACCAATTGTCCAACTGATTCTACTAATATTTCTAAACTCCCCTTGTCTTCATTTTCTTCTGGAACAATATTTTTTGTTATTTTAAGTATTATAATAGTTGGTATAATTGCTAAAATACCATACTGCAGAATATTTAATATCTGTGCTTTATTTTCGTCATCAAAATTAAACACATATTTGAAAAACCCCATAGTCTCCTTTAATTCCTTGGGTTCGTCAACGGAACCCCCGGTCATATTTTTAATTTCGCTCATATGATTTATGAAAAGAAATTAAAAATATATAAATATTAATAACTAATGTTAAAAAAAGCCTTGGAATCAATTAAATATGACCCTAAAAGCGATACTATACACGACGAATTTCAATATATTAATCTTATTCGTGACATATTATCTGACGGTTACATTGAAGATGGTCGCAATGGATTGACCACAGGAATTTTTGGTAGTGCAATGCATTTCTCTTTAGAAAATAATATATTACCTTTACTTACTACTAAAAAGGTTGCGTGGAAAACGTGTTTAAAGGAACTCCTTTGGTTTATAAGCGGAAAAACAGATAATGCGATATTAAACAACGAGAAAGTTCATATTTGGGATGCAAATGCATCCCGCGACTACTTAAACAGTCGTGGGCTTCATAATTTAATGGAAAATGACCTTGGTCCAGTCTATGGGCACCAGTGGCGATATTTTAATGCACCCTATGATAATTGTCGCAGTGATTATTCGGGACAGGGTGTTGACCAATTACAATATATAATAGATAGCTTAATTAATCCCGAAACAAGAAATTCAAGACGACTAATATTAAGCAGTTGGAATCCGTGTCAAATAAATAAAATGGCACTGCCACCATGTCATGTTTTGATACAATTTAATGTATTTGGTGGTAATAAATTGTCCTGTTCTTTATACCAAAGAAGTGGTGATGTAGGTCTAGGGGTTCCTTTTAACATTGCATCATACTGCTTTCTTACCCATTTAATTGCTCATCATTGTGGATTGATTGCCCATGAATTTGTCTATAATATTGGCAATGCCCATATTTATGATGATCATCTTGAACCTTTAGAAAAACAAACAGATAGAATTCCATATTGTTTTCCTCAATTGATTATTAATAATAAACACGCAAATATTAACGAGTATTGTGTTGATGATTTTTCTGTTTTAGATTATAATTATCATCCTCCCATTAAAATGAAAATGCGGACATAATTCAAAAATTATATCTTTATATTTATTTATAACATGAGTGCAAGTGCAGGATTATCAGCCGCAAAAAGACGTCGTGGAGGAACAGCATCAAGAGGTCCGCCTCCGTCAGTCCCAGAGACCATACAAGAGGCAAGCAATGACCCGATTGACCCCAAATCGCTTCTCTTAAAACATGATTACACTATATTTCAAATGGAACAAGCCATTGGGCATTTATTAAATATTGTAAGTGAAAATTCATCCGATAAAACAGTTGTGGACAATTTAACTAGAGAGTTAAGTCTCTATAAGGAGAAAACGAATCGGGAAATAAAGGAATTACAAAACATTAAAATGGAAGCCCGCTTATCTAAAATCGAAGGACAAACCGAGGGCGAAAACTAAATATAATTAATTATATTTTTATAAGTTGAAAACCGAATAATAATATTTTTTATAATATTATTATGAATGTAATCCTAAAATTACTAATTTTTTGTATAGTATTATTTATTTATATACATGTGTGTTTTTATCTGAAAACATGCGATGATTTAGAAGTATATGAAATAGAAAAATTTTCAAAGGATAAATTAGAGGAGGTTTGTGATTTAAGGCAACCCACTCTATTCAATCATACAATTGAATACTTAGACAATTTAAAACAAGACAATACATCAAAAATATATAGCGCATTTGATATTAAAATTAAAAATATAGCAAAGGACAATGAACAGGTCCCGCTTCCATTAAATAATGCAATTAAATTATTCAATACAGAGGGGGTTAAATACATTAGCGAAAAGAATGACGAATTTCTGGATGAAACCTGTTTAATCAAGGATTACAGGGCAAATGACGCACTTTTAAGACCTTACATGGTTGCCAGCTGTGAATATGATATGATTTTGGGGTCTGAAAATTCTGTAACGCCTTTAAGATATGATGTAAATTATAGGAATTTTTATGCGGTGATTGAAGGAGAGGTTACCATTAAATTGACGCCACCTAAAAATAGTAAATATTTGTATTTGGAAAAAAATTATGAGAATTTTGAGTTTCGTTCACCAATTAATCCGTGGGATATTCAAGAATGTTATAAAAAGGAATTTGAAAAAACTCAATTTTTAGAGGTGGTTTTAACCAGGGGTAAAATATTATTTATACCAGCATATTGGTGGTATACTATTAAATTAAACAAAAATGCTGTTCTCGCCACCTTTAAATACAGAACCTTTATGAATAATGTGGCTTTGGCTCCTGAGTTTTTTATGAGCTTTTTACAAAAACAAAATATAAAACATATGGTTGTCAAAAAAATGGCTTAATTTTATATTCATTTTATATATTAAATGAATATAAAATTAATATATATTGAAAATGACCGAATGTTTGGTGCAAAAAAAAATATTATTTACAATGGATTATTGATTAATCCAAAAATTCGCCTTACTGAAAATAAAGATTTGTGTGATTATATTTTTATGAATTTTAGAGACTTTAAAAAAGCACAACACTATAAACCAGAATATAAAAAAAAACTTATTGTTATTGATTATAGAGATAATAACAATATCTTCGATATACAGTGTTTTAAGTATTTCAAAAGAAGTGTGGTTAATAAAAACAGTTTGACATTTATTAAATATAATAGAGAAATAATACCAATTACATATTGTTTAAAAAATGAAGTATTAGAATTCAAAAATATACATGATTATGACAGATATATTGATATAAGCATCTTTTTTGAGACAAATAGTAAAGAGAGCGTTGACACTTATAGAAATTTAATAACAAATTTTATAAAAAAAAATTTTAGCAATTATAATACCCATATTGGTATCTGTGGTTCTAAGGGCAAAATTGGAAGAAACTCAATACAGAAAGATTACTATGAAAAAATGTTTCATTCTAAAATTATTGTAACCTGCAATCCTGCTCAATGGGAAGGTGATTATAGAACTTGGGAAGCTTTATCATCAGGCGCAATGGTAATGGTCGATAAAATGATTACCCCAGTAACTAACCCATTAATTGATGAAAAACATGTTATTTTCTATGATATAAATAATTTAATTGAACTTAAAAAAAAAATATTATTTTATTTAAAAAATCAGGATTTAATTAAAAAAATTGCAAAAGAAGGGAATAATTATGCTTTAGCATTTCACAAAACATCTGATAGAATAGATGAAATATTATCTCATTTATAATTTTTCCAATCGTTGTCAAAAAAATGGCTTAATATATACATACATATATATATATGCATTCAAAAGAACGCTCTCTTATTCACGCGGTGCGTGACGACTCAATTTGTGATATTATGCAATCAGCTACAAAAGGATTGACCACAAAAGAACTATCAACGAATCAAGCCAATATTATAAAATTTTTTGAAAAATTTCCTTTAAAACTTGGAACAGAAATGTATTCCTTTAACGAAAATAATCCATATACAACAATATATTTAAGCCAAAGGAGTTTTGATACTGGAACAGTGCGCATAACACGCCCTGGATATTATGTATTGTTAGAAGATATCGAATTTCATCCTAATTCTGCTAATAATTTTGAACCCACACAGGAACAAATTTTGTCGGGACAATATCCAAAAAACCCAGGACCCTATAACCTTAATTTTTTCGCAGCGCTTACCATAGAATCCAAAGACGTTCTTATTGATATGCGCGGACATACAATTAAACAATCGTATGAACACTTTCTTATGCAGCGTTTCTATGCCAATATTGAATTGGCGAGTGCACCATTCATTGGAGCACAAGGACCAAGTCAAGGTATTTCAATCGGACACACCAGTGCGGATCGTTGTGCAATAATAAATGGACATCTTTCATTGTCTTCACACCATGGAATACACGGAAATAGTGCGAGGAATCTATTATTGGTGGGTCTCACTATTTACGATTTCCAGGTTGGTGGCATATCTTTAAATGGGATGGTGGATGGTATATTATATGACATTAATATTAGAAATGTTAACAAGGAAACACCCATTTTATCAACCTTTTCTCAGGCTATATTTACATTGCCGTGGTTAAAAAGGCTAACCCAGAACAAGCCCGATTCTGAAATAAACATTAATGGAATATACAAAAATGCACGCATGATCGAGACCAATTTATTGAAATCAATTACGGACACCCGAAAAGAAATAATGGCGACTCAAAAAACTTCCAATTCCTTATATAACAATCCGGGAGGACTTTCAGACACAAACATATATGGGTTATCAATTAATGTTATTGGTGTTTTAGTAAATCCGTTTTTAAAAAAGAGACCGACTGAGGAAAATACGGGAAACCAGGATATTTACATGGAAAATATATGTGTTCAAAATATTAGTTCAAAACCTTTGCAAATAATAGCGTTGTCTGATGCAAGTATATTAAATAAGGGTTCAGACTGTTATGGGAAAGGACAACCATTAATAACTGGTCCCGTGGGTGGATTATTAAAACATCGCGAAGTCACTGGGAGAAATGGAGTGTATATATCTAACCCATTAGTAGATGCCCAAGCATTGTTGGCGCTTCATGTTGGTGAAGGAACCTCCTTCTATACACGCGACGTTATTGATTGGTTGGCAGGCGACATACGAAAACCCCAACTAATGTCGGGGCGCAATATATCGGAAGTCTTTGGACTCGATTCAATGGCTCATACCATGAAAGGCAATATAGGATTTTTTATATCGGGGGGTCTAAATATTAAATGTCTTGGTATTTCAGTAACCAATGTCGGAAATGAAGGACAGTTTGAAAAAGCAAGGGGGAATACTACAAAGGACCCTGGTGAAAAGGCATTCACACACGCAATCGTTGCATGTGAAAATATTATAATAAATGACGAAATATATAACGGAACCACGTTTATAGAAGCATAATATGGTATAACAAATTTAAATATTATTTGACAATAATATTTAATGCAGATTGTGTTAAATGTGACAAATCGCTATCGGGAATGGGGGTGGATTGGTAATACCACTGCATGCAATATAGACCCCGTGGTTGAAAAGTATTTTAATAAGGATGTTGTGTTTGTCGAGGACCTGAATGGTAAACCCTACCTGGTCTCCTCGCCGACAAAAGACATTACCAATATTCCAGGAGTTCTCCTTATTACGGGCAACACTTATGGACGTTTTTCTAATAAAAAATTGTTGTATAAATGTTTACCAGACGACACTTCATTGCCCGCATTTTTGATTCCTTATCAATTAAAAAAAACCCAGTTTTGTAAAAAGATTACCAACCTCTATATTACCTTTTCGTTTCACTCCTGGGACGACAAACACCCCATTGGTTCCTTACAACAAAATTTGGGGGAAGTTTCGGAATTGGCTAATTTTTGCGAATATAAGCTGTATTGTAAAAACATTCATCATTCAATCACACAATTTACTAAACAAACTTGTAAAATAATTAAAACAAAGTCGGAAGCTTTATGGGGTGCCGATATTTTAGAAAAATATCCACATATTGAGGACCGAAGGGAGAGGGATGTCATGACCATTGATCCTATGGGGAGTCGGGATTTAGATGATGGATTTGGAATGAAAACCATATCAACGAGAGAAATAATGATTAGTGTCTATATTGCAAATGTAAGTTTATGGTTAGATATTCTTCAATTATGGGGAAATTTCTCCGAACGCGTGTCTACCATATACTTGCCCGAGTTTAAAAGGACGATGTTGCCTTCTATTTTATCTGAAAATATGTGTAGTCTCCTTAAAAATCAGGAACGCTTCGCCTTTACTATGGACGTTCTTGTTGACACTCATTCGGGTGAAATTTTGTCTGTAAATTTTGTAAACAGCCTTATATCGGTTAAAGAAAATTATGCATATGAGGACAAATCCCTCCTTTGGAATCCTGTTTATAAACAATTGTTGTGTGTGTGTAAAAATATAAATAAGAACTATGCTTATCTAGATACTGTTTCGGACAGTCACGATGTCGTGGCACTTTTGATGATTATGATGAATCATCAAACCGCTCTCTCCTTAAAACAACACAATAATGGAATTTTTAGAACCCAAACATTCACGTCTGGACCCGAAATAGAAGCACCTCAAGAGATTAGTACCTTTATTAAAATGTGGAAATACAGTGAAAGCAAATATTCA
>Ga0115002_10006883_pt1 | contig 12950 bp, 11 predicted proteins | sample ArcticOcean_MG_C_8_FD_89576 | JGI IMG/M metagenome (GOLD analysis project Ga0115002, IMG submission 89576) | Marine microbial communities from western Arctic Ocean - ArcticOcean_MG_CB11_86 | ecosystem: Environmental > Aquatic > Marine > Oceanic | place: Arctic Ocean: Canada Basin | collected...
CAACAACAACTTCGCGTCCATCATTTTTCTCGATGCCAAGTTGACCAATACGACTTAAGACTTTATTTTCTGCCTGCTCGCGTACCGAACAGGTGTTAAACAACACTACATCTGCACTGTCTCTTGAATCGCCAAACGCATAGCCCAACCCTGAAAGTTGCCCCTGTACAAGCTCACTATCAAGCTCGTTCATCTGGCAACCAAAGGTTTCCAAGAAGATAGTTTTATGCTGGTTTTGATTGTCTATTTTGTTAATCATGGGAAGGGGTACAGTATGACCGAAGTTGGAATAGATTGTGCGGTAAAACTGCAAATACAGTCGATACTGAGTAGATATGCGAGCAGGCCAAGGCATTATTGTCATTTCTATCACCCTTTTGATGCTCGGGGTGGTCATGGTAAATTCCGCTGGCATGCAAGTAGCACAAGAACCCTTAGATTTCAGGGATATGCTCACAAGCAGACCAACAATGCTTGCCTTCTTCGCCATTATTGCGATGTTCATAGGGAGCCGATTCCCAATACATATTTTTGAAAAGAAATTCTGCAAAATACCACTTGTACTTTGGTTGTTACCAATAACCATCGCGCTTCTGTTTTGCGTGTATTTGCCGGGTATCGGGCGTGAAGTGAACTATTCAAGCAGGTGGATCACTTTTGGCCCTCTTAGTTTTCAACCAAGTGAAATTACTAAATGGACGATGGTGCTTGTTATCGCCTGGTGGGGAGCTTCGCAAGCGAAGCACTTTGGAAAATATTGGAAGGGATTCGTTCTTCCGCTTTCCTGCATTGGCATTATCACTGCAATCATCGCAGTAGAAGATTTAGGGACTGCAGTGCTTATTTTTGCCGTTGCATGCTTAGTTCTATTCGCGGCGGGATCTAGGTTGCTTCACTTTGCAACGCTTGTGCCAGTTGCACTTGGCGGTTTTGCGTTCGCTGTGTACACCAGCCCGTACAGAATTGCTCGACTTCAAGCATATATGCACCCCTTCGATGATCCTGAACAAAGCGGCTATCACATTTTACAATCGATGTCGACTATATCTGGCGGTGGACTCGCGGGCTTGGGGCTCGGTAACGGGATTCATAAATTTGGGTATTTGCCGGAAGATACCACTGACTTTATATATTCAGTCATCTGCGAAGAGCTTGGCTTCTTCGGTGCTTTTGCCGTCGCCTGCTTGTACATCGGGCTCGTTGTACTCGGCGTGCATGTAATCCGAAAAACTACAAACACATTCTTGCAACTGATTGCGTTTGGAATTGTAGTCACAGTTGGCTTGCAAGCGTGCATGAATATACTTGTAGTAACAGCACTCATTCCAACAAAGGGTATCGCCCTTCCATTATTGAGTAACGGCGGTACGGGGTGGTTACTTACAGCATTTTGCATTGGGCTCATTGACGCAATCGACCGCAAAAACGATAGAGCACTGCAGATGTCCACAAAAACAAACAGTACAACAACGCCAACGCATGCCTAATGTACTCATTGCTGGCGGAGGCAGTGGTGGTCACGTAGCGCCAGCGATCGCCGTCGCAGAAGCACTCGTTGCACAAGGGAGCACGTGCACACTAGCTATATCTCATCGAGCAATCGATGCCCGTATGCTTTCAAGCACCACGTTCGAATCGTTTGCTCTCCCTGCAGCACCATTGAAGTTGAGTATTCAAGGGGGTATTCGTTTTTTACGTGGGTTTGCACAGACTGAGCAAATTGTGCGTACATATATAGAGGAAGCCGGAATTGACTGTGTTGTTTCAACTGGCGGATTTGTATGCGCCCCTGCACTCCGCGCTGCTCAAAAGGCACACTGCCCAACCGTGATGCTCAATCTCGATGACCCTCCTGGAAAAGCGAATCGTTTAGCCTCTCGCTGGGCAGATTGCATACTTACCACAGTTGATTGCGCTCTCCCGAATGCTGTGCGTATTCCACCACCAGTACGTTCAAGCGTGCTTGCAACTGCAAGGCAAAATGAAACATACACTGCATACGGTTTAGACCCACAAAAATTAATGCTCCTCGTCACTGGCGCTTCCCAAGGTGCCACAAGCATAAACGCATGTATCCCCGAACTTGCTATGCAAAACCCTACCTTTTTCCAAGGGTGGCAAGTAGTGCATCTCACAGGAACCGGCAATGACGAGGAGGTTTCTGCGAAGTGGGGAGAAACAGATGTGCAATACTGTGTTCTTGAATTTGAAGAACAGATGGGAACCCTTTGGGGAATAACGGATCTTGCAATTACAAGAGGAGGAGCAAACACAATTGCAGAGTTAGCCATAAACGCTGTGCCTGCAGTTGTACTCCCGTACCCTTACCACAAGGATGACCATCAACGAACGAACGCTGAACAACTTCGAAAAGTTGGTGGCGTTCTAGTGGAAAAAGATTACATCAACACAACTAAAAATCTTGCTCACGCGGGCAACACAATTCTTGCATTATTAAAAGACCACCAGAAACGTTTTGCAATGCGCCAAGCACTTGCCTCGCAAACGCCTATAAATGGCTCGACATGCGTTGCAGATGCTTGCATGCGTATTTCAACTGCGTAATTATCTATTTTTTTGTGGCAAAACATCAAAAAAGAGGTATTCTTGTAGACAGCCTTATGCCTTTGAATACGAACAATCTTCCTACAAGATGTGTTGTGTTAGTGCCATTGAATCGCATCGACACAGCTGAGCATGTCGCATCCAAGTATGAACTAGAAATAATTATTGAACATCATGCAATTCTGGCCATGGCAGAAATCTGTCTTTTGCATCAAGAAGCAACAAGCAAGCAAGCATGGAATTCCGAAGCAAGAACCATTCAGTTGGTCTTAGTGCACGCGCAAGAATTAGACGGTCTGCCCGAATTACTTGCCGCAGTCCGTTCGTATTTACCAAGCGTTCGCATCGTCGAGTTACGTAACGGCCAACTTGAAGAAGTAGAAAATCATGGTGCAATTATTGATGCGCTCGATGATTTACCCGTTATTCCCACAGAAAATGTGGATGCAGATGAGCTTTCAATGCTTCTTGACATACCAGAAGGCGAGGTAGAAGAATAATGCCGAGCCGAGAAACAAGAACATCAATTATTTTCGCAGGCCCTACCAGTGATGCCTTAGTGCAATCGATGGAGCAGGCCTCATGTGCTGTGCGAACTTTGTACGACGCAATTGGGGAACTAGCAACCAGTGATGCAACCACTCTTGTTGAAGCAGTTGTGATTGATGACACGTTGCTCGAAAAAAACGGAGAGCAACACATAGATGCAATTCGACGTGTTGACCCAACCTCAATTATTGTAGTTAGGGGCTCACACGCAAAGAATACTGGTGCAGATGCTTCTGTACCCTACGATTGCAATGAGCGAATCCTTACGTCTGCAATTGCAAATGCGCTCTCAAAACCAATTGATGCAAACCAAAATGAAGAAACAGAACAAGATTTAGATGAGATTCTTGGTCTTGTCGATGCAGTTGATTACGTTCAAGAAACAACGAATCTTGGAGATACCGATTTGGTACGAGCACTTATGCATTCGCCTTCAAGTTTCAAAGAAGTTTTACTTAGGCTTTTGCAACAGCAAACAAAATGGTCGTACTGTTCAATCCTAAACGACAAACAATCTGCTCCTGCAGATTCAATCACTGCACCTCTACGCTATGGCCATGAAGAGCATGGGTTTCTTGCTGCAACAGGTGCAACAGGTGATGATATAACACGGTGGGCAAGGTGGACAGCATGCTGGCTCAACTTGGCTAGAAAACAACGTCAGTTGAAACTTCTCGCATACAAAGATGAGTTATCTGGTGCTTGGAACAGGCGATTCCTTCGTACATGCTTAACAAAAGAACTCCAGATTGCAAAAAACCAACGACGCCCCCTTACAATTATGATCTTTGATATTGATGACTTCAAACATTACAACGACAAATGGGGACACGATGCAGGGGACGAAATCATTCGAGAAGTAGTCAAACTACTTCAATCTATTATTCGAAAAGGCGACCATGTTTGCAGAATTGGTGGAGATGAGTTTGCTGTTCTATTTTGTGATCCAACACCACCACGTGAACCCGGTTCGAACCACCCTACTACTGTTGAAATTCTTGCCCGTAGATTCCGTGAACAGGTTTCTAAAGCACGGTTCCCGAAACTAGGCGAAGAAGCAACCGGCTCACTTTCAATTTCGGGCGGTCTAGCCACGTTCCCATGGGACGCAAGTGATGTAGATAGCCTCGTAGAAAAAGCAGACCAGCGACTATACAAGTCAAAACGATTGGGCAAAAACTCAATTACCATCGGCAGAGAAGAGTAAATAAAGCGAGAATAGAAACATCGCTAAAACACTCATTCTTTCTGATATCCATTTTTGTAAAAAAAGTTCCACTTGCAAAGATCCAAAACATTTAAGTGATGTATGGGCTGGATGCAGCGAACTCATTCTTAACGGTGATACTTGTGAGGAACATAATAGTAAATTTTCTACTCAGTCCAAAGAATGCACTGAACGATTGATCGACCTTGCAACTCAGGATGGCCTGAAAGTAATTCTTGTTTGTGGAAATCATGACCCAGAGTACGGTGTATCGCATGTCTGGAAGCACAACAAAAAAATACTCATAACACATGGGCATATAGCTTTCCCTGGAGTTGCGCCTTGGAGTTGGCGGTCTAAGCACATACAAAAAGCAAGAAGAGGCTACTTAGATTCAACTGGCGATGGTTTTGAGGAACAGTTTTCTGCAACAAAAAAAGCGTCCATCGACGCTGCAACGGGGAAATTCAAATCACACACGCCTTCAAAATTTCGATACCTATGCATCGCAATTCCTTCAGCGATTCACGTGCTTATGGGTTGGCTCACCTTTCCTACGCGGATACATAATTGGGCTCAAAAGTACGCTCCAAGTGCGCAGATCATTATTACTGGGCATACACACCACGCAGGAATTTGGAAACGGGGCAAGCAAACAATTGTAAACACTGGATGCTTTGGATTTCCAAGTCATCCAAGAGCAGTAGTTATTGAAAACGAGCTGGTTGTCGTGCATAAACTTCGATGTAACGAAGGTCGCTATTCACTAGGAAAAGTATGCGAATCTTTAAACGTACGATAAGCATTGCTTGGCAGAACGCATTGCAACTCGGATTCAATCATAGAAGACGCGTCCACTAATTTCTGGAAATCAATTCCTGTTTCAATTCCGCGTTCGTGTGCAAAAGCAACCACGTCCTCGGTAGCAACATTTCCTGCTGCTCCTGGAGCGTATGGGCAACCCCCAAGTCCACCGCAAGAGGCATCGAATTTTACAACGCCACAATGCAGCGCTTCCTCTATACAAAGTAGAGCTTTACCGTTTGTATTATGAAGGTGCAAAATGCTCTCTTCTGGCGATAACACTCCATCAAGTGCGTCGTACAAACGGCGAATGTCTTCAGGCAATGCAACACCGATGGTTTCACCCAGATCGATGGCTGATGCACCAAAGTCTAGAATACGCTCAGCGATATTTCGCACAACATTCATATCGATACTGCCCTCGTAAGGGCAGGCAACGACACAACTTAGATAGCAACGTACTTGAATCCCGTGTTCAATTGCACTTTGGATTATGGGAGCGACACGTAGCAATGATCCTTCTATGGTCGTATTTGTATTTTTTTCACTGAACGTTTCCGAGGCAGCTGTAATGACTGCAATTTCATCTACTCCAACTTCAAGCGCCGAGCGCCACCCAAATTCGTTGGGTACCAACGCGCTATACCGCACGCCATCAGTTTTGGAAATACCTGTATACACTTCCTTTGAATCCGCTAGCTGCGGTACCCATTTTGGAGAAACAAACGCTGTTGTTTCAATTGTTGAAAGGCCTGTGGCAGACAACGCATTAATCCAGTCAATTTTCCGCTGCGTAGGAACAGACATTGGCTGATTTTGAAGCCCATCCCTTGGGCCGACTTCAGTGATATGTATTTCTTTTGGAAAAGACATTATGTAGTTTCTGATTTCTGTTCGTATTGCAATTCGACAACTTCTGCCTCAATCAACTCAGAGCCAACATAGGTGTATACCGTTTTCCCTAGTCCTGCAAATGCTTTTGCAAGCATTGCAATCACTGCTGGAACCCCGCCTGCCATTGGGCTTATTGCACTTGATGTGATAACTCCAATTGGTGTGCCAGTAACTTCTTTAGATTCCCAAATTTGCGAACCTGCTATTGGCAACTCATCGCTCTTCATTTGAAGCTTCATAAGTTTTCGTTTTGGTGCACCGAGTGATTCCATACGAGCAACAATTTCTTGACCTAAATAACACCCTTTATCAAAGCGGACTCGACTAGCAATCATATTGGTCTCGTGAGGCAAGTTACTTGTATCAAAGTCAACCATGAAAATAGGGGCAGACCGTTCGATTCGTGACATATTTAACGCGTACCAACCGACTGGCCTTGCGCCTTGTGCAATCAAAGAATCCCAAACAGCGTGTGTGTGTTCTGGTGCAGTCGCGATTGCTTTGCCTGGCATCCCAAAAAGTTCAACAGGCAGTGTGCACACTTGAGCGCCTTCTACTTGCATTTCATTTGCAGTTTCACCGAAACACCAAAGCCAGTGCGTTGATGCTGTTATATCTGAAACAGTGATGTCCTCCATCACAACGTACGCAAGAATGTGGTCGATGACTTGCTGTTGAACTGTTACATCAACATCAATCCAAATTGCATCCTCGAGTACATGCACTAGTACATCAGCAATGATGCTTCCTTTTCTACTTGTAATAAATGTCGGTAGAGATTCTCCAATTTTCATCGAAGCTAATTGTTGTGTGGATAACCGGTTTATACATTCAAGCCTATCCTCGCCTGTGAGAAGAATCGTGCCTCTACATGTAGCGTCAAAAACCCCGCAAGATTTTTGCAACGCCGCATATTCCAATTCAACAATCCCAGTGGTAGCCAATACAAAGCAACCGTTTTCGCCCCAAGGCAAAAACTCTGAAAGCACTTGGGAACTACTTTCGCCTATTGCCGCGCCTGTACGATCGCCTTCGTCTGTTTGAAACGAAACTTCAGTTTGGTAATGTTCAAGTGTATCTTGAAGTGGAGATGGGATGGTCATTCAATACTTGCCTTAATTTTGCAAACATGCTTTTACCAAATGGTTAAAAATATGTTGTCCTAATTGTTCGTCGTTAGTTCGTTCTGGGTGCCACTGCACGCCTTTGTACCACAAATGGTTTGGGTGTTGTACCGCTTCGATAATGCCGTCATCAGCGAGTGCAATAATTTCTAACTCGCCAACTTCTTCCAACGCTTGGTGGTGGTGACTGTGCACTATCCCTTCACCGAATGAGCCAGTGATGGCGTGGTCATTTTGTGTATGGTTCCTCGCAAATGGCTCTTCTATATCCTGGTTCAATACACCGCCAGCGAGCAATCCCATCCACTGCATGCCCAGACAAACTCCTAAGACTGGAACCTCTGGTTGGTGTTGCAAGACTTGTAAGAGTGCCAGTTCGAAGGACTGCCTTTCAGTATGAACTGGGGTAGTGCTTGGATGAGATGCAATGCCCCACTCTTCCATTACAGGATCGTCGCCTCCAGTGAAGATAAAACCATCGCACATTTCTTTATATTGTGGAATGCAATCTTGAATTGCTGGCAAAATTACTGGAATTCCTCCGGCCAAGGCCACAGCATTTGTATAGCCGCAACCCACTCGATGGCGTTTTTTATGATAATCAGAGGTGATTCCAATAATTGGGAGCATGTACTGTACAGGATACCTTCGCCAACCATCGCTTGCCTTGAACGGAGAGCTTTTGTACAATACCTCATTCTCGTCGCTCCACTTATATTGAGGTGGGGCTACATTTAACCCACGACGAAAGGTTCACAATGAGCAAAGACTACGGCAGACCACAAGCAAAGACATATCTTAAAACTGATAACCGAGATAAGAAATACGTTGATTTCAAATCAGTTGAAGATTTGCGCCGACTAATGACACCAAACGGTAAAATTTACTCCCGCAAACGCCTTGCTACTTCCGCGAAGGAACAACGCATGGTTGCGCAAGCAATCAAACGTGCTCGATTCATGGCTTTGCTGCCATTCACTTCTGGAACTATGTAAGTTTCGACTCGGGGTTTAGCGAACGAATATTTTTTTCATGTATTGCGCCATACCTTCCCAAATCAATCGGGAACGTAACCTGCGTAGATCGTTATCGTATGGATCGACCGCAAGACCTCGACGCACCCAACCCCAGGCTGAGCGATACCTGTCATTTTTAACAGCGGCAAGGGCAAGATTGTGAATTGAAGCTATGCAGTTTGGATCAAACCGTAAAACTTTTCTACTGATCGAAGCACCTTCATCAATCATCCCACTTCCAAACAATGATACAGCGAGTAGGCGAAGGCATTTTGGTGTAAGTACATCTTCATCTGAGATACTTTCGCGGAGTGGCTCTAACAAAGAAGTTGCTAGTGTTGGCTCATCTGCAGAAAGTAACAACTCAGCAATCAGAATTTTTTCTTGTGCAGTAGCATTTTTATCCATACGGTCTACATATTCTTGCAGAAGAGGCTTTGCAGAAGCTCCACGACCCATCGCAAGTAATGTCTGTGCTAAATACAAGCACGCTGTTGGGTGACTTGGCTGCAACCGCCGCACTAATCCCCATGCAATAAATGATTCTTCCCAGCGCTTATCTTCGATTGCAAATGTACCCGCAAGAATATGAGCATCGACGTTTGCGGGCTCAAGTTCAAGAACACGGTGCAATTTTATCAGTGCTTCATTAGTGCGACCAGACTCTGCAAGAACATCTGCGTGCAGTAGAAGCGCTTGTACGTTTCCGGGATCATCGCGTAATTCTTGAAGTAAAATCTGCGAAGCTTGTTGCCCTTGGCCAGAAGCAACCAACGCGCTTGCTAATCGCAAACGACCATTCTGAACATTTGAATCTATTTTTAATGCTTCACGAGCACACCAAACTGCACGGTCGAGAAGCCCCCTCGAAAGCAGACTTGCACTCATCGAAACAAGCACGTGTGCGCTCGGATCAGCAGGAGCATCTTGCGCCATATAAAAAGCGGTTTCTGCTGCGTCGTGATTTCCAAGGGCTGCATTTGCATCAATCAATAGCGACCACGCTGGTTCAATTGATGAATCCAAAGCCAACACTTTATCGAGCCAATCAATCGAATCATTAAATCTTGACAGTCGCAAACAAGTAGAACCTGCAGCAAGCTGTGGGTCAATTGCTTCAACAAGCAATCGCGAGGCTTGCTCATAACTAGAAAGTGCTTCGCCATCTCTGCCTGTTCGCTCAAGTGTAAGACCTAAATTAAAATGCCAATCGCCTTGGTCGGGATCGATATCTAGCGCTTTTCTAAGTTCTGTCTCTGCTTCTGCAAGCCGCCCCCTCTCGTACATTTCGAGGGCTCGGTCTGCGTGTTGTTCTGCATCTTGCCAACTGCTCATATGAATCATATTGTACGTCCATTTATAAAGTTGTTCATTGGAAAACCGCTTGATTTCGATAGAATCGAATACACTGCTCGTACCTGCTATGAACTCGCTTCTACAACTTACATTTCATACTGGAATTCTCACTTGCGCTGGATTTTTGCTCGTAAATTGCGAATCGCCCCCAGTAATAGACCAAAACCGACGTACCCCAGCAGTTGCAAAACCGAGACCTAATCCGGTTGCCAATACTGAGATTGCTGTCTACGAGCAAACAGAAACTATTGCATCCCTTAAAAATAGATTGCTGCAATCCTATACGCTCTATTGGCCACACATTTCATCAGAATACCAACACGAGCAACTGCCAAGTGTTCTGCACGACCCACTGCCAGAGTTGCGACAGTTTGGTATCGAGCGGGTTGCCATTTTACTCCGCGATGGAGATGCTACAGACGAAGAATTGCAGCTCGTTGTGGATATGCTTCGAGACCCAAGTTCGCGAGTTCGGTTCGCTGCTGCGCAACTGTTACCGGAAATAAATGTCCCTGGTCTTGCAAACTTTGTTGCAAATTCACTCGAGTTCGAAACTGACTCAAATGTGATTACCCAAGAGCTTGCATACTTTCGAACGCAGCCAAGTCCACTTGCAATTGCACCAACTATTGCCCTGCTTACCAGCGACTCAGGAACATCGGCTGCGGAAACGCTCGTTGTACTCCTTGATTCAAACGAAGTCTCTACAAATACGGCTCAAGAAATTGTCCGCGATATTAAAAAATTGCGTCGGATTCAAGACCGACCAGCACTCATTACATTAGAAGCAATGCTAGGCGATGTTCAAGACAAACAAAATTTGGCAATCATGCTTGGTTCAACGAATATCGATTTTCGAATTGCAACTGCAAAGGGTTTTGCTTCGGCAGGATTTGCTGAGCCCTTGATTAGAAACGCAGATGCCGCACTTATGTATGACTATGCACTCATCGCATTGCAAAAACATACCGACATAAACGCGTTCAAGCAGTTGATGTCTCTTTACAAAGAAAACAATGCTGCATGGGATATTGCCGCGTTCGAAATTGCGATGCAACTAAGTACCAGTGAGTTTTTACGTGCAGACGACATGCTCAAAAAATTAGCCCGAGACGATATACGACTTCAAATCCTATCTGCTTTATGGGAAAGCGCAGATTCAAGAAGTCGAGCCGCACAAAAAGCTATTGCAAGGCGCGCTGTTCCACTCATGATTGGATCAGGGAAAGCAGTTGCAGCAGTTCAGTTGCTTGACCACTTTGGCGAATCGCTAGAAGATGACCTGCTTTCACTACGATTCAACGCAGCAATTTCAGCTGCTGCTTGGGATACAGCTGCTAACGCAAGAGCGACACCCGCACCTTGGATTGTAGTCTGGCAAGAAGTGTTAGACGATGACCCGACCACGGCAGCAGTTATCTCTCAGCAGATTGTTATTCGATTTGCAGAACAACTTACACCAGAGCAACGCGAGCAACTTGGAATTGACCAAGAAATCGTGCTTGAAGAATCAACTGACCCATAAATTTGGAATCTCACCACAATGGCAAAACGAACAAAAAAAACCCGAATAGAACGTGATTCAATGGGCGAAATGGAAGTGCCACCGCACGTACTCTATGGAGCAAGTACGCAAAGAGCAGTATTAAACTTTCCCATCTCAGGAAGAACTGTTCATCCAGCTGTTATTCATGCATTCGCATTGTTAAAACGATCTGCCGCAGTAGCAAACTTGAAGCTTAAATATCTCGATCAACGCAAGGCGAAACTGATTGTGCAAGCCTGCGATGAAGTGCTTGATTCTTTTGAGTCGCCTGAGGATGCAGCAGAGATGATGCAACATTTCCCAATTGATATTTTCCAAACCGGATCAGGCACATCAACAAATATGAATATGAACGAGGTGCTTTCAAACATAGTCTGCCTAAATACTGGAAACCACATTGGGGCAAAAGACCCAGTTCACCCAAATGACCACGTCAACATGGGTCAATCATCAAACGATACATTTCCAACTGCGATGCAGCTTGCCGCTTGTATTGAAATTAAATCAATTCTTATTCCGAATTTAAAACAGCTTCGCAAAGGCTTAAAAGCCAAAGCAAAAAAATGGGATTCTATTGTCACTATTGGCCGGACGCATCTCATGGATGCAACTCCAATTAGAGTTGGTCAAATCTTTTCGGGATATGCAGCAGCCATCGATTATGGCATTAAACGTGCTGAACGCGCGATGATGCGCCTTGCTGAAAATATGCCCATTGGCGGCACAGCGGTCGGGACTGGAATGAATACCCACCCTAAGTTTTCTGGGATGGTGTGCAAGGAGTTAACGAAAGCTACAAAAATTACCTTTTCAGAAGCACTCAATCACTTCGAAGCACAGGCCACTCGTGATTGCGTTGTCGAAGCACATGGTGAAATAAAAACAATCGCTACGAGTATTTCAAAAATTGCTAACGATATTCGCTGGCTTGGTTCTGGGCCACGTTGTGGCTTGTTTGAACTTACCCTTCCAACTATCCAGCCGGGCTCTTCCATTATGCCAGGCAAAGTCAATCCTGTCATTTCAGAATCTGCGATGCAAGTTTTCTGCAAAGTTGTAGGGAACGATGTTTCTATAACTACAGCAGCTAGCGGCGGCATTGGATCTCTTCTTGAATTAAATCTTTGTATGCCTCTTATTGCAGATTGTCTTATTGACTCCATTTCACTTATTGGCAACATCGCGGGTGTTATGGATACGAAGCTAATCCAAGATATGCAGGTCAATAAAGAGAATGCAGAAGCACTCGTTGAGCAGAGTCTTATGGTTGGGACAGTTCTTGCGCCAGTCATTGGATACGATAACGCTGCAAAATTAGCCAAAGATGCGTTCGCTAGTGGCGAAACCATACGCGAGTGTGCGTTAAGAGAGGGTCTTCTTTCAGAGGAGCAGCTCGACGACCTGCTTGATTTCAAGGCCATGACAGAGCCCAGCAAGTAAAACCAACGGGATTGTTGGAAATCGGGCATAATGGGCAATACAAATGCCCTCCATCCCCAAAACTAAGAAACATTTAGGACTGTTTGGCGTGTTTGCACTCGCTACGGGCGCAACACTCAGCAGTGGTTTTTTCCTTTTGCCAAGTTTTGCCGTACAAATTGCAGGGCCTGCGGTTGTCCTTGCATATTTAATAGCAGGGTTATTGTTAATACCTCCGATGCTCAGCAAAATTGAGCTTGGAACTGCAATGCCAAGGTCTGGCGGAGCGTACTATTTCCTTGATAGAAGCCTTGGACCGATGGTTGGCACGATTGGTGGTTTAGGAATTTGGCTGGCCCTCATCCTCAAAACTGCTTTTGCTCTCGTGGGCATGGGTGCGTACATACAGTTGTTTCTGCCTGCTGAAACTGGCGATTCTATCTACACATTCATAGCACTGGGGCTTGTTG
>Ga0115002_10006884_pt1 | contig 12948 bp, 10 predicted proteins | sample ArcticOcean_MG_C_8_FD_89576 | JGI IMG/M metagenome (GOLD analysis project Ga0115002, IMG submission 89576) | Marine microbial communities from western Arctic Ocean - ArcticOcean_MG_CB11_86 | ecosystem: Environmental > Aquatic > Marine > Oceanic | place: Arctic Ocean: Canada Basin | collected...
ATGAGGCTCACTGGGTGGACAGCGGCCACGTGATCGATCTCGATCCCCAGATGAGCATGGTCATGGCCTGGATGCAGCGCGTAGCACCGGTCGACTGATCGTCGCCCGGCAGACTCCTGCCCTAGAGCGGCCAGACGAACAGGATCATCGGTACCGCGACGGCGGTGACGATGATCTCGAGCGGCAAGCCCATGCGCCAGTAGTCGCCGAAGCGGTACCCGCCGGGACCCATGATCAGCGTGTTGTTCTTGTGCCCGATCGGCGTGAGGAAAGCGCTCGAGGCCGCCACCGCCACACCCATCAGAAACGGGTCCGGGTTGACCTCAAGCTGCGACGCGATCTCGAGCGCGATGGGCGCTGCGATTACCGCGGTAGCGGTGTTGTTCATCACGTCGGACAGCGTCATGGTCACGACGATCAACAGCACGAGTACCAGTACCGGCGAGAAGCCAGCGGAGAGATTCACGATGCCGTCGGCGATGAGCTTCGTCCCCCCGGTCGATTGAAGTGCGCCGCCGATGGGGATCATGGAGCCGAGCAGGACGATCACCGGCCACTCGATCGACTTGTAGATCTGGCGCACCGGGACGATGTCGAGGACCACGTAGAGCGCGGCCACGCACCCCAGTGCAATGGGCAGGTAGACGATGCCCACACTTGCCGCGATGATCGCGGTCGCGAAAATTCCCGCCGCGAGCCAGGCCTTGTTGCGCTGAATCACGCGCTGTCCACGATCCTGGAGAGGGAGCAGGGCAAGCCGACTGATGGCGTCGGAGATGCGCTCATCCGAACCGAGCAACAGCAGCACGTCGCCCGGAGCGAGTTCGAGCTGGCGTACATGCGTGCGGAGTCGCTTGCCCTGTCGCGAGACCCCGACAAGCGCCACGCCATAGCGATATAGCAGGCGTACGGAAGCGGTCGAGCGGCCGGCCAGCCGCGACGACTCCGGCACCACGACCTCGGTCAGCGAGAGGTGGCCCTCCTTCAAGAGCGCGACACCCGTGCCAACGTACTCGAGGCCGAGCGCGCCGAGCACGTCTTCGATGCTCTCCGGGTCCGCCTCGACAACCAGGATGTCCCCCGCCTTGACCTCCTCGCGCCGTGCCAGTCCGGGCATGCGCGTACCGCGGCGAATCAGGCCAATGATCTCGACGTCGCTCTTCTCGGCAACCTCATCGAGGTCGCGTACTCGTTTGCCGATGGCTGGCGAGTCCTCGGCCACTTTGAGCTCGGCGATGTAGTCGCCCAGATCGAACAGCGCCTTGCCCGCGTCCGCCTGTTGGCGATCGGCCGGCAGCAACCGCCAGCCGATGAGGGCGACGTAGGCGACACCCACCGCGGCGCAGGCCAGTCCAACCGGTGCGAAGTCGAACATGGCGTAGGAGGCGCCAAGCGCCTCAGCCCTGAACTCGGCGATCACAATGTTTGGCGGCGTGCCGATCAAGGTGATCATGCCGCCGAGAATCGAGGCGAACGACAGCGGCATCAGCGACAGCCCCGGGCTCCGTTTGGCCTTGGCGGCAGCGCGTATGTCGACCGGCATCAGCAACGCCAGCGCGGCGACGTTGTTCATGAGCGCCGAGAGCACCGCCGCGAGCGACGCCATGATCGCGATGTGCGCTCCCAGCTTGCGCGACCCTGACACGACGGAGCGCGAGAGCATCTCGATCGCGCCGGAGTTCGATAGCCCGGCGCTCACGATCAGCACCAGCGCGATGATGACCGTGGCGGGGTGCCCGAACCCGGAAAAGGCCAGGCTCTTGTCGACGAGGCCGGTCAGCAACGCCACCAGCAGAGCAACGAACGCAACCAGGTCGTAGCGCCACTTCCCCCAGATCAGGAAGACGAAAACGCCCAGGAGTAGCGAGAAGAGTACGGCCTGGTCGCCGGTCATCGGCTAGCCCATGGGCGGGTATTCGCCGAACTGGGTAAGGTCGTCGGTGATCGCTTCCCAGGATGCTTTGGAGTCCACCATCATGTGGAACTTCGGAGTGAACGCGGAGCCAGGCGCGAGCGTGCCTGCGTTGACGACGAGGAAGTTGTCACTCGACGCGTAGACACCACTGCCGCACGCCGCGCAGAAATGCCGCGGCGCGAAACCCTCTTCGGCGTACGACGTAACCTGATCGGCGCCAGCAACAATGTTGAACTTGTCAGGGTCGACAAGGAACGCGGGCAGGCCGCCCGCGCCGCTCGCGCGCTGGCAATGACAGATCCCGGCCATGCTGCCGTCCGAATCGGCCTCGTACTGCACGCCTCCGCACAAGCAGGCTCCCTTGAACACCACGACTCTCCGGTTGAGGTTGAAGCAAAGCTGGCTCTAGCTTACCGGCGCTATCGAATGCGCGCTCCGTCCGCTGCGGGCGCGGAACCGCGGGACAGGCGCGGTAGCCAGGCGTGAAGACGGCGGATCTCGGTGAGCAGCTCCCGACGTCGCGCGACGATCTACGGTGTTAGCTGATCCGCTCGGTGTCCTGCTGATCGATCGGTCGCGCCGCTTCCAGTTTCATCTCGATTAGCCCGTCGCGTGTTACCAGCCACAGGCCACCGTCTTCTTGTTCAACGAGGTGTCGGGATGCATAGGCCCGCCTAGATCAAAGGCGCCGGGGTTGACAGGCACCGAGAAGGCCAGAGATGCTCTGGTGCGACTCGGCCGCGAGGGCCTTGAGATCGTTCCAAACTGCCTTGTCGAGCTTGGAGCTGATCTTGATTGCTGCCATGCCATCAGTCTGGCTCGACGAGTCGCGCTTCGTCGACCCTGTCCAACTAGTTGGGAAACACGAGTACCCTACGTGTTTTCGTGACTCGACATAGTGAGGAGCATCATGAGAAAAGGTTCGGCAACGTTGACCGTCCCTCTGTTCATATCCGTGGCGGTGATCGCAACCGTACTGATCGCCGGCCCGGCCGCCTCGCGACCCGCGACAGCCGTCACGGGCACGGCCGCCCAGGACGAGCCGATGACCGTCCTCACCAACGCCAACGTCATCGACGGCAACGGCGGCCCGGTGATGAGTAACATGACGGTTGTCATTACCGGCAACCGCATCACGACGGTCACGGAAGCGCAGATCCGCGTGGCGTCGGGCGCGACGGTAATCGATCTCGACGGCGCCTACGTGCTCCCTGGCTTCTGGAACATGCACACCCACCTGACGGCTCTGCTGCCGTACAACCACGCGCTCGATAACGAGTCGCATGGCTCGAAGGTGGTGCGTGCCGGTCTCAACGCCATGGACGGCCTGCGCCACGGGTTCACTGCCGTGCGTTCCGTCGGCGAGGAGGACTACATCGACGTCACCTGGCAGCAGATCTTCGATCAGGGCTACCTCATGGGGCCGCGGGTCTTCGCCAGTGGCGAGTCGGTGTCGCCCACGGCCGGCCATCGCGGCGACGTGGAGCACGGCGCCGACGGAGTTGCCGAGATCCGCAAGGCGGTGCGCACTCGGGTGCAGAACGGCGTCAGCACCATCAAGATCATGAACGTCGAAATGCTCGCCGACGAGCTCGCGGCGGTGGTCGAAACGGCGCACAGCTTCGGCATCCACGTCACCTCGCACACTCGCGAGCCGGGAGCCCGGCGGGCTGTCGAGGCCGGCGTCGACTGCCTCGAGCACGGCTACGGCCTCACCGACGAGACCATCGCTTTGATGGCCGAGAAGGGAACGTTCTACGACCCGACGATCATCTGCAATTTGAGCGACGAGTACATCAAGGAGCGCGAGGCGCGGCTCGCTCGATTGGGCTACTCGGAGGACGAGCAGGCCGTCCGCATCCGTACTGCCATCGCCTACGCCGACGAGCGGACTCCGGAGCACGCACTGCACCAACGCCAGGCGCTGGTGAAGGCAGCCGAGGCCGGCGTCAAGCTGCTCATCGGTTCCGACTCGATGCCCATCGGCGAGATCGGCTGGCTCGAGATGGAGCAGTTCGTGCTCTCCGGCGTCAGCGAGATGGACACCATCGTGGCCGCTACCCGCAACGGCGCCGACATGCTCGGATTGCTCGACCGGCTTGGCACGGTGGAGGAAGGCAAGCTCGCCGACCTCGTCGTGCTGCGCGACAACCCACTCGAGAACATCTCGAACATCCGCACCATCGAGATGGTCTTCAAAGACGGCGCCCCTGTCGACATGGACCCGCCGGAGGGCGCGCAGCGGTACTGGGACTACTTCGAGACCTCCGGCTTCCGCAAAGGCTACCTCGGCCAGGCCGAAAACGCTGCTGGCTTCGACCGCGGCCAAGCGGAACGCGAGCAGGAGGAACAACGCTAGCGGCCGGCGCGCACATCGTCTCTTCACCTTGAGACTCGGCCTGCGCTACGCCATTGTTCCGGCACATCTAGGACTCGCCCAGCGCCGAACCGAAGTTACGGAGGAAAACTCATGCCCAAGCGCACCGCACTCGCTCTATTGATGTTGACACTGGCCCTTCCGGGCTCTGGCTTTGCGCTGTCTCAAGCTCAAGCTCAGGCTCCAAAACCGCGACCCGACGGCAAGCACGCCGCCAAAGTGATCCCGATGCGCGAGCGCGTGCAGCTCCTGCAGCGCTTCTGGCAGTACAAGAAGGACAAAGTGCTGCCGGCGATCATGCGCGAGCAGGGCATCGACATGTGGATCGTGCGCAACGACGAGCAGCCCGAGTACCGTCAGACGTCTTATAAGGAAGGGCCGTTCTACACCTCGCTGCTGCCGGCCAACCACGAGGGCATGGTGCTGGCTAGTCAGTACGAGGACGGGCTCGGAATCCCCGAATTCCTCGTGTTTTTCGACACTGGCGACGAAATCGAGTACGTCCAGCCGCGCAGCTACGAGCACATCACGCAAATCGTCCGGGCGCGCGACCCGGAGAAAATCGCGATCGGCCAGAAGAACAACGAGCCGATGATCGAGGCGCTCGCCGAGTTCGGCCCGCGCACGGTCGACTCGTGGACACTCGGGGTGAGCTGGCTCGAGACGATGGGGCCGGAGCAAATCAGCGTCTACACGTACGTGCAGGGCGTGGCGAACGACATCATCGCCGAGGGCTTCTCGAGTGCGGTCATCATCCCCGACGTGACGACAGTCGAAGACCTCAACTGGTGGTTCCGCCAGAAGATGAACGACCTCGACATCGAGAAGGAGAACCACCCTACGGTCGGCATCCAGCGTAACCCGGCCAACGTCGCCAAGTACGCGGCGATGGACTCGCCGGAGTTCTTCGCCGGCGGTAGCCGCTCCGACAACGGCATGAACGCCACCATCCGACGCGGCGACATCGTCAGCCTCGACTCCGACATCATGTTGCTCGGCATGGTGACCGACTCGCATCAACACGCCTACGTGCTCGAGGTCGGCGAGACCGATGTGCCCGACGAGCTCAAGGAGGCGCTCCGCATCGTCAATCGAATGCAGGATCGCTACGCCGCCGAGTTCAAGATCGGTCGCACCGGCATCGAGATCGAAGCTTCTGCCGATGAGATCCCCCGCGAGGCACGGATTATCGACTCCGAACTCGGCTTCCATCCGCCGCCGATGTTCCTGCGCCGATTCACCGTCAACGGACTGATGTTCTCGCGCGGCACCTGGGTGTCGGGGCTCGGCTCGGGCCCGGGGTACAAGCGCCACGAGATCGTCAGCAACAAGCACACGCTGCGACCGAACACGCTCTACGCCTTCGAGCCACACACACGCGTCGCTGTGCCCGGCTGGGGCGAGCGCGGCGTCGAACTCGGCATCGGCCAGATCGCGCTGTTCGATGGAGAAAAGCTCAGGTACCTCGATCGTGCGCAACCGGGAGATCAGTGGCATGTCGTTCGATAGAAATTCCGAAGAGAGCTCACCCGGAAAGAGCGCACGTCGGCGCGTCGCCATAGCCTCGGATCACGTCCAGGCCGCCGACCGGCGAATGGTCGTGCCCGGAGCGCGAACGCGAGCCCGAGCCATTGGCCTCGTCGCGAGCGTTGGTTTGTTGGCGCTGAGTGGATTGTCGGCCACCGCCGAACGTGCGCTCGGCCAGGACAACGACGGCCACTGGGAGATGCACCAGAAAATCCGCGTCGAAGCTTTGGCGCGCTCCGATGCTATGGAGGCAGCGAGCTACCTCACCGACGTCTTTGGGCCGCGCCTGGCCAACTCGCCGTCGTATCGCGCCGCGGCTACGTGGGCACGCGACCGGCTGCGCTCCTACGGGCTGGCGAGCGCCGAGCTCCAATCCTACGGCGAATTCGGCGTCACCTGGCGCAACGACTACACGTCGGTGCACATGATGACGCCGCAGTACATGCCAGTGATCGCCTACCCCAACACCTGGTCGCGCGGCATTCCCAAGACTCGTGGTCGGGCGGTGGCGCTCGACTTCAGGCAACTCGGGCAGAGCACTGACCTGGAGGTCTACCGAGGCAAACTGGACGGCGCGTTCATCTTCATCGAGCCCATCCAGGAGATCGCGCTGCAGTTCACCCCGCCGGCGGTCCGCTGGACGCCCGAGCAACTCGCAGAGCTCGAGGCCGACGAGTTCCCGAGCGACGACGATGACCGCGACGAAGACAGTGCTGGCGACCGTGTCACCTGGAACGAGTTCGTTGACTTCGTCTTCAGCGAAGGCGCGGTCGCGGTGGTGGCCCCCGACGGCCGCGAGAGCTTCGGCAATGTGCTCGTCAACGAGGTGCCCGGGCGCGCCTGGCTCGGCCTCGACGACATCCACCCGCCGTACATGGTCTTTGCGGCCGAGCACTACAACCGCGTGATGCGTGTCCTGGACAAGGGGATCCCCGTCGACATCGAAGCCGACATCCAGATCACCATCCACGACGACGCCCGCACCGACGTCAACGTCATCGGCGAGATCCCCGGCACCGACCTGGCGCACGAGATCGTCATGCTCGGTGCCCATCTCGACGCCAACTCGCCCGGCCAGGGAGCCACCGACAACATTGCCGGCGTGGTGGCTGCAATGGAGGCGATGCGCATTCTGCAGGCGATCGGCGCCGAGCCGCGGCGCACCATCCGCGTCGCTCTGTGGGGCGGCGAAGAGTACGGCCTGGTGGGCTCGCAACGGTATGTCGACAGCCACTTCGGACGCGTGCCGGTTGCTGGCAACGGCGACGACGACTCTGCGACCGCCCCGCTGCTCCCAGCGCACGAGAATTTTTCGATCTACATCAATAAAGACGGCGGCGGCGGCACAACCAGAGGTGTGTACCTACAAGGAAACGAGCGGCTGCGCCCGATCTTCGAGGACTTCCTCCGCCCACTGCACTCGCTCGGCGCCACCACTGTCAGCAACCGCACCAGCGGGAACTCCGACCACGCCTCCTTCGACGATGCCGGGTTACCCTCCGTGCACCTGATCTCCGACCACCTCGAGCGCCGCGCGTACCACACCAACATGGACACCTTCGATCGACTCGTAGAAGAAGACATCGTGCAGTCGGCGATCGTCATGGCCAGCCTGGCGTACCAGGCCGCCATGCACGAGGCCAAGATGCCGCGCACCCTGCCGTCGTCGGAGCGACGCCGCCAGCGCTGATCCGGGTCTACCGCCGGAGAGCCTGTATGGCATCGATCCGGTCGCGGCCGCCGACGCGATCTGCCCAGGCGTCGTAGACCGCAGTTGAGGTCTCGATGAACTGATCGCGATCCGGGTACGTCACAGAGACACCGGCGTCGATCAGCTGCTGGAGCCGTTCAGCATCGACCTCGGTATAGAGGTCCCGCTCGTACGGCACCAGGTCGATGAGCGTGCCGTCGACGAGCTCCTGCAGGTCGGGCGGCAGACGGTCGTAGAAAGCCTTGCTCATGAGTACCGGGGCGACGAGTCGCAGCCAGCCCACCTGAGCCCAGTGTGGCGCAACCTCGTAGAAGCGCTTCGACCAGTAGTTCGAATTGGCCGCCTCGGCACCGTCAACCACGCCCGTCTCGAGTGACGTGTACAGCTCGCTATAGGCCATGGGCAGCGGGCTCGCGCCAAACGCGGCAAAGGCATCGAGATGTGGTGGGCTCTCCATGGTGCGCAGTTTGAGTCCGCGCAGATCCTCGATCGTCTCGATTGGACGCTCGGTGGTCATGATGTGCCGCAGGCCAAACGTGAAGTAGCCCATCAGATGAAAGCCCTCGCGCTCGAGCGCCGGCCGCAGGCTCTCGCCGATCTCGGAGTCGAGTACCTCGAACATGTGCTCGTTGTCGTCGAACAGGAAGGGCAGTTCGAACAGGTACATCTCGGGCACGAACGTGGCCAGCGTCGAGTTCGACGACATCTGCATCTCGATCGTTCCGAGCTTAAGCCCCTCGGTGGCATCGCGATCGTTGCCCAGTGCGGCGGCGGCGTAGAGCCGAGCGTCGATCCGACCACCTGCGGCCGCATTGATGCGGTCGGCGAACAGGCTGAGGGCCTGCGACCCGGGCTCTTCGAGCGGCGCTGAGGACGCCACCTTGAGCACGAACACGTCCGAACTACCGGCGCCGCAAGCGGCGGCTGCCGGCATCGTCAGAATAGCGACCAGGGCCAGCGCGGCCCGCGTTGTCGATGGCATGGAGCTATGTATCAACCGAACCACCCGGGGATGAAGAGAACAATCGCGGGAATGTAGGTGATCAGCAGCAGCACTACCAGCATCGAGACAACAATCGGCACGATGTGCGGCGTCGTCTCGCGAATGGTCTTGCCACTCAGGCTACACGCAACGAAGAGCGTGGCGCCAAACGGCGGCGTCACGTAGCCGATGGCCCAGCCGACCGTGGTCACCACGCCGAAGTGGACCGGGTCCACACCGAAGCTCTGCGCAATCGGGAAGACGATCGGCAACATCACCACCGTTGCCGAGAAACTCTCCATGACCGCCCCGACCAGCAGCAGCAGTGGCAGGTAGAGAAGGAAGAATGTTCCTGGGCCGCTGACCCACTCGACCATCAGGCGGGCAAGCATTCCCGGCACCTCGTGCACCGTGATCAACCAGGCAAACAGGAACGCCGTGGTCTGGATGAACATGATCACTGCGGCCAGTTCTGCCGACCGCATGATCAGGCGCGGCAGCTGGGCGATTGTGATCTCGCGGTAGACGAACATGCTCACGAACAGTCCGTAGACGACGGCGATCACTGCCGCCTCGGTGGTGGTGAAGAACCCGCCCACGATGCCGACCAGGATGATCACTGGCATGCCGAGCGCCGGGGCTGCCGCTATTCCGGTCCGCGCCAGGCGCCGCAGATTGATGCCCTGGCGAACGGGAAGGTAAGCATCGCCGCCCCGCGCCGCATGCACGTACGCGACCACCATGAGCCCGAGCCCGATCAGGAGCCCGGGAACGATGCCGCCGAGAAAAAGCGCGGAGACCGAAGTGCCGGTCGTGAAGCCGATGAGGATCATCAGCAGGCTGGGCGGAATGATCGGGCCGATCGAGCCCGCCGCGGCCTGCAAGGCGGTGGCGAAGCGCATGTCGTAGCCGCGCTCGTCCATGAGCGGCAGCAGGATCGAACCGACCGCCGCGGTGTCTGCCGTGGACGATCCCGACACTCCGGCAAAAACCATCGACGCCGCCACCGAGACCATCGCCAGACTGCCGCGCACGAACCCGAAGAGTTCGGTGGCGAACGCCACCAGCCGGGTCGACATGCCACCGGTCGACATCAGCTGTCCGGCCAGCATGAACAACGGAATCGCCATCAGCAGCCACGAGTCGAGACCGAAGAACATCCGCTGGGCAACGATCGAGATGGGCAGTGTGCCTTCCCAGAGGATCGCGATGGTCGCGCCCGCACCCAGCGCGAACGCAATCGGTACGCCCACGATGAAGAACAGGGCGATCGCCGCCAACAGAACGATGATCACGCTTCACCCCCAGCGTGCTCATCCACCGGAAGCAGATCTTCAGGCGGCCCCAACAGCCGGACCGCCAGCGCCAGGGTCTCGAGAAGCATCAGCAAGGCGCCCACCGGCAACGCCACATAGACGGCGCGAATCGGAATCTGCAGCGCGGGAGTCATCTGGCTACCGGTCGCCGCGATCAGGCTCAGGCTCGAGACGATCACCACGACCAAAAAGAAGGACACGGCAGCGAGCGCCACGACCTGCAGCCGTCGCTGTGCCCGCTCCGCCAAGGCGTGGACCGCGTAGTCCACCGTCAGATGGAGTTGTTTACGCACGCACGCCGCCGACGCCAGCAGGATGAGCCAGACCTGAAGGTAGCGCGCAAGCTCTTCGGACCACGAGAACGGCGCGTTGAACACCGAGCGCGCGATCACTTGCGCGAACACCACCAGCACCAGGGCGCCAAAGATGATCACCACGCCGGCGCGTACCGCCCGGCGCACTGGGCTCAACACCTTGTCGAACGTTGCGGCCTGGATCATGGCTCCGGATTGTATACGATATGCGATTCAACCCTCCGGGCGTCGCCCGGCGCCTTGTATCGCGCCGTCGACAAGCCGGCGCGATAGCCGTTAGGTTGTCGAAACAGTTTCCGAACCGGGGGTAGCTCAGTGGCAACGTGGATCGCACTCCTACGCGGCATCAATGTTGGCGGCAACAGCATCCTGCCGATGGCAGAGCTTCGGAGCGATCTGGACGCGCTGAAGTTCACGAACGTGCGGACGTACATCCAGAGCGGCAACGTCGTTTTCGACTCGGACGCCACCTCAGCTTCAGAACTTACCGAGCGCATCGGCGAGCGGATCGAAGAACGGCACGGATTCCGGCCGCGCATCCTGATCGTCAGCGGCGAGAACCTCCGGGACGCCGTCGCGGCCAACCCGTTCCCCGACGCGGTCGCCGAGCCCAAGACGCTCCACTTCTCCTTTCTGGAACAACCGGCCAACGACGCGGACCTTCCGGCCCTTGCCGACGCGAGCTCCCCGAGCGAGAGCTACAAATTGACCGATCGGGTCTTCTATCTCCATGCCCCCGATGGAATCGGCCGTTCGAAGCTCGCGGCCAAGGCGGAGAAGCTCCTTGGCGTGGTAGCTACAGGGCGCAACTACCGGACTGTCGATCGGCTGATGTCGATGGTGGCGGAGTCGCAGGCCTGACGCCCCCGAGACGCTGGCCTCGCGGCTCTGACGTAGCCCGTAGCGACCATCGCGTGGCGCGAAGCATCAATGGTGGACAAGAGCGGCCGGATTGGGCCAGGCCTCGTTGATCGTGCTCCGTCCCGGCGGCATGCTGGCTGCCATACAGAACTTGCCGACAACCGAGGCGCCTGGGAAGGACGCGACGCGGTGACCGGTCCGCAAGAGATCCAGAATCAGCGTGGCTTCACGCTTGCCGAGGTAACGATCATCCTGCTGGTGCTGGTGATCCTCTCCACGATCATGCTGCCGCAGCTCGGCAACTTTAACCGCCTCGCCCGATTCGTCGTCGTGAAGGAAGGCGTTCGACGATGATCACCTGCACGGCTCTGGTCGCTAGCGATCCGACCGAGTAGCGCGTACGTAGGGGTGCGACGATGACGCTTTCGGGGGTGTCTGCCAATATCGCGGCCGGCGGCGTTGCTCATGGCCGAACACTGCCAGCATCTCCGTTAAGTTGACAATGCCCACTGGAGAGCTTCCGGAGTTCGCGCTGCGGGCGCCGCGGCTGCCGCCCGAATCCGCCGAGAACTAGGGCGCAGAGAGGCGTGGCCGTCCGGCAGCCCCCACCACGACAAAGACCGGCCGGTGTCCAGGGACACCAGCCGGTCGATGGCGTACTGGTTAGCTTAGAAGTCGGCGCGTATGCCGAGCTGGAATTCCCGCGGCTGGTGGGCGCTGCTGGGAATCAGGAAGCTGCCGCTGGTGACGTAGCTGCTGCCAGCGTTCGAGAAGTTGGTCCGGTCGGTCACGTTGAATGCGTCAAAGCTGACCGTTGCCGAGAAGCCCTTGATCGGCATCCGGTACCGCAGCGACAGATCGAGTCGGGTGAAGTTAGGCAACTCCGCCCCGTTCGTCCGGCCGTTGTAGTCGATCGCATCCTGCGCGATGTCCGAATCAAGATTGGCCGAGTACGTTCCCGCCGCGGCGATCTGGCGGTTGTTGTTGTCGAGTCGGGCAAACTCCTGCAGCGTGTAGCGGCTGCCGTCCATGTAGCGGAAGACGCCCGAGAACATCAGCCCGCTTGAGCGCGAGCCCCAGGTGGTTTTCGGTATGTACCAGGACCAGTTCGCCACGAAGTTGTTGTTCCGGTGCCAGTTCGACGGGGAATCGACGTTCGCCGGGTCGTTGAGGTTCAGTTGCATAGGCTCGCCGATGAACTGGCCGGTGTCGAAGTTGTAGCCGGTCTCGGTGCGGCTCTGGAAACGCGAGCTGCCCTGGCCCGCCGGCGCGTTGCCGTTCTGCTGCGCGCGGGTATACGAGATCTGCCCCTGGAAGCGACCGATGGGCGAGTCCGTGAACCGACGTCGGATGCTGAACTGCAACGCCTGATACGTCGTCTCACCCGCGTTCACCAAGCTGCGGACGCTATTCAACGCAACTAGCTCACCGTTGAATATGCTGAGGTTGGGCCGACCGCCCTGCGAGCTCGAGAACGGGTTCAGGTCGCCTCGGACGTGCGTGTCGGAGTTCTTGGTGTGGATCAAGTCCACGCCGATCCCCACGTCGTTCGTGATCTGGTGCTCCGCGCCGATGGTCATTGTGTCCGCGGACGCATTGCGCAGATTGGGGTTCTGCACGGTCGGATCGCGGTTGAGACCCGCGGCGCCGCCCTCCAGGCTACCGATCATATAGTCAGCCAACTGCTGGATGGTGGTGAGGCCGTTCGCCTGGGCGATATCCCAGAACATGCCCTGGTCGGAGCCCGAGCCCGGCGCGCGCGTCATGAAACCACCGGTGTCGGTGATCGCGTCGAGGTAGTAGTTGGCGAAACCGCCAAGCTGGTAGCGCTCGTAGAAGCGGCCCCAACCGCCGCGAATGACGGTCTTGCCATCGCCGCGCGGATCGTACGCGAACCCGACCCTCGGCGCCAGGTTGTCGTTGTCGCCCGGCATGATCGTCTCGC
>Ga0115002_10006889_pt1 | contig 12942 bp, 12 predicted proteins | sample ArcticOcean_MG_C_8_FD_89576 | JGI IMG/M metagenome (GOLD analysis project Ga0115002, IMG submission 89576) | Marine microbial communities from western Arctic Ocean - ArcticOcean_MG_CB11_86 | ecosystem: Environmental > Aquatic > Marine > Oceanic | place: Arctic Ocean: Canada Basin | collected...
AGACGCCTCGCAAAAAACTTGGGAATTAATGGAAGCCGATGGCGGGCAAAATGTGTTTGGTTTAGGGACTGCTAAAGACTCAGAATGGTTGTTCGCCCGTTTGACTGACGCCAGCCCGATGGAAACATTGGCTGCCGACCAGAGCTCTGAATGGAGGCAGTTGGGCGTAAGTTTGCTGCATCGGTTAATTCTCGATCACCTCGTTGGTGGGAAATATCCTGACGCGGAACGAAAATGCCGATACGTGCATTTATTGGATGAAGTGAATTCTGGACTTTCGGACTCAGAGGCCCAATTGGCCTGTTTGGTGGCTCCTGTAGGAATTGACCACGTACAGGAAATTGCCTCGAAATTTGAGAAAATGCCGCCCAAAAGCACCTTTTTCTATCCGAAACTACTGTCAGGACTCGTTTTTAATCCATTGACGTAAAGGTGTTTTCCATAGATCAATCCTTGAGATGCTGCGTCCTGCAACATACTATTGAGGAAACCGATATTTAGGATTACCGAGGAATTCTCAGAACGATGGCCGACTCTAAAAAAATTGTGTTGATTGAAGACGACCGCGAAATCTCGTCAACTCTGTATGGCGTTTTAACCGCTGCGGGGTATGAGGTTCATGCTGCACCGAATGGAATCGAAGGGCGGAAGCTCATTGAGTCGGAAGAACCCCATGTTGTCGTCACTGATATGATGATGCCTCGAATGGGTGGCTTCCCCGTTTTAGAATTCCTGAAAGAGATGGAAGATGCCCCGAAAGTGATTATGATCACCGCCAATGAGGGGGGCAGGCACAAGGCGTACGCTGAGATGTTGGGGGTCTTCGACTATCTGCGAAAACCATTCGGAATGGACATTCTGTTGGACACCGTCTCTCGGGCCATTGAAGCAGGGGCAAGTGAAAAACCTGCCAAGAAGAAAGCCGGTGGATCACCCAAGTTGAAGCGGGCGAAAAAGAAGAAATCTTCTTAGGGAATTTCTGCTATTCAATTCCCAAGTTGCGTTCGATGCTACGGGCTTTGGCCGATTGCATTTTCTTGATCAAGGCGTCGTTTTCTTGTTGCATCGCTTGGTGGCCACGCCCCTCTTTGCCGACAAATTCCCAACCATCCCCTTCTTCTTCATTCCAGTTGCGGTAGCCTGATGCCCTCGGTTTGAGGGTTTTAAGCGATTGCCGGGTGATTTCTTGGACTTCATCAACAATCATGCAACCGGGAACAGCGACTACCGAAAAGACCAAGATGAGGGCGAACTGGAAGGATTTCATCAATAAACTCCGTAAAATTCCTGCACAGGCCTACAAACAACTGAACTTAGGCGAGGAACTCGAATTATTAGGTGGGGAAGCTTGCAGAGTGAGAGGATCTCGAAGAAAGTGAGAATAGGGTAATTATCAGAAATTCAACAAAGCGTCCACCCCGTTTTTCCTGTTTAGATGGTTCAGAATAGGTGCTCTGAAGTGAATCAGCCTGAAAACAATTTAGATGTGCTAGTTGTGGCACCACACCCCGATGACGCTGAAATTAGTGTTGGGGGCACAATTTTGCGCTGCCGCCAGCAAGGCTTGACCGTTGGCGTCCTCGACTTAACCAACGGCGAACCGACCCCGAACGGTAGCCCTGAAATTCGGGCGGAAGAGACGCTTGCAGCGAGTTCAGTCCTCGATATTTCTTGGCGGGAGAATTTGGGGTTACCGAACCGGAAATTGCAAAACACACTGGAAGCCCGCGAAAAATTGGCGGGTGTCTTTCGGCTCACACAGCCTAAAATTATTCTGGCCCCGTATTGGGAAGACGTGCATCCCGACCACGTTGCCGCCAGCCAACTTGTCGATGATGCCCGGTTTTGGTCCAAACTTTCAAAAACCGACATGCCCGGCGAACCCTATTGGCCGCCTAAAATATATTACTATTGGAGCATCCATTTACGGATTCATCCCCAGCCAGCATTTGTTTTTGATGTCAGCGAATTCATCGGTAAAAAAATGGAAGCCATTAAGTGTTACGAAAGTCAAATGTTGACAGGGCGTTCGCAAGAGTTCCCCTCGATTTTAGATGACATCAAAGATCGAGCACGTTATTGGGGTTGGTCAATTGGTGCCGCGTTCGCGGAGCCGTTTGCCAGCCGTGAGGAAATTGGCCTGTCTGATTTGAACGTGCTTAACTAATGACTGCCCGGGAGTAAACATGACAGTGACAGTCGAGTTTTTGGGAATCCCAAGATTGAAAACCGGTCTCAAACACGTGGAAGTACAGGCAGGAACTGTTGAGGAAGTGTTACGCCAAGTTGCCGAATTGTCACCTGAGTTCTTACAGACATGTTTGGACGAAGATTTCCATTTGAAATCAGGTTTCCTGGCCAGTCGCAACGGACGTGATTTTTTGTCCGACGCTAGTAGCCTACTCGAAGTCAATGATACGTTGATAATTCTCTCAGCCGATGTCGGAGGGTAATTTGGCATCAATTCCTAACGGGTATCACGGACAGTATTTGAGAATCGATTTGTCTCTGCGACAATTCGAGGCAGTCCCGTTGCCTGCTGACGTACTTCGGAATTACATCGGCGGTTCGGGATTAGGAACCTGGATTTTGCTGCAGGAAAGCCAACCAAACCAAAATCCGCTTTCCGCTGAAGCCCCGCTAATTTTTGTGTTCAGCCCCCTGGTCGGCAGCCCGCTGACTACCTCGGCCAAGTTTGCCGTCGTTGCACAATCACCGTTAACCGGGAGGATTAACGACTCTCTGTCTTCTTCCGGGTTTGCAATTTCCGGCAAGAAAACCGGCTACGATGCAATTGTTATCGTTGGAGCAGCAGAAGCCCCGACGTCTGTGGTCATCGATTCGCTGAATACCCGGTTTGAAGATGCGGCTGAATTGTGGGGGCTTTCGAGCAGTCAAGCAGAAGCAAAACTGTCTGAAAAACTTGGACCAAAATTTAAAACCGCCGCCATTGGTCTTGCTGGCGAAAAACTGGTTCGGTTTGCATCAGTTTCTCATGATGGCAGGCACGCAGGCCGGGGCGGATTGGGCGCGGTCATGGGTTCAAAAAAACTCAAGTCGATTTCCGTCGCAGGAGAAAAACAGGTTCAATATGCCCATCCTTCCGAACTCTCAAAATACGCCAAACAGCTTTCAAAAGATTCATTCGGACCAGCCACCGAAAAATACCGTGAACTGGGAACCGTGGGAAACTTACTGACGTTCAACCGCCTGGGTGCGCTACCCGTCCATAACTTTCAGCAAACAACGTTTGCCGAGGCGGAGTCGTTCAGCCCCGAAGCACTGGCCGTCAGCCACGAAAAAACGCGGGCCTCGTGTGCTGCTTGCACGATTGGATGCGAACATATTTATCAGTTGAAAAACGACTCACCCGGAAACAGTAAATCTGTCCGGATGGAATACGAGAACTTGTTTGCATTGGGGCCGTTGTGTGGAATTACCGATTCTGAAACCGTTTTTCAAGCCTCGGCTTTATGTGACGAATTGGGCATCGACACCATTAGCGCCGGAGGCACCGCGGCCTTCGCGATGGAATGTGCTGAGAAAGGTTTCATTGATGCCCCCGAATTGCGGTTCGGAAATGGGCAAGCCTTGTTAGAACTTCTGGCGGAGATGGTTCATCAAAAAACCGAACTCGGCCAACTTTTCTGCCAAGGATCGAGGGCCGCCGCCCACGCAATCGGACACAATTCTCTCGAGTTTGCTCCGCAGGTCAAAGGGCTAGAAATTCCTGGTTACGAACCTCGAACGTTACAAACGATGGCGTTGGGGTTTGCCGTGGGAACCCGGGGAGCCGACCATAACCGCTCTGGAGCCTATCAGGTCGATTTTTCCGAAGCAGGGAATCGGTTTGAATTGAATTCCGAATCAATCGGCCCGGCAATCGAAATCGAGAACGAAGCAGCCGTTATGGATTCACTCATCCTTTGTAAATTTTTACGAGGGGTGTTTGACGACAAGTTGGCCTCGATGTCCGAAATGTTAAGGCTGGTCACCGGCTGGTCCGTCGATGCCGCTGAGCTTGAACAAACGGCCCGGCGAATTGTCACTGCCAAAAAATGGTTCAATATCCAACAAGGCTGGACTCCCGAAGAGGATGTTTTACCGCAGCGGTTTTTCTCAGAACCGGTCGTCGATGGTCCAGGTAAAGGCACTCTCATTTCAGAAAGTCGGTTGAATGAGTTGATTCAACAGTACAATTTGTCCCGCGGTTGGGACAAATCAGGCTGGATTCCGAACGATTTACTGCACGAACTGGACATTTGCGAGTCGTTTTAAGGTCGAAAATCCATTCTTCCGTCGTAAGACAGTGCAAAGGCCCGCTCGGTACATTGACGATGATTGTCGTACCTGAGAAAATGCGGTTTTGAGTCAACAGCTATGAAATTTACAAAGCACCACAATAATGCCCGATATGTACCTGCTCATTCCCGGTCGAACCAGCAAGCAAGGGACGACCATGAACGAGGGAAAATACACCGAAGGATACCAAGAAGAAATCAGCACGTTACAGGTTTCTCCCGAAGATATGGAGAAATTAGGCGCCGAGCCAGGTGACCAGTTGAGAATGTGGAACGACGTCGGCGAAGTCCTTGTGTCGTGCAAAGTGGCGAAACCAGATGAACTACCGCCTGGCATTCTATTCATCAGCTACGGCGATAAGTCGTGCCAGTTGATGGGCGCCGACACGCACGGCAGCGGAATGCCCGACAGTAAAGGCCTCGACGTCTATTTAGAAAAAGTCAATTAGTATCTAAGCCGACGACTTGTCGTCGGTCGAATTTTATCTTGCGAAAGTATGACAAAATTCAAACATAAGCCTGAAATCGGAACTCGTAGCAACAAAATTTGCCCGATGAGTTCTTGCTCCCGAAAGCTCAAAATTTGCCCGACAGGGCCTGTTTTTTGAGAGATTAAGAAAGGTTTTCGGATGAGCGTTGATCAACAGTCCCCCGAATCGGCAACGGCGGAATTGAAAGTAGTGTCCGACGCAACTTGCACATTCTGCGGCTGCGTCTGCGACGACATGGAACTGACCGTCGAAGACAACCACATCACTAAAGCGAAAAATGCCTGCGTCCTAGGCAAGGCCTGGTTCTTCAACCACCATATTGAAGACCGCCCCGATGCCACCATCGAAGGCCAACCAGTGACCTACGAACAGGCCATCGAAAAAGCGTCTCAAATTCTAGTCAACGCAACCTACCCCGTGACCTACGGCCTGTCTGACACGACCTGCGAGGCCCAGCGGAAAGCGGTTGCCATCTCTGATTGGATCGGCGGAAACATCGATACCACAACTTCGGTCTGTCATGGTCCCTCGGGAATGGCATTCCAGGGCGTGGGCGAAGTCACCTGCTCGTTGGGCGAACTTAAAAATCGGGCCGACTTTATCATCTACTGGGGCTGCAACCCGGCGGAAAGCCACCCGCGTCACTTCACTCGCTATAGCTTAATGCCCAAAGGCCAATTCATTCCGAACGGACGCAAAGACCGCACGGCCGTTCTGATTGATGTGCGACGCACAAAAAGTGCAAAAGCCGCCGACATTTTTCTGCAGACAAAACCGCGTTCCGATTTTGAGTTGGCCTGGGCACTGCGAGGACTGGCGAAAGGCATTCCGATTAATCCATCGGTTGAAGAAAAAACAGGCATCGATTTAGCAACGTTGACCGATTTAATGGATCGCATGAAGGCAGCCAAATTCGGTGCAATACTTTTCGGCATGGGGCTTACCATGACCCGAGGCAAGCACATCAATACCGAAGCCGTGTTGGCATTAGCCCGCGACATGAATCAACACACGCGGTGGGTCGCCAAAGCAATGCGCGGGCACGGCAATGTTTCCGGGGCCGATAACGTGGTCACTTGGAGTACCGGTTACCCGTTCGGTGTGAACTTAGGCCGTGGCTATCCCCGGTTTAACCCCGGCGAATTCACCACCACCGATTTACTCGCCAGAAAAGAAGCCGACGCCGCGCTCATTATTGCTTCCGACCCGATGTCCAACTTCAGTCAACCGGCTCGAGATCATTTGAAAAGCATTCCGCTGATCGTCCTCGATCCAAAATTATCCGACACGGCAAAAGTGGCAACCGTCGCCTTCACCACGTCAACCTACGGCATCAACACTGCGGGTACCGTGTACCGAATGGACGATGTCCCCATTCCATTACGTCCCGCGTTTGAATCCCCGTACCGCAGTGACTTTGAAATTTTGGATGCCATCGAAAAGAGAATCCGAGAAATCCAATTGGCAACATAGCTTCGTAGGTCCGGCTGTGCCGGACGAAACGGTGTTGATTTTCGTTTTGTCATTTGATGATCCGACGCCGTAAGACAATCGTAAATCAATGCAACCAGACATTCAGTGGCCGGTACAACCGGCCCTACACAATTAGGCTGAAAGCAAAAGCATGTCAGTAACTCGCCTGAAGGGTGGCAAAGTTTACGATCCCAAAAATGGAATCGACGGGGAAATCGCCGACCTGTGGATTCAGGATGGCCTTATCATCGCCGCTCCGGCAGACGCGGATTCATTCACAGGAAAAACCATCGACGCCACCAGTATGGTTGTGATGCCCGGCGGCATCGACATGCACTGCCACATTGCTGGTCCGAAAGTGAACGTCGCCCGAAAACTCATTCCCGAAGAACGTCGCGTTTCTGCCCCAGTCGTTCGAACAAAGATGACGCGTTCCGGAACCACCGGCAGCGTTCCCAGCACGTTTGCCACGGGGTATTTGTATTCGGGACTGGGTTATACAACGGCTTTCGACGCGGCCATTCCGCCATTGGCCGCCCGGCATGCTCATGAAGAACTGCAGGATACCCCCATCATCGATAAAGGCTTTTATGTGTTGATGGGCAACAACCATTACATTATGAAGCAACTGCAAGCGAACGAGCCGGGGTTATTGAAGGCATACGTTGCCTGGCTGCTGAACTCGGCCAAAGGGTACGCCGCCAAAATTGTGAACCCCGGCGGAGTCGAGATGTGGAAGTCAGGCTCTGGAGATATCTCCGGCCTCGATGCTCAAATCGATCATTTCAATATCACGCCTCGACAAATTATTGCAGGCGTAGCGCAAGCCGTGGAAGAACTTCAATTGCCTCACCCGGTCCACATCCACTGCAATAATTTAGGAATGCCCGGCAACACGTCCACCACGTTGGACACAATGAAAGCCTTGGAAGGTCGTCGCGGCCATATAACGCACATCCAATTCCACAGCTACGGCGGTAACCCCGACGACCAATCGACATTCTGTTCCGATGTCTCAAATTTGGTCGAGTACGTGAACTCGCACGAAAACATTACCGTCGATGTCGGCCAAGTGATGTTCGGCGACACCACATCAATGACGGGTGACGGCCCACTTGGATATTTCCTGCATAAAATTTTGGGTCGTAAGTGGTTCTCGGGCGATATGGAAATGGAAGCCGGTTGCGGCATCGTGCCGATCACCTACAAAGATTCCAGCTTCGTCCACTCCATTCAGTGGGCCGTCGGGCTGGAATGGTATCTGCTAGCCGAAGACCCCTGGCGGATCGCCATGAGCACCGACCATCCCAACGGCAGTTCGTTCCTGGCGTACCCCGAAATTATCGCCCTGTTGATGGACCGCAACCGCCGGGAAGAAGTTCTCAACCGCGTTCCCGCCAAAGTCCGCGAGGCGTGTGTCCTCGGCGACTTGACCCGCGAATACACGATGAACGAAATCGCCATCATCACCCGCGCCGCCCCGGCAAGAATGCTGGGGCTAAAACAGAAAGGCCATTTAGGAGTTGGGGCCGACGCCGACGTCACCATTTATAACCCCGACGCCGACTACCAAAAAATGTTCGAGATGCCTCGCTACGTCCTTCAAGCGGGTGAAGTGATTGTCGAAGACGGCGAAATTCGCCAATCCCCCGAAGGCAAACTGTTCCACGTCGCCCCCGAGTACGACGTCGCCGCCGAAGAGAATATCCAAGAATGGTTCGAACAGTATTACTCAATCGGCTTCCGAAATTACCCGGTCGGTGATGAGTATCTGCACGATCATTCGGTGATTTCAACGAATGAATCGTAAGAAAACGTCGGGTGGCAGGGTCAGACCAACGGGATGGCCCTGATGGGTGGCGTAGGATCAGGGCCATCACTTCGTTCTGACCCTGCCACCCAACCGCTATTTCAACTTCCAACCATTAGGTGACACCTCTAACACCGTGTTGCCTTTATACCAGTCATACACGGCGTGCATTTCTTCAATCGAATCGAAAAACCCAACGATGAACGCCGCGCTGAACGATTCGCCCGCCTTAATCGGCTTGCCGCCGAATTCGTGGATCATGCAGATGTAATTGCGTTGATGACACCAAGCTTCGTGAACGACTTTTGGTTCAAGAGTCATCCCCGCTAACCAAGGGCCAGCTTTTCCTGTTTTGGGGTCGCGCAGTTGGTAAGCGCGGATAAATCGTTCGGGAGTTTTGTTCTTGCCTCGGCGGTAATTGAACTTCTCATCGGGGGCAAAGTTTTCAGAAAACTCGCTGGGCGGAATCCTGCCGTGATAGCTCAAATAGACTTGCTTGAAGCTGTCACCGTTTTTGTGGCGGATGTGCCCAGGCATGTCGGAACGCAAGAACAACGCCTCGCTATCGTTGACCGAATCGATTTTATCCATCGAAATAAAATACCGTTTGTCTTCAGGGAACACGATGATTTGCGTCCACTGCGAGCCGATTTTTTTACCTGGTGCCGCCGTTCTGTATTTGAATTGCTGTTTGATGGCGACGAAGTCTTTTCCGCGAATGACTTCCGGGCTTAGTTCTTTCGCCTGCGTACAAATTTGCGGGCCTTCGATTGATCGTTTCGGCTGGTTGCCGTGGTACTCGTTACCAAACCGGTAGACAAGTTCTGGGTTCAGTTTGTCGCGGTACGCTTCATCGCTGCCGGGTTCCATCAGCCAATCGATAATGTCCAGCCCAAACCCCGCGTCGCGAAAGCCTGTTTTTTTATCGAGAAACGACTGCCTTGCCACGCCCGACACATAACCAACCTTCCGAATCGCGGCTTCCAAATCCGGAGTTTCGAGCCGAATTTCTTCTTTGGTCTCATTCACTTTGATCTGAGCTGAAGCAAACGAGGTGAAAATAAGTGACAGTAGAAGTGCAAAATACGTGGCTGAGTTAAGGCACATGGCGGGTTTTCCTGTTCAATGAGTTGGCTCACGAATTCGGTTTTTTGTGCATTCCAAAAAACGCCGGGTGGCAGGGTCAGAACGAAGTGATGGCCCTGGTCCTACGTCGCACATCAGGGCCATCCCGTTGGTCTGACCCTGCCACCCAACGCTCCAGTGTAATTTCACTTTTGGGACTGCTTCCAGTATCATAAAGGATCGAATCTAAAAACAACATCCTGTTGAATATTCAACGAAATCTAAAAAGGAGACAGCCGTGACTGTTCGTCGATTTTCGATTGCCTTAATGTTTGCCGTCGTGGCCCTGTTTGGTGTTTGTTCAAACTGTGTGCAGGCTGAGAAGCCCGCGAAGAAATACCGGGCGCTGATGCTAACGCAAAGCCGTGGGTTTGAGCACCAACCGGTGAAACGCAAAGATGGCGAGCTTTCGGTTGCCGAAGTGGCGATGACCCAACTTGGTCAGCAATCGGGCCTGTTTATCGTTGATTGCACACAAGATTCAGCCGCTGATTTCACCAAAGAGAATCTCAAAAAGTACGACCTAGTGATCTTCTACACGCAAAGCTCCGGGGCCTTGCCGATTAAAAAGGCCGATTCTGACTACTTCGTCAACGTCTGGCTGAAACAGAAAGGGCACGGGTTCATCGGCTTCCATTCCGCCGCCGATACATTTCGCTCGAACCCCAAAAATAAAGAAGAAAACGAAAGCTACCGCTGGTACTGGGACATGATCGGCGGCACATTCAACGGCCACCCCTGGAATTCGCGGAACACCGTGACCATTACGGTGCACGATACCAAGTTCCCCGCGATGAAACCGTTCGGCAAGGAATTCCAATTCAAGGACGAAATCTACCAATACCGTAACTGGCAGCCCGAAAAGGTTCACGTTCTCATGAGCCTAAACATGGCAAAGTGCGAACCGAAAATGCCCTACCAAGTTCCGGTCGCTTGGTGCAAAAACTGGGGCGACGGCAAAGTGTACTTCAACAACCTAGGCCACAATAAAGAAACCTGGGCCGATAAAAACTACATGAAGTCAAACGAATTAGCCATCCGTTGGATCATGGGTTTAGAAGAAGGCAACGCCGACCCCAACCCGGAAGTTTCAAAGGCTCAAGAAGCGGCTGCTGTTAAGGCTGCGAAAAAGTAGTTAAGTCCGTATCGTGTGGCACTGCTGGCTTGCCCAGCAGTGTCGCACGGTCGCTGCGAAAAGGTTTGTGACGAAAGTTTTCTGATATATTGGTCTTGAATACTAAACTTCTGCTAAGTATCTTTTTCATTGTAATGAAAGATACGTAATCCATTCTGTATCTTGATTTATCGATGCAGTTTTGTTGAAGTTTTTTTAGAGAGATCTCCCATTTTAAGATGGGAGATGAAATGCAAGGATCAATTATGTCACCTAAGGATTTCTCAGCAGCCTCTCAAACGACCGAACCTCTTTATGAAACGATTATCAGTCAGTTCGAAGAATCTAGTATCATATTTGATGCTGAGATTCAATCACACCAACTTATGTGCCGCATTTACGACCACTTCGCAGGACCCGACGATGCACACCACAATTGCCTTGGTTGCAACTTCGATGATTTGACTGACCAAATCTCCAAATATCTAAGCATTGTCACGGACAACTCCGCTGGATTCGAACTACACCAACAGTTTTCGATTTTTGCCTTACTGTTGAATTCATGTTGGGAACGTATTAGTGATGTTTTTGAGATCATTGGCGTGCCTGATGGCTACAGATGTCGTCACTTTTCTCCATTTATTCGTGCACGAAGATGGGCTAATTTTTCAAACATCCGAAGACGTTTGGCTGGGTTGTACATCATCCTATCTATACATTAGAGAATTCAGATCACTATAAAAAATTGGCGGTTGATGTTGGAAAATACCGGTTTGTTGATGACGAATTCCTCAAGAAATACTATTCCAGAGATTGCAATAAAAATGCAGGGAAACTGCGTGGAGAGTTCGAAGGTTTTGAACGGAGCACGGTAGTTGTTCTTCCGGACCTTCCTCTACTCACGCTAGAAATTTGTAATTGTTTGGAACAGTTCGTCAATATGATTACCGAGAATCCGGTGTACGTTGAGATGCTTAACGACACTTCGACAATCCAGGACTACTTTGTTGCCGAGGAAACAGCAGAAGACTGCTCCGATGGCTACGAATAATCGGAACATTTCATGGTTAAAACCACCACGACCCAATACGACGTTGCCGAACATCTTCGGACTCCGGAAGAGATGGCGGCTTATTTGGAAGCAAGCTTTGAATAGGCCGACGGCGACGCCACGGTGATTGCCAAGGCTTTGGGAGATATCGCTCGCGCCAAAGGCATGTCGCAAGTGGCGCGTGATGCTGGATTGTCGCGTGAAAGTCTTTACAAAGCGCTCTCGGGTGAGCGAACCCCGGGCTTCGATACAATTTTAAAAGTCATCAAAGCCCTGGAATTGAAGCTGCATGCCGATGTCGAATTGTAGCACCCTACAAAATTGCGGGGTGGCCCAGGTTGCTTGTCAACCTGGGCGGACTGTGTCCGCAAGAGGTTGGTGGGGGACACGATGCTGTCGCATTGGTCGTCGGTTTGTCGGTGCAAGCAAAAAAAAACGGTCGGTGTTTAAACGGACTGGACGGGGAAGGTGAATGCCTCTTGCGGTCTGCGACCGCTCAGGTTGGCGAGCAACCTGAGTTACCCGGCGGGTGTCCCTACACGATGGACACAACTTCCGTCTGCACGGGGCCGCCGGTTACGTGGACGGTTTTTTTCTGGTCGATGAAGACGTTGATTTCGCTGCGGACGCCGAATTCGGGGAGGTAGATGCCTGGCTCGATGGAGAAGCAGGTGCCGGGTAGCACGAGGCGTTCTTCGTGGGTTTCGAGGTTGTCGATGTTGGCGCCGTTGCCGTGGGTTTCTTGGCCGATGCTGTGGCCGGTTCGGTGGACGTAGAATTCGCCGTAACCAGCAGCGTCAATCACGTCTCTGCAAGATTGGTCAACCTGCCAACCCTGTAGCGGTTGTCCCTGAGCATAGGCGGATTTTACACAGTTGATCGCCGCATCGCGGGCGGCGGCGTCGATGTTGAAGATTTTGGTGTATTCGTCCGGAACCGAACTACCGACGTAGCCGGTGCGGGTTAAATCGCTGTAGACGGAATTCGGTTTGTCGAGCTTGCACCATTGGTCGATTAAGACGAATGAACCTTCGGTGATCGCCGTGTTTTCGCCCGTACCTGTTTCGTAATGCGGGTCGCCACTATGTGGCCCGACGGCGACAATGGGGGCGTGCGATGTGACCATGTTATGATCGGCGAAGTGCTGCATGATGCGTTGCTGGACTGTGACTTCTTCGACGCTGCCGCCCGAGCGGACTTGCTGAGCGATGAACTTCCAAGCCATGTCGAACGATGAGGTTGTGCAGCAGTCGGCTTCAAGGTGCATGTCCCACTGCTCTGTGGTCCAAGTCGCTTCGAACAGTTGGATTAAGTCGCCGGACGGGACGATGTTGACGCCGAAACTTTTGACGAGTTCAATGGTGCCTGCATCGACTTTTGAGATATAGGGGTTGCCGTTTCGGGGGGAATACTCCATGCCGATTTGTTTTGCCGACCCGATGATTGATTGGATTCCCGCTTCCAATTCCTGCCAGCGTAAGTAAACGGTTTTGTTGCCGGGAAGATGATCGAGCGTGCCTGATTCAATGCGGTGGACCAGTTTTTGCGGCGTGCCTTCTACCGGGATGAAGTACAGA
>Ga0115002_10006890_pt1 | contig 12940 bp, 9 predicted proteins | sample ArcticOcean_MG_C_8_FD_89576 | JGI IMG/M metagenome (GOLD analysis project Ga0115002, IMG submission 89576) | Marine microbial communities from western Arctic Ocean - ArcticOcean_MG_CB11_86 | ecosystem: Environmental > Aquatic > Marine > Oceanic | place: Arctic Ocean: Canada Basin | collected...
AATGAACCTGAAAGTGGCTTATCGATGATGGTGAACAATCAAGCCAAAGTTTTCTCATACGCCGAAGACTTCACCTTAAGTCCAAATGACAGTGAAACAGAAGTTACAGTGACAGGAGAAGTCGTCTTCGTGGGGTATGGGGTCAGCGCACCAGAACTTGGATATGACGATTATGCCGACATCGATATAACAGGAAAAATAGTGCTGTATCTTTCAGGATCACCTGCCATGCTACCAAGCACCCAAAGGGCTTACTACTCTTCCGGAGCTGTCAAAAGCCAAGAAGCGAGTGAGAGAGGTGCCGTTGGCATAATGAGCTTCACTTATCCTGAAGACCCACGTTTCCGATGGGAGGTCGGCGTGGCAAGGTCTCGGAGAGGTGGTTTCGCTTGGCTGGATGAAAATGGATCGCCCAGAGGTAGAAACGAGGATTCACCAATCCTGGGTTCTGCAAATCTGAACCATTCACTAGCCACTGCTCTCTTTGAGAACTCTTCTGTCCCTATTGAGGCAGCATTCTCGGCTGCAGCTAAGAATACTCCACAGGCTTTTGATCTCGACGCCAGCGTGACTATGAAAACGAACAGCAGACACCGCATGGTTTCCAGTCACAACCTGATCGCCAAACTGGATGGTGCTGACCCTGAATTAAAAGAAGAACACGTCGTCTACGTTGCACATATTGATCACTTCGGTATTGGAGCACCCGACGAGAACGGGGATGATATCTATAACGGAGCCCATGATAACGCCTCGGGAACCTCCATAGTTCTGGAAGTTGCTAGAGCATACTCTGAACTCGCCAATGCACCTAGGCGGTCCATTCTTTTCCTGTTTGTGACCGCGGAAGAGTGGGGTTTGTTAGGATCTGACTACTTTGTTAACTACCCCACCGTTCCTAAATCTAGCTTGGTAGCCAACATGTCTTTAGATATGCCTTTTTTATACCATCCACTGTTAGACATTGTACCCTACGGAGCCGAACATTCCAGTCTAAATGAAGCAATAACCGCGGCAACTGACCATATGGGAATTGAAATAGGTCCAGATCCTATTCCTGAACAAGTATTATTCATTCGGAGTGACCACTACAGTTTTGTCCGTCAGGGCATCCCAGCGCTCTTTATAAAAAGTGGCTTTGAGACTGGTGACGAACGAGATGGTGGAGCTATGAATTCAGCCTTCAGGACAGAACGGTATCACACTCCTAACGACGAAATAGAACAGGGCTTTGATTTTGGGGCTGGTGTGTCACACGCTCAGGTCAATTTCCTTACTGGTTACTATGTGGCAATGGAGGACAACAGACCCACATGGAATGAGGGAGATTTCTTTGGAAAGATCTTCGGAGGACAGTGATTTTTGGTTAGGGCCCTTTACAATCCTAGTCTAGAGATATAGAAGGCAACTGATTGGTGAAGCCCTACTAGGAATTTAGCCTGTTATATAGCCAAGCGAATATGCCGCCCGCTACAATTCCATCGAGCAAGCCATATAGAAGCAACACCAGGGCGCCTAGCAAGCCTTCCATGCCCTGGTATCCCGGATATATCGACTCCATAATGCTCAAGAAAGCAACGCCATACCAAGGCCATATTAACTGTGTCAGCGAAATTACAAATAAACCGCCGCCCCACATCAGGCCACATGTCAGAGCAAAATTCTTTACTGAAAGCATATTTTTATCCTTCGGTTCAAGAAACATCTACTGATACTCAATTGGTACCAATTTGAGAAAATACTTCATTCTGTATGCCATACTCACTCCAACTGTCATAGTCGAAGTGCCACCATTCCCCTTCATACACAGTGAATCCCTGCTTTTCCATCGCACGTCTTAATATTTCACGGAGCCAACGTTGACGTGACGTTCCTCCGGGGTAGTCAGGATATGATCGCGGGGAAAATTCGTCATAAGATCCAACCATTTCCACTGGCAACCCGGTGGACAACTCATAAAGAGTTAGATCAACAGCAGCTCCCCTATTGTGTCTTGAACCGTTCGCTGGATTGGCCACAAAGAACCGCTGATCAACTGGGGTAGCATCCCAGAACATCTTAGTAACATACCAAGGCCTATAAGCATCATGGATCAACAGTCCAAATCCATATCGGGACAGCTCTCTATGGGCACGGGCAACTGCCTCTGCGGCCGGACGCTGCAAGAAAGCTTTTGGTTGATTATAAAAAACTGAAGACATGAAATTGTTTGTCGTTGCATAACGAACATCCAGCTTGATCCCAGATTCCAACTCAACAATCTCTACGAGTTCAGAGCTACGAAACTGACCTGATTCTTTGGGAGGTTTTGCCGCCAGTGCTTCCGTTCTCAAGTCTTCCACCGGACGCTGAGGATCTATCCTAAAGGTCTCGCCAGCCATAGTACCGACTTCACGACGCAAGAATTCTATCCCAGCAGCTTCCACTGCAGTCGCTCTTCCGCTCTGGCTCCTATTAAAAACTAGTTTTTCTCCAGGGTAAAGGCCTCTATCCTCAGGGAAAGCATACTCATCTGGATTGATTTCCAATAACGGTTCCAGGTAAAACCACTCGATCAAAGCATGTAGCACTCCTCTTCGCTCCAAAATGTACAGCACGTTATGGTCCCATCCATATTCACCGATCAACCCCTCCCAATGCTCAGGCATCTTTGAGGGAACATCATTCGAGTCCTGCTTGTCCCACACCACACCACCCACCGTCTTCAATCCATTTTCCATATCCAGAAATCTCATTCCATACGATGTCCTACCATCAACAACTAAAGTGTCCCCCAAAGCGAGAACCTCCACCGTCGCACCACCTGCATAGGAAGTCATGAACAAACGCCCATTTCTCTCGTCAAGCTCTATCCCCTCTGCACCACTTCCGTAGACGCCTTCTAGGGATCTTGCCATTTCAGGTTTAAGCATTTCGCTCATTCTCGGAACAGGTGGTACTTCCTTATTTTGAACAGCTAGCATCATCTCCAATGCAGCATTGACAATCTTGGAAACTACAGCATTCGTTCCGTCAAGAGATGACACCGCTACAACACCGAGCTTCGCTTCTGGCAGAAAAGCCAGCTCCGTCGAAAAACCATAAATCGCGCCGCCGTGTCCCAACACCTTCAAGCCGTTCAAGCTACCAACCCCGAATCCAAGGCCATATCCAGTAGTGGCATCTTCCATCGCATATTGTGGTTCCCACATCGCTTCAAGAGTTGCCGTCTCAACAAGTCTTGATTCTACGCCGACACCTCCATTAAGCATCGCTTTGATAAAAAGTGATAAATCCTCGACACTGGAGTACATACTTCCAGCTGGAGCCATCCCTAGTTGAAAAGTTGGAGCTGGAAATGGAGCCCTGTCAAAACCCCACATATACGCGTCAGCCAAATGCTCAGTGATTTCCACACCTGGAGTGAAAGAACTGCTAGTCATGCCGAGAGGAGCCAATACCGACTCCTTTAATTCCTCGGAAAATTCACGACCCTGGAGAACTTCCAATACATAACCGACTACAGCAATCGCCGCGTTAGAGTACTTAATCCTTTCCTCTGGCGCGTATACAAGCTCCGTCTGATTCAGGCTCTCCACTGTTTGACTCAGCGAAGGTTCTGTATCATCAAAATAATGACCAACGGGCGGCTCTCTGATTAATCCAGACCGGTGAGACATGAGCTGGCGTAGCGTGATCTCAGCATCATAGCCGTTCATTGGTTCAAAACTAGGAATGTAGGTTGAAACTGGTTCGTCCAGATCGATCACCCCATCTTCAACAAGTTTCATTATCGCAAGATCTGTAAAAAGCTTAGACACCGAACCTACTCGATAAATCGTCTCACTAGTGGCCGGAGTGCCTTTCTGAGAATTCTCAAAGCCAAATCCAGCTGACCACACAACACTTTGGTCGTCTACTAAAGAGATTGACAGAGCTGGCAATCCTTTAGCCTGTATCTCGGCCTGTATCATATTTTCAAGTTCAGCAACAATCTCTTGGTAATCCTCTGTAGCGGTTACCGAAACAGTAACTCCTGCTGTCGGTGGGCGTTCTTGATTACAAGCAATTGAACTCAGCAGACCAACGACTAAGATTACTCGTAACCTTTTCAATTTTTCTCTATTCAGCACTCTCGACACCTCTCGTTATCACACAAATGATTTCGTCCTGTACTAGACCTGCCAAATTCATCCAGGAAACAATCCCTGTTGTACTATTCAATAAACCTTAAGTTTTCTACGGATTCATTTTCCCCCGATGACTCCTAATAACAACTCTATTAGTCTAGGAATACACTGTTGTCAAAACTAGGCCATCGGAATCAAATACCTCTATGAAAAAAAATGACGGATCTACTACCATACTCATCACAACTCCTCTAGAGGTTAAACACATCGATAGAATACGATCTGTTTCCCCAGAAAGAATCACGGTCTTGTATGATCCAGATCTGCTACCCCCTACCAGATATACCTGTGACCATAACGGTGTAGCTGGATTCACCCTCAGTCCCGATCAAGAACATCGCTGGAAGAAATACTTAGAATCGGCCGACATCCTTTGGAACTTCCCTCCCAATGCTCGAGACGGAACCTGTGGACTGAATTTTGCCCCCGATGTAAAATGGATTCAAACCACAAGTTCAGGGATCGGAAAAAGAATCGAGGAACTTAACCTCACTGGCTCGGATATACTGATAACAAATTCCAGAGGCGTTCATGCAGGACCTCTAACTGAATTCGTTTTCCTTGTCCTCCTGAGTCATGTAAAACGATTGCTTAAGATGCAGACAGAGCAAAAGGAGCGGCACTGGGAACGATTCTGCAGTAATGAGTTAGCTGGACAGACACTAGGCCTTATCGGAATGGGTGAATTGGGACGTAAAATAGCCTCAATCGGTCGAGTGTTTGATATGAGAATCATTGCTTTGGCCAGCCCCGGATCACGGAAAACAGCTCATGAGTTAAGTATTGATAAGCTTTTCCCAAACAATCAACTCCATGATATGCTCCGTGGAACAGACGCTCTGGTACTCGCCGCTCCACACACTCCTGAAACAGAAAAAATGATCGATGACAATGCCTTAGGTGCTCTCAAGGAAGGTTCCGTATTCGTGAACATCGCTCGTGGAGATCTAGTGGATGAATTGGCACTGATCAAACATCTAAAACACGGACGGATCGCATTCGCAGGATTGGATACCCTCACTGTAGAGCCCTTGCCAAAGGACAGCCTCTTATGGGATCTTCCAAATGTTCTCATAAGCCCACACTCAGCAAGTACCGTAGAAGCAGAAAACGAAAGGATTACCGAAATATTTTGTCACAACCTGCTTTGCTATCTGGAAGGGCGCCAAGAAGACATGCGAAACATCGTAGACAATAGACTGATGTACTAATCTGGTGAAGCTAAAATGATACAGAAACACTCTAAGACCAAACTAATTTTTACCATTTTATTGATCACGCTAGCATGCGCTCCCGTTACAGTGTACGGGCAAAAATCACTAGCTCTATCCTATGCAAGCCCTGAACAAGTTGGGATGTCATCCGCAGTCCTTTCTGGAGGAGCTGGTCTTTACCAAGAAGCCGTAGACCGCGGCGACCTAGTCGGTGCTGTACTCATGGTCGTACGCAGAGGAAAAATTGTCCTCCACGAAGCAGTCGGATGGAAAGACAAAGGTCGCAATTTATCCATGGAGCCCAATACGATGTTTCGTATGGCTTCCAACACCAAACCTCTTATAGCAACAGCAATAGCCCAATTGGTCGAAGAAGGAAAACTATCCTACTCCGACCTGGTGAGAGATTACATCCCAGAATGGGACAATTACCGTTCAGGATTTATTAGCATCGGTCACCTGCTGTCACACAGCAGTGGCCTAAGGATTTCCAGTCTTTTCTTGGAACCTCTAATGCAACCTTCCGAACAGCATCCCGATGCTCCAAATCTGCTACTGGAATCAGCTCGTTATGGATCGATAGGGGCAGAGGTCACTCCTGGACTGAGCTACAGTTATAACAACCCAGGTTACAACACACTCGCCGCCTTGATAGAGATGTCCTCAGGACAACTACTCGAAGAGTACTTGGAAGAGAACGTGTACAGCCCGCTCGGAATGGAAGATTCCTATAATCACCAGATCGGTCATACCCTGGAAGGCAAACTAGATCGTATGGGTGAGGTCTATTATCGACGCAGTACCGAAACTGAGGAATGGCTTCCTGGAGGCACACCTGGAGGACCCGTTGCCTTCCCTTTTGCTCGCGGTTCAGGAGGAATGATATCCACTGCTTTTGACTACGCTATTTTTTGTCAGATGCTTTTGAACGAGGGCTCTTATAACGGGTCCGACATCCTGACTAAAGAAAGCGTAAGATTGCTGACCAGCCCAAAAATAAGTTCCGGAGAAACTGACAGCTATGGGTTTGGATTCCGTATCGAAAATGGAGTTTACGGACATTCTGGATCCGATGGCACAAGAGCCTGGGTGGATCCACAAAATGAAACCATAGCCTTAGTCTTTACACAAACTCCTGGAGCTGGAAGAGAGGGGGGTAACCCCTGGGAGAGATTTCGTGACCTGGTCAATCTCTCTATCGATAACGAATAGTGCCTAACTCTGTTGCCAACCACTACCTGAGCGATCGCCGAAATGCCCTATTGCTATAACTGTGGGAGACACGTAGAAAGTCCCCAAGAACACTGCAGATTTTGCGGTTGGGAATACACGGATCAGTGGGAAGAGCCCGCTGAACCAGAAGTGGTGGTCAAATACGTACAAGGCCAACCTGGCTGCTGTGGGTGTTTCCTGCCTGGTTGTTTCTGGATTTTGTTCGTATTCATACTCATCTGGTACCTACTAGGACAAATCTGGAACTGGCTCTTTTAGGATCACAAGACGGCCAAGCTCCTCTTCACCCCGAATTACTATCGACTACGTAATTTGGACAGAAGCCTCAAGATTTCGAGATATAGCCACACCAGAGTGACCATCAAAGAAAAAGCCCCGAACCACTCCATATGCTTCGGCAGACCTGCCTCGACGCCCTCTTCGATAAAATCAAAATCGAGCACTAAATTCAGCGCAGCAATGCCAACCACAAACATAGAAAAGCCGATCCCAATAAGACCATTCGAGTGAATAAAACCTATATTTATACCAAACAATCCAAGAACAAAACTTGCCATATACAGCAAGAAAATTCCTCCAGTAGCAGAGGCAATCATCAGCTTAAAATTCTCGGTCGGTTTTATCATTCCACTCATATAACAAAACAACAGGGCGAACAAGATTCCGAATGTTAGACCAATAGCTTGTAATCCAATGCCAGGAAATTGAGCTTCATACATGCCCGTAATTCCTCCCAAAAGTATGCCCTGCAACAGCGCATAAAGTGGGGCTGTTACTGACGCCCATTGCTTTTTCGCAATAGTCACAATTGCCACGATCAGACCTGCAATCGCTGCAGGAAATGTTAATGCAGTATTGTCCCATCCGTAGGTAGATGTTCCGACACAAAGCAAGAGAAGAAACAGCGTCTTGCTAACGGTTCCAGCAAGAGTCATCTGCTCTGCCATAGCAAAGGAATTTCCAGAAGTGGCTTGAGTACCACCGAACCCTGCAGAAAGAGCTGGATTGCCAGACCGACCAAATTTATTGAGCGCTGCGTGTCTTGACATTTCTAATCCCCTTATAAATTCTGTCCTAATAATCGATCGATTTCATTTCTACCAGAACCCTTATTAACAATCTAATCATGATTTCCTAATTTTTAATAGCCGCGACTTATATCAATTAAATTTAGCAACGGTTCACCAGCCATGTAGCGCCTCAAGTTCTCACGGTAGAAAACATACTGATTGTCTCGATAGCGAGGCGAATAATCCGAAACGTGTGGAGTCATAATAACACGAGGAAGATCCCACAATTCAAAATCATCTTGCGGAAGATCGTCCGTTCCAAAACCAGCGATTTTTTCGGCCTTGAGAGCCTTCTTGAGGTCTTCCCAATTGATGACTCCAAGACGAGCAATACTCAAGAAATAAGCAGACTCTTTCATAGCATCAAAGAATTTCATATCAAATAAACCGCGTGTGGCAGCTGTCGGCGGAACCGCGGCGAAAACAATATCGGCCTTTGTCGCCAGTTCATACATTTCATCGGATAAGCCAACATAATCAACAAAATCCGGTCCAGAGCGACTACTATTCCTAGTCGCTATGACCCTCATTCCCAAAGCGTTAGCTAGTCTAGCTACCTCCGTACCAATACTACCTAATCCCACAACGAATAACGTCAAATCTTGAAACTCAACATCAAGATGTTTATCTCTCACAACGTCCGTTCTCGTCCTTCCCCAAATATGATTTCGCTGTCTTTCGGCATGAATATCCATGCCACCAAGCAGAGAAATCATAATGGTGAGCGAATGCTGGGCAATGGCATCCTTGGTCATGTCACGGATGGAGCTGACCAAAACATTCCGCTCCTCCATGATGCTCTGCATCCTCTCGGCATCTTCGCCAACTGTGTTAAAACATCTGTCCAATCCGACACTTCCCGATTGTATCCAGCGAACCTCAGGACCAATTGCATCGATTGTAGCTGGGCCACAACCTAGACCTATAGTAGCCTGTGCGTCTTCCAAGACACCTTTCTCTATCGCGTCCGCAAGATTCTTTACAGGGATAAACTGTACTTCCGGTGCAATCGCCTGTAAGAATTCTAATCGCTCAAATCGAGCTTCCCAGGGTTCATTGCCTGGCATCTCGACTACCACCTTTCGCAGTGGAGTCCATCCAGCCATGTCACGTACTGGAAGCTCCGACTCGCGAAGGCCAAATTTATCCACCAATTCTTTTGGCGTGAGATCTGCATAATCCTCAACGCCAGAAGATATTCTCTCCTCCACATCCGGAGTCGAAGCCTCCTGACTCTCTGGACTACAAGAATACAGGGTTCCGACCAAAGAAATGATCGGGAGTGCGATATAAATGCCTTTATTTAAACTCAAATTTCTAGTTTTCAATTTCTATCCTCGCTACTCTGACTTGTTGAGACTCCACCGAAACATCAGTCCAGGCCAACACTAATGATCCGTCTGAATCTTGCACTAACTGGGGGAATCCCGTTGCACGGCCTGAAGTTGCTGCGGTTAGGGCCACACTTTCCGACACCTCGCCGGTGGAACTAACTCTACGCATTCTCACTTCCGCTCCTTCGCCTCCTGTCCGTTCTAACCAGGACACCAGAGCTTCACCAGTAGAGAGCCCCACCACAGAAACTCTTCCTGCAGGATTACCATCATCGATGATCACGGGGCTATTGAAAGTTTTGCCCATGTCTAGAGAAGTTGCCACTTTCACTCTGGGTTGATCTTCCGCTCCTGTGAACCATGCGACATACAATTCTTCCTCCGCCATCGCCACTGAAGGCCCATTCACGGGACATCCTCCTATATTCCAATTGTCCTGATACACAGGCTCTCCAGTAGTCCAATTTCCATCTACCAAGCGAGTGATATAGATATCCCGAATTTCTTCTTCTGTGCGATCTCTGTAAACTACGACAGGACCTTTCGGTGTCATGGCAGCATCTGTCTGACAACAGTCGCAGACCCTCCCATCCACTAAAGTCTCAATTCCAGGAGTCCCATCAACTTCTACCTGTCTAAACCTAAGTGTCATTTCTCTCGCTATAGAGTCATCTTTTTCCGCTGCAGCAAATTGACGTCCATCCAACCACACCAGGCCCATAGTCTCTCCTAGTGACATCATACTAACAAATCCGTGCTCTGTTGCCGTGCCATCATCGTGAGGCGTCCAGGGTTCCGACCAAGTTTCTCCACCATCACTAGATTTTACTACTCTCACACCGTAGTCATATCCACCCTGTGTCCCACCCTGCAGCCAGTGTGCCCACAAGGTACCGTTAGGACCCGATTGTATGGATGGGAAATCAGCCCAATTGACAAAAAAATTATCACTTTCAGTGATGACTTTGGCTTTTGACCAACCATCTCTTTCTAACTTCGAAAACTTCAGTTGGTGTTCAGTTTCACCTTTTGCCTCCAGCCAACTCATAAAAACTTCTTCTCCTGAAGTTGTTAAAAATGGTTCGCCACTGCTTTGGCCGGCGGGCGAGACCAATTCATTCGAGCTTACCTTGAGTAGGATTTCTCCGTCATCACAACTCGACAACAGGACTAGTAGGGCCAAGCCGACACAGGTCTGCTTGGTAAAACATTTTGACACTTTCGGTAAATTTAACATCGAGTTTTCCCCCCTATCTATTTTAGTCTTAGTGACCAGATTTTTTCCACCTAGTTTTCTCACCAGAATCCTCTAAGGTGATCCCTTGAGAAATCAGTTCATCTCGAATTTGATCTGCTCTTTCAAAATCACGATTCTGTCGTGCTGTGGCCCTTTCAATTATAAGTGACTCTACCCATTTTTCCATTGAAGGATCTATGCGACGGCTCTCTCTCCCTAGGGCAAGCAGACCAAGTACCGCATCTATAGATTTTAATGTTTCCAGGGCCTTCTCCACATCCTTTTGGGATACTCCTGGGGTTGAGTCCAGTTCACCATTAGCCCTATTTATAAAAACAAAAAGAGTGACCAGCGCCTCTGCAGAATTCAAATCATCGTCCATCACTCCCTGGAATTCCTCAATGGCTTCAAGGGATATGCAACTTAAGGGACCTTCTCCCTCGACAGAAAGCCCTTTGAGTGAATTCAGTCGAACTTCAAAATCAATGATCCTCTGAACAGCTGACCCAGAAGCATCAAGATCTTTTCTCGTAAAATTGAGTTCTCTACGGTACTGCGCGCTCAAAAGCTGATGGCGTATCGCCGCCGGCTCAAATCCCTCCTCTAATAGCTGACGGACCGTTATCGTATTACCAAGTGACTTAGACATCTTGCGACCTTCAACTATCAAGTGCTTGACGTGTACCCAATGTTGCACGAAAGGTTTCCCTGTAACTGCTTCTGATTGCGCAATTTCATTTTCATGATGAGGAAACACCAGATCTTCTCCACCCATATGAATATCTAGTGTCTCTCCAAGCTCTTTAATGCTCATCACCGAGCACTCAAGGTGCCAACCAGGCCTCCCTCTTCCCCAAGGTGAGTCCCAAGATGCCTCTACTTTTTCATCAATCGATTTTGCAGCCTTCCATAGGACGAAATCTCGAACGTCTTCTTTCTCATACTCATCGGAGTCTACCCTTGAAACGGTATTGTTAGATTCGAGATCCAAACCCTTTAAGCGACCATATTCAGGAAACGATCCTATAGAGAAATAAACAGAACCATCTGCTGTGGAATAAGCCACTCCATTATCGATAAGACGTTCAGTCCAAACAATCATTTCCTCTATATAGTCCGTTGCCAGAGGGTAGATTTCAGCAGGCAGAATCCCCAGGCTTTCAGCATCATCTATGATCTGCTTGCCAAAAGGCCCCGTATATGCCTTTATCGTCTGATCTGCTTCGGAGGCTCTTTCAATCGTCTTGTCATCTACGTCCGTGAGATTCATCACAAAACGAACTTTGTACCCCGACCAGACTAAATAGCGGTGTAATAAATCATAGACCAAAAAACTTCGATAATTACCGATATGAGCGTGGTCATAAACAGTCGGGCCACATGCATATAGCAAGACAGATGGAGGATTCAAGGGTTCGAATTCCTTCAGGGATCGTGTCAAAGTATCGTAGAGTTGTAGGCTCATGGAAAATCCTCAAAAAATTATTTAAACGTGTTCACACTTGTCGGGAGATTTCTTCATTTAATCGACGAAGCGTATTAGACGGATTTTCTGACTGCGTAACAGACCGTCCTACCACTAAATAGTCTGCACCTGCTTCCACAGCTGCCAACGGAGTAGCAATTCTCGCTTGGTCGTGAGTGTCCTCACCAGCAAGACGGACTCCCGGAGTCACTACAAGGAAGTCTCCTCCCAAAGACATCTTTAGCATTCTTGCTTCCCGTGGTGAAGCGACTACTCCAGACAAACCAACTTTCTTGGCTTGGCGTCCCAATCTCAAAATTTCTTCCTCGAGTGACTCTACTGGACGACCCCAAATTTTTTCCACCTCATTCGCTGTCATAGAAGTCAGAACTGTCACACCCAAAATCGAGACAGCACCTGCTGCTGCCTCAGCGGCGGCCGCCATCATAGCCTCTCCTCCAACTGTGTGAAGTGTCAGAAAGTCTACCCCAAGATCAACTGCGGATCTTACCGCCCCTGCCACAGTATTAGGGATGTCGTATAGCTTTAAGTCCAAAAAGATTTTTTTCTCTCTTTCTCTTAAAGCTTCTACAATAGCTGGTCCTTCCTGTGAAAATAATTCAAGGCCAACCTTATAAAAACTACCCTCATTCCCAATCGAATCCACGAGGAACAAAGCTTCCTCGGCATTTGGAAAATCCAAAGCTATTATCACTTTTCCCTTTTTCACTATTCAATCAACCCCTTTAAACATCGCCCGCTACTTCCACATCATCAGTATACGCTCCAATCAAACTTGAAATGCAATCGATCTTCTGGTTCTCACAGAATCTTACTATCCCACGAGCTATACCTTGTGCTGCCCTTGGGTTAGCAAATGTAGCTGTCCCGACTTGGACTAAAGAGGCTCCTGCCAATAAGTATTGAATAGCGTCATATTCGTTCATAATACCTCCAGCACCTACTAAAGGAATGCTAGTTTTTTGTCGAGCACGATGTACCGCATACACACCCACAGCACGAAGTGCTGGGCCTGATACCCCCCCCTGCCCAGCTCCCAACTCTGCTTTTTGTGAATGGACATCAATCGCCAGACCTGGAATTGTATTTATCAATGTCACCCCATCAGCTCCATTCACCTCTGCGGCTTGGGCAACCAAACCTATATCTGGGACATTGGGAGCCAGTTTTACCAAAATGGGACGATCAGTCAACTCA
>Ga0115002_10006892_pt1 | contig 12936 bp, 11 predicted proteins | sample ArcticOcean_MG_C_8_FD_89576 | JGI IMG/M metagenome (GOLD analysis project Ga0115002, IMG submission 89576) | Marine microbial communities from western Arctic Ocean - ArcticOcean_MG_CB11_86 | ecosystem: Environmental > Aquatic > Marine > Oceanic | place: Arctic Ocean: Canada Basin | collected...
GACCCGCAAATGGTCGGTGGCGAGGCCGGGGCCCGACACGAAGGTCTCGATGCAGCCACGCTTGCCGCAATAGCATTTTGGTCCAGGCAACTCCGTTGGATCTGGCCAGGGAAGGGGGTTATGGCCCCACTCTCCGGCAATAGCGTTTGGCCCGAGCAGGAGCTTTCCATTCACCACGAGGCCCGCGCCGACGCCGGTGCCTAGGATGACCCCGAAGACGCAGTGATGTCCCTGCGTCGCGCCGTCTGTAGCCTCGGAGAGTGCGAAACAATTGGCATCGTTGGCCAATCGTACCGGGCGGCCTAGGCGTGCCTCCAAATCGCGGTGGATGGGGTGCCCGATTAGCCACGTCGAATTTGCGTTTTTCACAAGGCCGGTCGCCGGGGAGATCGTGCCTGGGATGCCAACGCCAATAGGTGCGCCGCACGCCGCGGTCTGGGATAGGTCTTCGACGAGATCGGCTATCGCAGCCAATGTCTTGTCATAGTCGTCCCGCGGGGCAGAGATTCGCCGCCGCGCCGTCTCAGTGCCATCTGCGGCGAGCGCCACACCTTCAATCTTGGTTCCGCCCAGATCGATACCGATACGACAGGAGAGGTTGTCACCCATGGGGTCTATATGCCCAAAATGCCGCGGATGGTTTGCTCGGCATCTGACCAAGTCTCGGTACGGTGGTGGCTGTGCCGAGCCGTGCCGACAAGATTTTCCAGGCGCGGATTTTCAATGAACTGGATGCGATGCACATCCGGTGCGTGAAGTGCGACCGACTCGTGGTGCTCAGGCAGATCGTCGATGAAGATCGTCGCTGCGTTAACCCGTGTCGCTAGATCGCGAACGGCATGGCCTTTTTTACCAACGTTGGTGACGACGGGGTGATCAATTCCCAGGCGCCGAAGGCCGTCAAGGCGCGCTTTGCGGGCGCTATGGGAGATGTTTGTTAGCACCACAATTTGGGCATGCGCAGCGATGTGAGCCAAAGCGGCAGCAGCTCCGGGCACTTCGGGTAGATCAAAAATGCATTCCTCAAGAAACTTCTCGCGGACCTCGGCAACGGCATGGTTGGGAATCGCTTGATCGTCACTGGTCTTGCGGATTGTCCCTTCGAAATGAAACGCCGTCCAGTCGTAGTAGAGGCCTTGCGCCGCCAGAAACGCTTCCATCCCGACGCCGAAACGCACAAGGACCTCGTCTGCGTCTGTTACGACGAGCGGGCGTGCCGGGTCCAACTCGATAGCTTCAAGTTGAACTGCAACTTCGGCGATGAGCCGGTCAGGCATCAGGCGTTGCAGGGTGCATAGCGGTAACTATACTTTTGTCGGTGGCGAAGAAAACGATCATTGTCGTAGAAGACGATCCCCTAACGGCGCGCCTCGTCGCCGAGGTGATCGAGACACTGGGTAATATTGTAGAGAGCACCGCGACGGTCGATCATGCATTCCGTCTGGCTGAGGCCTGTCAGCCTGCGGTGATGCTGGTGGATGTGCAATTGGGAACTGAGTCCGGTCTTGACCTTATGTCCCGCCTCGCGGGCGACCCGAAAACGATGGCTATTCCAATTGTCGTAATGACAGCGTTGGATGGACCGCAAGACGGGATCGCGCTCGAACGCGCCGGTGCTATTGCACTGCTGGAAAAGCCGTTCTCGGCGGCGGACGTTGTCGCACTCGTCACCGCGGTCATCGATGCGGGCCCAAAATAGAAAAGGCTGCCACGCGGCAGCCTCGGAAGATGTTTTGTCAAAGGGCGCTATTTGATGCGTGTCTCTTTGAACTCGACGTGTTTACGTGCCACCGGATCGTATTTTTTGAACACCATCTTTTCGGTGATATTGCGCGGGTTTTTCTTGGTCACGTAGTAGTATCCGGTGCCTGCGGTGCTCTCGAGCTTGATCTTGATGACGGCGGGTTTAGCCATTTCTTCTCTCCATGCTGCCCCAGGGGGGCGCGATTGGGGCGGGACGATAGCCCGTCCGTGGCCGGTGTCAAGCGGACCAGCGCATCGTCTCGGGTGCTTGTCTCAGAGCCGCAGAAAGTAAGGGGTATCTACTGCGTCGCGTCGTCGATCGCCGACTCGAACAAGCCTCGAACGATACGACCGTCTGCCATTTCATAACGAATGATCCGTCTTCCCATTCGTCGCGTGATGAAGGGAATGCCTTGCCGTGCGTCCTCCTGGGGTTGAAGTGACAATGCTTTGGCCACCTCCTGAACAACCAGCTCGGTCACGCTGGCGGTCGGCAGGCGGTCGATTTCGTCAATGGGTATCCAACTTAGGTCGAGAAGCTCTTCATTCTCGGTCAGGCTGCCATGCAGGTGTCGCGCGTCGGCCACAAAAAAACGGGCGTGGAACCGCCGAGGGGGACCCTTGGGTGTGATGGCGCGCGCAATGAAGCCCAGCGCGCCAAGTGCCGGTTTTATCCCGGCGTCGGCAAACGCATCCCACCCTGCCGGCGCTTTGCCAGAAAATGTCTGGTCGGCAACGCCAAAAAATAGGCCGGTTTCTTCATAAGTTTCACGAATGGCGGCAAGGCCGAGGGCTCGGGCACGGTGGATCGTGCAATGTCGGGCCAGGGCTTGCTCAACGGCAGGGTGAAAGTCGCTTGCGCTTTCGGCATATCCGTCCCGCGGGTCTACCGCCCCACCAGGGAAGACGTAAACGTCTGGCATAAACGCTTGGCGTTGGGGGCGCCGGCCCATCAGGATTTCTGGGCTGCTCTCCGCTTGGCGGACCAGGATCAGGCTCGACGCATCACGCGGATAGCGCGCCTTCGGATTTGTATCGTTCATTGTGCTGTTCTACCTGAGAAAGTGACCTCGGAGAACACGAACAGGCTATCGACGCCTCGAGCCTCGACGGCCAGATGAGGCCGGTCGCCCGCGACGTCTGGCGGGCTGGCTTTGGGCGGGGGCGTCGCTCACTACCTCGAGACGCAGGCGCCCGCCTATGGGGTCAGCCTCTAGCAGTTTGACCTTTACGACATCGCCGAGGCTCCACGTCTCGCCGCTTTTATCCCCTACCAAGGCGTGTTTGGTTTCGTCATGCTGGAAGAACTCGGCGCCCAGTGAGCGAATGGGGACCAGGCCGTCCGCGCCACTTTCGTCGAGAGCAACAAAGAGCCCGAAGCGCGAAACGCCGCTCACGCGGCCGTTAAACTGCGCGCCAACCTTGCTGCTGAGGTGGAGCGCGGTAAAGCGATCCACGGCATCGCGCTCCGCTACCATAGCGCGCCGCTCAGCCCGCGATATCTGCTCGCCAATTTGGTGCCAGTCGGTCTCGTCGGTCTTTGGGAGCCCATCGTTGCCGAGGTGGCAGGCTGTAATCAGGCTGCGGTGAACCAAAAGATCGGCATACCGGCGAATTGGCGAGGTGAAATGCGCATAGCGCGCAAGGGCAAGGCCGAAGTGGCCGATATTATCCGGGCTGTAAACAGCTTGGGATTGGCTGCGAAGCACAACTTGGTGGATTAGGTGTTCCGCAGGCGACCCTGCCGCCTTAGCAAGGATCGAGTTAAACGCTTTAGGTTTGAGCACCTGGCCCGCCGCAATACTCAAGTCCATCGTCTTCAGGAAGTCGCGGAGCGCTGCAAGTTTTTCTCGATTTGGCTCGTCGTGCACTCGGTACATACATGGCAGGTGTTTCTCTTCCAATGTCTCTGCAGCGCAGACATTGGCTAGGATCATGAAATCTTCGACGAGCTGATGACTTCGCAGAGGGAGGCGCGGTTCGACCGAAACGATGTCCCCTTCGGGCGCTAGTCGCACGACACGCTCGGGCAAGTTCAGCGCGAGCGGCGCGCGTTCCGCCCGGGCTTCCATTAGCGCATCATGCGCGCGGTAGAGCGGCATGATGAGTGCAGCCACTTCAGAATTGTCAGCCGGGCCGGACTCGAAAAGGTCTTGTGCCTCGGCGTATGTGAATCGCCGGACAGAGCGCATCAGGCCGCGGATAAAGCGGTGCCGACGTTTTTTGCCATTGCGATCGATCCACACCTCGACCGCCATACAGGCACGTTCCTCGTCGGGCCGAAGTGAACATACGCCGCCGGAGAGCGCGTCAGGCAGCATGGGCACAACTCGGTCCGGGAAATAGGCCGAGTTGCCGCGCTTTGAGGCGTCGGCATCTAGCGCCGTCCCGCTACGCACGTAGTGTGCAACGTCCGCAATAGCGATGAATAGGTGCCAGCCGCCGGGGTTAGTCGGGTCAAGGTCAGGTTCGGCCCATATGGCGTCATCGAAGTCGCGCGCGTCGTCGGGATCGATTGTGACCAACGGGACATCACGTAAATCGGTTCGTTTGCCAAGACCGGGCACGGTCGCCCGCTCGGCAGCCTCCACCGCGTCGGGCCTAAACCGGGTAGGCAAATCATGAGTGTGAATAGAGATCAAACTCAAAGCGCGCGCATCGTTCTTATTGCCGATGCGTTCGACGACCCGACCCTGTTGGAGACCAAGCCGGCGCGCAGGTAAGACCTCCGCTTGCACTAAATCGCCAGGTTCGGCCCCCCCGCTATCAGGTCCGGCGACCCAGAGGTCGCGACCGGTCCGGTCCGCAGGGTGGATACGGCCTTGGCCGTCTACGAGGTCGAATACCCCGACCAGGCGATCGGGTCCGTGCCCGATCACTCGGATCACTCGTGCTTCGTAGCTGTTTTTTTCCTTCTCATTGATACGCGCGAGAACTCGGTCGCCGACCCCCAACGCGGGTACGCCCGCTCTGCGGCGATCTGGGATCAATAAAATCCGCGGCGAGTCTTTATCGCCGTCCCATTGGACGGGCCGACACCAGAGTTCACCATCGCCATCGATATCGCTGACTTCGAGGAGCGTGACGTTCGAAAGTTTGTTCGGATCGCCGATCCGTTTTCCACGGCGTCGCTGAAGTGCACCGTCGTTGATCAGTCCGCGAATAATGGTCTTCAGTTCTTTGCGGTCATCGCCTTTGATGCCAAAAGCTCGTGCAACTTCTCGCTTGCTCGCTTGATCCGGATTATCCTGGATATAGCGGAGGATTTCTTCCGGTGTTGGGAAGGGTGTCTTGCGCCCGTTGCGGGCCATGTCGGCTAGTCGTCAGCCGAGGGCGTTGGCTCAGTGCTTGGCGCCTCGCCGCTAGCGGGTTTGGCGGCCTTTGCCTTTTTCGCTTTGCCTTTGGGTGGAGATTTTGGCTTGGCCTTTTTGGCTTTCGATTTCTTTGCCTTGGCTTTCTTCGCCTTTGGTTTTGTCGCTTTTTTGGTTTTCGTGGCGGTACCTGCTTTCTTCTCGCGTTCCGCAAGGAGAGCGAGTGCGACATCCAGCGTCACCTCATCGGGTTCAGTGCCGCCGGGCAGCGTCGCATTGGTCTTGCCGTGATTGACGTATGGACCGTAGCGGCCGTCAAGGATGGCGACCGCTTTGGAATCGTCGGGATGTTCGCCCAACGATTTGAGGACTTTCGGCCCTCGGCGCTGCTTTGGTTCAGCAAGAAGGGAAACAGCTCGGTTGAGGCCGACGGTGAGAACATCCTCGTCGTCGCTAAGCGACCGGTATTCTCCGTCGTGCCGAATGAACGGGCCGAATCGCCCGATGCCAGCGCTGATTTTCTTGCCAGATTCCGGATGTTTGCCAACTTCACGCGGCAGCGACAAGAAACGCGCCGCGGCCTCAAGTTCGATTTCGTGCGGGTCTGAGCCTTTTGGAATAGTAACCCGCTTGGGCTTGTTGTCGCCTTCCGCTTCGCCGCGTTGAATGTAGAAGCCATAGGGGCCCTTACGCACCGTGATCGGTTCCTCGGTGGTGGGATCCAACCCCAGCTCACGCGGTCCAACCGACCCATTGTTATCATCACCAGACTCGCCAAGGGCACGAGTGAACTTGCACTCCGGGTAGTTGGAGCAGCCTACGAAGGCGCCAAATTTGCCGACCTTGATGCTAAGGCTGCCTTCGTTGCATGCCTGGCACTTGCGCGGATCACCACCGTCTTCAGGTGGATGAAAAACGTGATCGGCCAGAATTTCGTTGAGTGAGTCGAGCACTTCACGGATCCGGAGCTCTTTGGTACTGTCGACGGCGATGGTGAAGTCGCCCCAGAAGGCTTCGAGGACCTTCTTCCAATTGATCTGTCCGGCGGAAACCTCGTCGAGCTGGTTTTCAAGGTCCGCGGTGAAGTCGTACTGAACGTAACGTTCGAAAAAGCTAACGAGGAAAGCCGTGACTAACTGCCCCCGGTCATCGGCGAAGAATCGAGATTTCTCAAGCCGCACATAGTTGCGGTCTTGCAGGACGGACAGAATTGACGCGTAGGTCGAGGGGCGCCCAATCCCGAGTTCTTCCAGCCGCTTTACCAACGTTGCTTCGGTATACCGCGGCGGCGGGTCGGTGAAGTGCTGTGCTGGGTTCACGGCGCCGTGGCCGAGCGGGTCTTTTACCGCGACTTTCGGCAGCGCGCGCGCGTCATCGCTGTCGTCGTCGCTGGAAACGTCATCGCGTCCTTCTTGGTAAAGCTTGAGAAAGCCATCGAATAGGATGATTTGGCCGGTGGCACGAAAACGACTGTTGTTGTCGTTGGCGGCAATATCGATGCTCGCGTTTTCCAGCCGGGCGCTGGCCATTTGGCTGGCAACCGTGCGCTTCCAAACCAGCCCATAGAGCTGCGCTTGCTCCGGCGACAGATGCTGCGCCATGTCCTTGGGAAGGCGGCTGAGGTCTGTCGGGCGGATTGCTTCGTGCGCCTCTTGGGCGTTCTTGGCCTTCGCTTTGTATGCGCGCGGGCTCTCAGGCACATATTGCGGGCCGTACTCGCTTGTGATTACCTGGCGACATCCTGCAACGGCTTCGTTTGCAATTTGGACGCCGTCCGTCCGCATATAGGTAATCAAACCTGTCACTTCGCCGCCCAGATTGATCCCCTCGTAGAGGCGCTGTGCTACCTGCATCGTTCGCCGCGCGGCAAACCGAAGTTTGCGAGACGCTTCTTGTTGCAACGTGGAGGTTGTGAAGGGTGCAGGCGGGTGCCGCGAGGTCTCCTTGGCGGCAACATCTGCGACCGCAAAGCCCGGGGATGCCTGAATGAGCGCAAGCGCCGCCTGCGCATCGGCTCCATTCTTCAAAGAGAATTTGTCAAGTTTTTCGCCGCGCAATTGGACCAAACGAGCGGGTAGCGTCGCGCCACCTGCTGTCTGGAAGTCCGCAACGATGGTCCAATATTCTTGCGGGATGAACTTGCCGATATCGAGTTCGCGCTCGCAAATCAGCCGCAGGGCGACGGATTGGACGCGGCCGGCGGAGCGTGCACCGGGCAGTTTGCGCCACAATACCGGAGAGAGGGTGAACCCGACTAGATAGTCCAGCGCGCGTCGCGCCTGCTGTGCGTTAACCAAATCCATGTCGATCTCGCGCGGGTGCAGCATCGCTTCTTGAACGGCACTTTTGGTGATCTCGTTGAACACGATGCGTTTGACGTCGACGCCGTCGCAGGCCTTCATTTCTGTTAGTGCGCGATGGACGTGCCAGGCAATTGCCTCACCCTCGCGATCCGGGTCGGTTGCGAGGTAGAGACGCTCGGAACCCTTTAGTGCTTTGGCGATATCTTTCAAATGATCAGCAGACCTTGGGTCGATCACGTAGGTCATTTCGAAATCGTTGTCCGGATCTACCGAGCCATTTTTCGACGGCAGATCGCGCACGTGGCCATAACTGGCCAGCACAATAAAGCCCTGACCAAGGTACTTATTGATCGTCTTGGCTTTGGCGGGTGATTCGACGACGACGACGTTCATTATGATGCGCGGTGTGATTTCGCTTGTCGCTGATACTCGACAGTACCCAGTACCGGGTGTCGAGCGGCCAGCACTTAGTCCAAAAGCGCGAGCCGTGTCAAATGTAGGCTACTGAGTTGTGAGGGAACGCTAGCGTTCCAGAAATGAAGTAGTCGTTGGCTTTACTGCCGTTTATCGATAGCGAACAATGGAAAAATCGCTTTTTAACGGTTTGCCGCGGTCAAGGAGGGTGGCGAGGTTACGTCACACAATAGTGCCAGCCCCGACCGGTTCGCTTTGGATTAAGCGCAGCCGATCATCGATCTCTTCCGTCGATAGGCCGACCGGGTCGATCTTCGGGATCGTCACCATCGATTTTTGGCTGTCTGCCGATTTTTGGCTCATGCCCGGTGACGAGCCGCCTAATATTGCCGGCGTGTCGGATAAGTACGACAAGCGCCACGAAAACGGCAAACTCGACGCGCTGTGGGTCAGACCAATAGGTGCTGCCGACGGGCACATTTGAAAGGATCGCCGCGTAAACTGGGGCCGCGACGAAGGCGCCGACGGCCGCTAGCGATGAATATCGAAAGACCAGGGCAACAATTAGCCATGTTGCGCAAGCGAGAGCGCCAACAGGAGGATTGATTGCGAGCAGGACACCAAGTCCCGTTGCAACGCCCCTGCCGCCCCAGGCAAACACGGTGCTCGACACCAAGAGCAGCGCGCCTGCCACGCTTACAAAACCCTTGCCGAGGAGCATGATCCCGAGTCCGACGCCAAGGAGCAGTAATTCGCGCAGCGCAAATCGGATGCCGTGCTTGCAGGAACCAATCAACCAAATCGGCAACATGTGGCCGATCAGTGCGCCGGCGGCGGCTACTAGGGCCTGATCGCGGAACAGGAAATAGTCTGCCAGAAGGACTGGGATTGCGCCCTTTGCGCCATCCAATAGTAGCGTCGCCGCCGCCAGAGATCGGCGTCCAGTGCGCAGCACATTGGTGGCGCCAATGTTGCCCGACCCGATCTGCCGGATGTCGCCCAACCCCGCGATTCGCGTCAGCACCAGACCGAAGGGAACGGAGCCTATGAGATAGGCTACCAAGAAAACCGCGAAAAAGGGCCAGGTAAAGCTCAAGTCACCAATCGGATCCGGCATCGGCGCCCCTAACTCGCTTCAAAGACCGTCGCGCCGGCAACCACGGTCCTTAAGACCCGGCCCTGCACGGGTCGCTGATCGAAAGGTGAGTTCTTGGACTTGCTCTGAAATGTCGCAGCGTCAATGCGCGCGGGGGTAGCGGGATTGAAGATAACAAGGTCGGCGGGCGCCTCACGTTTCAAGCGTCCCTGCGGCAACCCAAGAATGTTGGCCGGCCCGATTGTGAGTCGGGCAAGAAGATCCAGCAGCGGCAATTGTCCTTTGTGGTGGAGCTCTAGGCCAACCAAGAACAAGGTCTCCAGTCCCACCGCGCCGTAGGCTGCCTGCGCGAACGGTAGGCGCTTGGCCTCGGGATCTTCGGGTCGATGATGGCTCGCAATGATATCGATAGTGCCATCGACCAGCCCTGAAACAATTGCTTCGCGATCGGTCTCGCTGCGCAAGGGAGGACTGACTTTGGCAAACGTTCGGTAGTGTCCAACTTCGTTTTCATTCAAAGCAAAGTGATATGGGGCAACGCCGCATGTCACCCGCAAACCTTTTTCCTTCGCGTGTTTCATCGCGGCGACCGAGTTAGCGGTCGAAATGGATGCCGCGTGATATCTGCCGCCGGTGAGTTCGACGATCCGCAGGTCGCGTTCGAGCATGATCGTTTCCGCGGCGCCGGGGATGCCGCCAAGTCCCAACCGCGTAGCGGTTTCGCCGTCATTCATGACCCCATCGCCAACCAGTTCCGGCACTTCGGTGTGATGGGCGATCAGCGCGTCGAACGTCGACGCATACGAAAGTGCACGGCGCAGAACTTGTGGGTTGGCGATACTGCGATAGCAATCAGTAAACAAGACCGCGCCCGCCTCGGCGAGAAGTCCGATCTCCGTCATTTCCTGACCCGCCATTCCCTTGGTTATAGTGGCGGTTGGCAGGACTTTGACCACGCCCGAGGACTGTGCCTGTCGCTCGAGGAACTCCACAAGCGCGATTTCGTCCATGATGGGACGGGTGTCGGGAGACGCGACGACGGTGGTTATCCCCCCAGCGGCGGCCGCCCGGGTGCCGGCCGCGATGGTTTCCTTATGTTCTCGCCCAGGCTCACCAAGTGCGGCCATCATATCGATCAGGCCCGGCGCGAGGCAGTGGCCTGTGCAATCGACCTTGGCACAATCGTCTGGTACGCCATCTGGGAACAGGCTGCCGACGTCGGCAATCGCACCGTCGACCGTCAACACATCGCCCCGCGTGTCCATTGCCGTAGCGGGATCGAGCAGGCGGGCGTTGGTGTAGGCGACCTTTTGTGTCATCGTGCGGCTGCCTCGGCCGGTTGTTCGAGTTGTTGATGTACCAGTGCGTCAAGGCAGGCCATGCGCACCGCGACCCCCATCTCGACCTGTTCACGGATGACGCTGCGATTGATGTCATCGGCCACTTCGGTATCGATCTCGACGCCTCGGTTCATAGGGCCGGGGTGCATGATCAAGGCATCGGGCTTGGCATGGGCCAGTTTGTCGCGATCAAGCCCGTAGTATCGAAAGTACTCGCGGATCGATGGAACAAAGGCCCCCTTCATTCGTTCCGACTGAAGTCGCAGCATCATTACGATGTCGGCGTTCTTTAAACCCGAGACCATGTCGTGATGAACCTCGACGCCCAGGCGCCCCACGGCTGCTGGCAGAAGAGTGGGCGGCGCTACCACCCTCACCAACGCGCCCATTTTCCCGAATAGCTGGATGTTCGAGCGGGCAACGCGGCTGTGCAGAATGTCGCCACAGATAGCAACGGTCAGGCCCTGTAGGTGACCCAAGCGACGCCGAATCGTCAACGCATCGAGCAGTGCCTGGGTCGGGTGAGCGTGGCTGCCGTCACCTGCATTGATCACCGAACCGTTGACTTTTTGCGATAATAGATCGGCGGCCCCGCTGTCAGAATGCCGGATGACCATCACGTCGGGTTGCATGGCATTCAGGGTCATTGCTGTGTCGATCAGGGTCTCACCTTTTTTGATAGCCGACCCCTCCACGGACATATTAATTACGTCGGCGCCAAGTCGTTTTCCGGCCAGTTCAAAAGACGTCTTGGTGCGCGTTGATGTTTCAAAAAACAGATTGATTTGGGTGCGGCCCCGCAATCGACTGAGTTTCTTTTCAGGCCGTCGATTTAGGTCGACGTATTCGTCTGAAAGGTCAAGAAGGGCTGAGATCTCGTCCGGCGATAGGTCATCAATGCCCAGCAAGTGGCGGTGGCGGAATGGCGTCGCTGCGGGAGATGTCATTAAAGCGCCACTATAAGTTTCGCCTACCCGGTCGACAACTAGGTGAGCAGCCAAATCGAAATTGGCATCGTCACTGCCGATGCAAGGGTCGCGATGGTCGCAACGCCCGGCAACACGCTTTGCGCAGAAGCGCGGAGAACGCTGAAGCGCGGTACCAAGCATGGCAGTGCAGCGATCAGTACGATGGCGACTGCCTCGGACCCCTCAAGGCCCAGTACCAACCCTGCCAGGCCAGCCGCAGCCGGTAGGCCGACCAAATTGATGGCGAGACTTGCGATCGCCGCGCCACGGGCCGCCTCAAAAGCGTTCTGCGCGGCCGCGATATTGAGTGCCGCGCCTGCGCCAAGCAGCCCTATGGGGATGGCCGCATATCCGGCCGCTTGGACCATCGCCGCCAACCCTGTGGCCAAAGGAATATTGGCAAAATTCAAGGCTACGCCTCCTGCAACACCCCAAACGATCGGATTTTGCGCCAGCAAACGCAGTGAAGACGCCAACGCGTATTCTTGCTCGGCGTCCGGGTCGAGATCCTGCTTGCCGACGAAATGGCCGAACAATCCGCCAGCAACAATCACTGTGGGTAGATAAGTGGCGGCTGCAACGAGGAATAGAGCCAACCCGTCGGTACCGCCGAGCGCAAGGCTCACCCCCATGCCGTAAGGCACATTGGCGCGAATGGATCCCTCGTGGACCTGCGGGCCGATTTTTGCCGACCGAACGCGCCTGGCTCTCTCCATGCTCGGGCGTGCACCGAGAATCGAAACGACGGCTACCACCATTCTCAGCAATGGCGCGTCAGAAAAATCGCTGGTGCCGAGACCGAACAGAAACATTGCCGGCAGGAACAAATAGTAGTTCAGCTTTTGGAACTGCGCCCACGATTCAGCGGATACATAGCGGCGGTAAACCAGGCTACCACCCAGCAAAATTATCAAAAAGGCGGGAAGGGTACCAACTAATGCCTCTCCCATGGTTCAATCCTCCGCGGCAAGAACTTGGAGCCGATCCAGGGCGCCCTGAAGAATGAACGCTGCGGCATGGGCATCGATTACGGCGTCCCGGCGTCGCCTCGACACGTCCTGGGCAATGAGTGTCCGTTCCACGGCCACGGTCGATAATCGTTCGTCCCAGAAAGCGAACGGCAGCACAACAAACGGTTCGATATTCGCGGCAAACTGCCGTACCGATTGGCAGCGTGGCCCTTCACTCCCGTCCATGTTCATCGGCAGCCCGACGACCAGTCCGCCGACATCGCGATCGGCGATGATGCGCGTTAGGGCGGCGACATCGTCCTTGAGTTTTTTCCGTCTGATTGTTTCTACAGGGGTGGCCAAACCCAGCTGACCGTCCGAAATGGCGATTCCGACCGTCTTCGCGCCCACATCGAGGCCCAATAGCCGAGACCCCCATCTCATCTGGGTCCTCAGTTGCTCAAGGTCGCTGGTCTTGCCTGAACACATGGCGAGTGCTAGGGTCCGCTCGATTTTGCCCGGAATTCTGCGCTTTTTCGCCCCGTTGTGACGATCAAAGTGCACTGCCAGAACGTGCCATATGTCGCTTGATAAAGCCACCGTCGCCCGCATCGCGCGGCTCGCTCGGATTTCCCTGCCTGAAGAGGACCTCGCGCCGTTGGCCGAGAAAATCTCAGGGATTCTGACGTGGATTGAGCAGCTCCACGAGATCAACACGGATGGCGTCGCCCCGATGACGAGCGTGGTCGGCCACGCCCTCCATCATCGAGAAGATGTCGAGACTGAGGGCGATTTCCAGGACGCCGTTCTC
>Ga0115002_10006893_pt1 | contig 12935 bp, 13 predicted proteins | sample ArcticOcean_MG_C_8_FD_89576 | JGI IMG/M metagenome (GOLD analysis project Ga0115002, IMG submission 89576) | Marine microbial communities from western Arctic Ocean - ArcticOcean_MG_CB11_86 | ecosystem: Environmental > Aquatic > Marine > Oceanic | place: Arctic Ocean: Canada Basin | collected...
AACTTTAAAAAATTAAATAAAACATATTATTACAAATGAATTATAGCCTGGAAAAGCAGTTTTAAAGCAATGAAAAAGAAAACTCCTACGCGCAATTCTGTAACCCTTACGGATAATCGCACCGGTAAATCATTTGAGTACGACTTGCTCAAAGGTTCCGTTGGTCCACGAGTGATAGACATACGCAAGCTTTATTCTCAAACAGGTTATTTCACCTACGATCCTGGTTTCACCTCAACCGCATCATGCCAATCTGAAATTACTTATATAGATGGTGAAAAGGGGGTGCTTCTCTATGGTGGATTCTCTATCGAAGAATTAGCAGAACACAGCACCTTCTTGGAAGTTTGCTATCTTCTTCTGAATGGCAATTTACCAAAGAAGGCCGAACTCGTTGAATTTGATAATAACATCACACAGCACACCATGGTGCATGAGCAACTGCTTTATCTTTATCGGGGGTTTCGCCGCGACGCACACCCTATGGCCATCATGGTTGGAGTTGTCGGTGCACTTTCTGCTTTTTATCACGACTCTACAGATATTACAGACCCAAAACAGCGTGAAATTGCTTCCCACCGTTTGATTGCTAAGATGCCAACGATTGCCGCAATGGCCTATAAATATACGCTTGGCCAACCGTTCGTTTTACCACTCAACAAATTGAATTATGCAGAAAACTTTCTTCATATGATGTTCTCGGTGCCAACCGAAGATTATAAAACTAATTCAGTTGTAGCACTCGCGATGGATCGTATTTTCGTCCTCCACGCCGATCATGAACAAAATGCATCAACATCAACGGTACGCTTAGCTGGTTCAACAGGTGCCAATCCCTTCGCTTGCATTGCCGCGGGTATCGCCTCACTTTGGGGACCGGCACATGGTGGTGCTAATGAAGCGGTGCTCACTATGCTTCATGAAATTGGACACAAAAAACATATTCCAAAATTTATCAAGCGCGCTAAGGATAGTGACGATCCATTCCGCCTGATGGGTTTTGGCCATCGCGTATATAAGAACTACGATCCTAGAGCGGCAGTTCTGCGTAAATCATGCCATGACGTTTTAAAAGTACTTGGTGGCACCAAAGAACCGCTTTTAGAATTGGCAATGGAACTCGAGAAAATTGCTCTTTCCGATTCATATTTTATTAAGCGCAAACTGTTTCCGAATGTAGATTTCTACTCGGGTATTACCTTACGTGCGATTGGTTTTCCTACCAGCATGTTTACAGTACTTTTTGCTGTCGCACGCACAGCAGGTTGGATTTCTCAGTGGAAAGAGATGATAGAGGATCCAACACAGAGGATTGGACGCCCACGCCAGCTCTATACCGGCAGTAAGGCGCACAAATACACGGCAATTGAAAGTCGTAAATAGTTCTCCGTTAAGTAAATAATGTTATTAACTTCCAATTAGATGGCAGTTCTGACGACAAATTTTCTAATTTAGTTTCTCTCAATCAGCTCGATTTTGTATCCATCTGGATCATCAATAAAGGCGATTGTCGCTCCCCCATGTTTCATTGGCCCCGGCAGCCTTGGTATAATTACGTGTTCAGCACTCAATTTCTTGCAAGTCTCATAAATATTTGGGACGCCAATGGCGAGATGTCCGAATGCGTTTCCTTGATCATAATTCTCTTGTTGGTTCCAGTTATGGGTCAATTCAACAACTGTATTGGACGTTTCGTTCCCATACCCTACAAAGGCTAGGGTAAACTCACCGGAGGGAAACTCAGTTCTTCGCAAGAGTTTCATACCGAGGAGACGCGTATAGAAATCTATCGATTTATCCAAGTCCCTGACCCGAATCATAGTGTGTAAGAGCCTAAATTTACTACTGTCGATCGCTGCGGTATTTTCGCTGATTTGGTCACTCATGAAACATATTTCCCATCTTCTATTTGCTATCAATAACGGCGTTATTTGTCCCTTTAGCAACAATATTCAAAAACATTCGTGCGGCACGGATGCTCGGATGTTCGCCCCCCATACCAATGAGTTTTAATGCTTTGCGAGACTCTAACACTTGATCCTCACCCCCAGAGTCAAGTATATGGGATACAGAATCAAATATCTTCCTCGCAGAGCAATTTCCTTGAAGCAATTCAGGAACAATTTCTCGATCAAGTAAAATATTTATCAACGTTACAAATTTGACTAGTGACATCCCTTTCACAACAAAATAAGTAAGCCACGGTAACCTATACGCTATGATTGTGGGTACACGAGCCATTGCGAGCTCTAAAGATACTGTTCCAGAGGCGGCAATTGCTGCATTGCTCGCTGCCATAGCGTTAAATTTATCTTCAGATTTAATTATGACAATGGTGGGCACGGACCATGACGATGAAATTTCACGTACATTATCAGCTAACGTTGCAATTGTTGGGAGGATGACAATAAGATCGGGATAGTCTTTCTTCAATCGTTTCAGAGCTTCGCCGAAGACACTACCAAGATTTTGAACCTCGCTACGGCGACTACCGAGCAACACACAAAGTATCTTTGTCTCTGGTTCAATAACATGTTTCTTCCGGAATTGGATACCATCCCCCCTGTTAGCACCTGATTCAATGACTGGATGTCCCACGAAAGTACACGGGAGGCCAACGCTCTTAAAAAAAAGAGGTTCGAATGGAAATAGGACCAGTAAATGATCAAAGTGTCTCTTAAATTTATGAACTCTCCATGGCCGCCAAGCCCAAACTGTCGGTGCAACATAATGAATACGAGGAATTGATGGATCGCACACCCGGTTCACTACCCCATGTGCGAATGCGGGCGCATCGATTGTCAATATTGCCGCTGGTTTTAATTCATCGATTGCACGTGCTGTTTCTCGCATTCGACGAAAAAGACGCACTACCTGGGGCAGGATCTCGAATACTCCCATAACCGATAATTCTTCCATGGGGAAAATACTAACGAGACCTTGTGCCTGCATTGCCGGGCCACCTACGCCAGCAAATCGAACAGATCCATTGGTTAAATTACGGAGTGCAGCCATCATTCGAGCGCCAAGTATGTCTCCTGATGCTTCGCCTGCAACGATAAAATAGAGTAAAGATTTATTCAATTTTTAACGGTTACGGCAATTACAAATAATCCCGCTTCATTGGCTGTAGTTATTAGCTGCTCTCGTTCCAAGACTAATGTGGCATTCGCTTCGATCGCAATTCCACAAAACCCTGCATCTCTCGCTAACTTTACAGTTGTAAGCCCGATTGTCGGTAAATCGATACGTGTGTCTTGTCCCTGTTTTTGGATTTTAACGAGCACCGGACCCGGACCATCACGTTTCAATAAGTCAGATCGTTTTATCAAAGCATCTGTGCCTTCAACGGCCTCAATACCTAAAACAAGTCCTTCTTGCACAACGACGGCTTGTCCTACATCGACCGGTGATAATGCATTTAGGACGTCTATGCCACGTGTGATGTCCAATTTGGTGATTTTATTTGGATAGACAAATCCTAATGATCCCACGCCCACTTGTAGATCGAGGAGGATAGCAGTTGGGCTTGATACCATAAAACCTTCTGCTTCAAGCGTTGCAGCCAATGCTCGTAAGAGACCGTCATCACCGAATACTTTTGGTCCCATTTTTGTGAAAAATTCCAATGCTCTTGCATCCGGACGAAGGGCAGTTATTGTAGGTCTAACAATGCGACCTGCGAATATTAACTCCTCTACCGAAGCATCTTTTAGCAATTTTAGCGTTTGAGCAGCGGCACCGAGCCTCACCCAAGCATGAGGTACATCAGCACCAAAATTGATGTCGGCTTGATCCTTAAACGCAACGACGAATAAGTCTCGACCACTTTGTTTACAAGCCTCAATAATTAAGCGGGGTAAACTTCCACCACCAGCAAGAACACCAAGTTTGCCAGTCATTTGCCCAATTTTGGTTGTGTCAAGCCGCGTTGAGATTCGGCTCGCATAAATTCGACGATGTCCATCACCGCGGCGTGGCTTGAAAACATGCCTGCGACGTCTTCTATACGTTCGTTTAATGTACCTTCTTCTGCAAAAAGCATTCTATAGGCGGCGCGTAATTGATGAACACCCTCTTTAGAGAATTTGCGGCGCCTCAATCCTACCACATTAAGCCCAGATAACCGAGCTCGTTCGCCGATTGTTGAGCCATAAGGTATAACTTCGTTTTCGACACCAGACATACCACCAACCATCGCGTGTGGCCCTATTCGAACAAATTGATGTATAGCAGCGAGTCCCCCGATGATCGCGTAGTCACCAATAACGACATGTCCACCCAAAGTTGCATTGTTAACCAAAATCACAAAGTCACCTATTCTGCAATCATGAGCGACATGAGCTCCAATCATGATCAAGCAATCATTACCTACCTCGGTTAACAAACCACCGCCTTCTGTCCCCGGATTCATAGTGACATATTCCCGAATAATGGTTCGTTCACCGATCACGAGACGCGATGCTTCGCCTTGATACTTCATATCCTGCGGAGGCAGTCCAATCGATGCAAATGGATAAATTTCTGTCTTAGTTCCTATTTCTGTAAAACCATCAACGACTACATGTGATTTCAAAACAACTTCATCATCAAGACAGACATCATCACCCACAATGCAATATGGACCAATTGATACATCGCGACCGATTGTGGTATTTTTGCCAATAACGGCTGTGGGGTGAATTTTCGTAGTCATTCATCAACAATCATGGCTGAGTAAGTTGCCTCTGCAACAATATGTCCATCAACTTTAGCTTCACTCGAAAATTTCCAGACAACTCCTCTACTTCGTATCTTTTGAACATGAATATATAACGTGTTACCGGGTACGACCGGTTTCCTGAATCGGGCATTATCGATTGACATAAAGTAAACAAGTTTTCCTTCCGATTTTTCACCAAGTGATTGGCTGACCAAGACTGCTGAAGTTTGTGCCATTGCTTCGATTATAAGGACGCCGGGCATTATGGGACGAGAGGGAAAATGGCCTTGAAAATGTGGTTCTGCGACTGTTACAGCCTTAATGCCAGTAGCGTGTTGACCTGAGACAATATTGATTACCTTGTCGATCATGAGAAACGGATACCGATGCGGTATCATTCGTAGCACATCGTCAGTTTCACATGTTAGTCCAGTAGACAATTCTTGTTCCTGTGTCATCTTATTTGGATTTATATTTTGCGAGGCGTCTTAGAACTGCAATTTGTCTAAAATGTTCCTTCACTGGAACGGCGGGAATTCCGGCTACCTTCTCGCCCGGTCCTACATCACGCATTACGCCTGTTTTTCCCGCTATTTGAGCTCCTTCCCCAACTACGAGATGGCCACTAATAGCACTCTGTCCCGCCAATACAGCAAAATTTCCGAGTTTAGAACTTCCCGCGACACCCGATTGTGCGATGATGACACAACCACGACCAAGTTGCACATTATGGCCAATTTGTACGAGGTTATCGATCATACTCCCTGCTCCAATAATTGTATCAGGTCCGCTCCCTCGATCAATTGTTGAATTAGCTCCAATTTCGACGTCATCTTCGACAATCACTAATCCGAGTTGTGGGACTTTTACGTGGCCAGATACCGACATTGCAAATCCAAAACCACGTTGTCCGATGCATACACCAGGATGAATTAGGACACGGGCTCCAATATGGCAATGACTCAAATTTACACCAGCACCGATTGACGTTTTTTCACCAATTGTAACTGCTTCGTCAATAGTTGTGTTGGAGCCAATACGACAACCCGAACCGACGTTAACATGTGGTCCAATAACGACGCCTGACTCTATCAAACAATCGTTAGGAATGTGCGAAGTACTATCAATTGATGCCGAAACTGCAATCGAAGGTATAAATTTGGGTTCTGGATAAAATGCCTGAGCTGCGAGAGCGTACGCGCGGTAGGGTACACTGCTTATCAATAAATTCATGTCCTCAGGAGCATTTTTCACCATACACTTTTCAACTATACAAACGCCTGCAGAACTAACCTTAAAATCATTTATATATTTTTTGTTATCAAGAAAACTAAGGTGATTTGGCCCAGCAGTAGATAAGGGTGCCACATCCTCAAAAGAGGTACTTGGGTCTGTATTCGTACCCAGTGTTGTATAGGTCAAAGCCGATAATTCTTTCAAAGTGAAAGGGCCCGCGACCTTATAAAAACGCGGATCAGCCATAACTAGTTTTTGACTGGTGGTGGTAGAGGTGCAGTCTGCATTCGTTCATTAAGACGACTAATAACTTCATCTGTTATTAAAAGCGCACTCTCGGCAAAGACAACGATACTACCACGCGTTGCATTAAGAATAAGATTGATTTTGCGTTCCTCAGCTAATTCACGGAGAATCTTAGCTACCTCTTCTTCAACAAAACGCATACTCTGGCCAAATCGTTGGTCAAGTTCCTGTTTTCGTTGTTGTACGGTGGTTTGCAAATTCCGAGCTTGTTCTTCATATGTTTGGCGTTTTTTGTTAAATGCCTCGGGTGACAATATAGTCTGTTGACGCGTCAATTCTTGACGTGCTTTTTCCAGTTCATTTTGAAAATTCTGAATTTCAGCTTGGTAACCCGTCTGTTGTTGGTCGGTTTGGCTACGGATACTTTTGCCCGCTAATGAATCACGGATAACTTTGCTAAAATCTACTACTGCAATAACCGTACCCGGAAGTTGTTGTGCCCAACTCGGCGCAAGAACAAAACCATGCACTAATACCACCAGCGCTATACTGTATAGAATTGTTTTAATAAAATTCATAAATTTTAGAATCTTGTACCAAAGTTAAACCGAAACACTTCAGTTTTATCGAAATCTTCCTTAAGAATTGGAAATGAAAAATCTGTCCTAAATGGTCCAGCAGGCGAGCGCCACGCCAATCCAAAGCCAATACTGGCACGAAGCGATACTTCATCAAGCACCCGACTGCCGCTATCTTCTGTTTCGGTTAACGTACCAATATCACTGAAAAGTGCACCAGTGAGGCCTAATTCGCTTGGAAGCCCAAGAGGGAAATTGAGTTCCGCTGTAGCTGTAAGTAATCTTTGTCCACCAAGTGCATCATCTGTCACGGCATCCCTTGGACCCACACCGCGTCCTTCAAATCCTCGGAGATTATCTCCCCCAAGAAAAAATCGATCGTTAATGCGAATCTGATCATTAATACCAAAGATATGATCTATTTTTCCAGTGAGACCAGCAATGATATTATCAGTAAATGAATGATAATAACCTGCATCAATAGATGAACGTAGGTAATGCTCAGTTCCACCTATTCCAGCCAAATCATTGGATAAACTTATAAAATAACCTTCTGTGGGATCTATACGATTATTGCGTACATCATAAATTAACGTTTGGCCAACAAGTGATGTGTAGAATCTTCCTTCTTCGTTTTTGATAAATATTGAAGCATCTACATTAGCATCCTCCACTTCTTCACGACGAAATGAATATCGAATCCCTTGTGATAGACGTTCATTTATTTTGTAACCACCGCGCAGTGCAAGACCGGCTCTCTTAGACTTGAATGCACTATCTTGTAGATTATCCTCGGAGACATGAAAGACGTCGACGCCAACCGACAATTCACGATCGAGGAAATAGGGTTCCGTAAAGCTAATATCAAACTCTTGAGTTACACTTGAGACTTGAAAATTTGCAGATAACGTCTGCCCCTTACCCATGAGGTTTCTCTCATGGACACTAATATCACCTATAGGACCAACCGTCGTCGAAAACCCTCCGCCAATTGATATTTCCCCCGTTGATTGTTCTTCAACATCAACCTCGACAGAAGCTTTTTCTGGGCTGGAACCCAAAGCTGTATTTACATTTACCTTCTGAAAAAAACCTAAATTCTGAATTCGTTCGCGTGAACGGCGCAATTTTGCGGCATTAAAAGCATCACCTTCAATCAAACGAAACTCGCGCCGGATTACTTTATCAAGTGTTCGGACATTTCCACGTATATCAATATTTTCAACAAATACACGCGGTGTTTCCGCGATTTTAAACACTAGATTAATTAACTTCTCCTCACGTTTTTTTTCTGGTATGGCGCGGACATCAACAAACCCAAATCCAAGATTTCCAACTGCCTCCTTAATCGCCAATGATGAATCCACAATCTGTTCTGTATTGTACCAATCACCAGGATCAATTCCTATTAGGTCATTAAATTGCTCGCCTTCTACCTCAGCAATTTTTGACTCGACTTCAGAATTTCCAAATTTGTATCGTTCACCTTCTTCTATAGTGATCGTAACAAAAAATTCTTGGCGATTCTGCGTAAGTTCGGCAACTGCCGATAACACACGAAAATCGGCATAACCCTTTTTCAAATAATAGCGCCGTAACAATTCGCGATCAAACATAAGACGGTCTGGGTCGTAATTATCTGTTGAACCAAAAAACCTGTACCAACGTGATTCTTTAGTCAAAATGATACTTTTTAGGGCTCGATCAGAGAACCGTTGGTTGCCAATAAAACTGATAATATTAATGCCAGTTTTAGGGCCCTCAATAATTTCAAAAACGAGATCAACTCTATTTTGCTCAAGTTGAATTACTTTCGGTTCAACATTCGCGGCAAATCTCCCACCACGACGATAAAGATCAAGAATGCGCTTCACATCACTTTGAACTCGAGTTCGTGTATAGACGATTCTTGGGCGTAATTGAACTTCGTTGACAAGCACTTCATCCTTGATTCGCTTATTACCTTCAAACGCAATGCGATTAATAATGGGATTTTCAACAATTCGCACAACAAGTGCTGTCCCTTCTTTTCGAATCGTCACGTCTGCAAACAAGCCGGTGGCAAATAGTGCCTTGAGAGCATGATTAACTCGTTCAGGAACCATGCGGTCACCAGGTTTAATCCGCATATAAGATTGAACAGTACTTGGCTCAATTCTCTGCGTTCCTTCAATAAAAATCTCTGAAATAGCCGGATAATTTACATCTATAGAGTTAGAACTGGCATCAGACCGCGGAGTATTGATGCCTCCTGGTGCTGGTGGAATTAGCGTCGGGACAGATATTTGTGCCTGCAAGGGTGTCAGAGAAGAGATGACAAAAATTGCTGTCATGCTCAGTATTACACTTTGGCACTTAGTCCACAAAGAAATTTCAGTCACAATTTCAGCTGATCAATTCTATAATAAATTCAAAAAAAGTTAATTGTACCAGATCATTTATGGTGACAAATATCATGAGACTGAACACTAATACCAGCCCTATGAGAAATCCCATTTCTTGTGCTTTAATGCCGAGTGGCTCTCCGCGAATACCTTCGATGGCATAAAAGAGTAAATGGCCGCCATCAAGCATAGGTATTGGAAACAAATTAATGAGTCCTAAATTGATTGATAATAAAGCCATAAAAAGAATTATAGGAACCAATCCCAATTTAGCTAATTCGCCGGACATTTGTGCAATTCTAATTGGCCCACCCAATTCATTTGTATTTCGCGATCCCACGAACATTTGTCCAACAACCTTGAGAGTACCAATCGTGATGGAATACGTTTCTTTTCCCGCATACCATACGGCTTGAAATGGGTCGTGCCGGAGATAATCTGCACCCTGCCCCATCACGCCCAGCCTGCCGATTTCGTTAACGTTTCCCAACCTATCGGTTACTTCAACTAATTTTGGGGTAACTTTTAGTGATATGCTTTTATCTTCACGTCGCACGGTGATCGTCATCAATTTAGCGGGATTTAGAAGAACGATCTGCTGAATTTCCTCAAAACGATCTATTGTTTGCCCATCAATCCTCGAAATTGTATCCCCTGCCTTGATACCTGATTCTTCGGCAGCGCTGCCTGGTTGAACAGAAAATACTGTTGGTGGTGTGTATGGTTGTCCAACAGTGCTGAACAAGATAGAAAGTATGGTTATCGCGAAAAGAAAATTGGCCAATGGGCCAGCAAATACAATTGCTGTCCGTTGTGATAGTCGTTTATGCGCAAATGACACCATTTTTTCAGATTCTGTAGTAGTTTGAACATTACTATCCGAATGTTCTTTTTCGCCTTCACCAAACATTTTTATATAACCACCAAGTGGTATGGCACTAATCTTCCAGCGAGTTTCAGATTTGTCGGTCCAGCCTAATAACTCGGGTCCAAACCCAATCGAGAATACCAAAACTCGAACTTTGTTGTAGCGCGCAATCGCATAGTGTCCCAACTCATGAACAAAAACCAAAACCGTCAAGACTCCTAAAAATGGCAATACAGCCCAAGAAAAGGTCAACAAAGAATCCATCAATTCACCTGCATTCAGAATAGTTTAATATATGCTACGTCGTAGCATGCAAAATATGAAAAAGGCATCTCAAGCAGTTTAACGTTACATGAGTGGGCTACTTCCGTGGAACCAGGTCAAGAATGCCACAAACGGCGTTGCTGTGAGAAAACCGTCCAGACGGTCAAGAACACCACCATGACCAGGTATTATATTGCTCGCATCTTTGACAGAAAAATATCTCTTTAGTCCAGATTCAATAAAATCACCAGCCTGTGCAACAATTGCAATACAGGCACAAATTAATATTATAGGAATAAATGCACTTTGATCAGTTAAATTAACTGTAAATACTCCAACTACCGAGGCAGCGACAACACCCCCCGAGAGCCCAGACCATGTTTTTTTGGGGCTAATTCGTGGAAAGAGTTTTGGTCCACCTACAATTCGACCTACAAAATAACCTGCGCTATCTGTTGCAATAACAACACAGAATAGCCAAAAGACAGTTTCTAGCCCCAGTACGGGATCACAACGCAACCACACAATAACAATTCCTGTAGCACCAATATATGGTATTCCGAAAGCAGCAATAATTCGTGACCGTGTGTTAATGGTATTTTTTCTTATCAGACCGACGAGCATGCCTAACACTATAAATACCCATGCCGCATCAAATTGATCTATCAATGCGAGCACCGGTGCGGTTGCAACGAATGATACCATTATGGTTCGAATACTTCGAGACTCGATGCCACAAATGCGCAACCATTCAAGAGACATCGACGCGGTCATAACAACAATAAGAGCAACAAATATCCATCCACCAAAATAAATAGCAACACTTGCCAACGGCAACATGACAAGAGCCGATAATATTCGCAACCTTAGTTCGTTCATCTCAAATTGAACTGACTGTCGTACCATATCGACGCTCGCGACGTTGAAATTCCGAAATTGAAGCCTTCAAATCCGAATGATCAAAATCAGGCCAAAGCGTCTCGGTAAAAACAAATTCTGTGTAAGCCAGCTGCCAAAGCAGGAAGTTGCTTATACGTTGCTCACCACTAGTGCGAATAAGCAAATCCGGGTCAGGTATATCGTTCGTCGCTAACCGGCGGGCTAAAGCAAATTCATCAATTTTATCGACAGAAATTTTGCCAGACACAGCATCCGAGGCAAGGAGTTTCGCTGCTTCAACTATCTCTTGTCGACTTCCATAACTCAACGCGAGTACAAGCGTCATTTGGGAATTGGAAGTGGTCGTCGCTTCAGCATTTTCAATTAGTTGGATGATTTTAGGAGAAAACCGCGAGCGATCGCCGATCATTTTAAATCTTATACCATTATTATGGAGTTCGGTTGTTTCCGATTGAAGATATAGTTCAAGCAATATCATGAGATCACTTACTTCTTTTTTGGATCGTTTCCAATTCTCTGACGAAAACCCAAACAAAGTGAGATAGGACACACCAAGACCGCAAGCAGCACGTACAGCTCGACGCACAGCATCGGCACCACGCCGATGCCCCTCGACACGCGGTAAATGGTTTTTTTGAGCCCAACGTCCATTACCATCCATAATGATCGCTATGTGCTGCGGTACCTCGGTTTTTTTTGCTCTGACTGGTATTGCGTCCAATTTCTCAAACCTGCATTATATCGTGCTCTTTTGTTGCCAAAGTTGTATCAATTTTGGCAATGTGATTATCGGTAGAAATTTGAATATCGGCAGAATGAGCACGATACTCGTCTTCTGAAATTTTACTTTCTTTTTCCATATCCTTGAGACGATCCATTCCATCCCTTCGGACGTTTCTGACAGCGACGCGGGCCTGTTCAGCGTATTTTGCCGCCAATTTTGATAACTCGGTCCGTCGCTCTTCGTTGAGATCCGGGATGGGTAGGCGAATTAGAGTGCCATCAATTTGTGGATTGAGGCCAAGATTGGCTTGCCTAATCGATTTCTCAACGGCGTTGACTAGCCCACTGTCCCAAACTTGTACCGTAAGCAACCTCCCGTCCGGCACATTTATGGCTGCCACCTGATTCAATGGCATCTTTGATCCATATGCATCAACAACTATCGGTTCGAGTAAACTAGGTGATGCTCTACCAGTTCTTAGCCCGCTAAATTCCTTTTGTAGCGCCGTAAGAGCGCCATCCATACGCCTATTGATATCCGATAGATCCACGTCAGCCATGTATACCCCCTTTCAAGTTATCAGGGTAAATCGACCTTCACCGTTTACTGCTTGAGCAAAGGCCCCCCTATTGTGTATAGAAAATACATGGATGGGAATGTGATTTTCACGAGCCAGAGAAATTGCTGATGCATCCATTACATGAAGATCTTTTGATAAAACTTCTAAATAACTTAACTTTTCATATCTATTTGCATCAGGGTTAAGTAATGGATCAGCGCTATAAACTCCGTCTACTTTTGTTCCCTTTAAGAGCAAATCACAGCCCATTTCAGATGCTCTAAGTGCAGCGGCTGTATCCGTAGTAAAGAAGGGATTGCCACTGCCAGCAGCAAAAATAACAACTCGGCCTTTTTCCATATGTCGGATTGCACGACGTTCTATGTATGGTTCGCATACCGTTGTCATGGGAATAGCAGAAAGGACACGTGTATCAATCCCAATCTGTTCAAGCGAGTTTTGCATGGCGAGTGA
>Ga0115002_10006894_pt1 | contig 12932 bp, 12 predicted proteins | sample ArcticOcean_MG_C_8_FD_89576 | JGI IMG/M metagenome (GOLD analysis project Ga0115002, IMG submission 89576) | Marine microbial communities from western Arctic Ocean - ArcticOcean_MG_CB11_86 | ecosystem: Environmental > Aquatic > Marine > Oceanic | place: Arctic Ocean: Canada Basin | collected...
CGCAGATACGAATTTCAGCGTGGATCGAGGATTCTACGACGCAGCTTTTAGCGTGGACGTGACGACCGCCACGACCGGGGCGACCCTCATCTACACCCTCGACGGGAGCGTGCCCGCGATGACCAACGGTGTGGTAGTCGGTCCGCCCGACGCTTTGTCGACGCCCACGGCGACCGTCAACATTGGCACGACGACGACCCTGCGGGCCATGGCGTTCAAGGAAGGCTGGGTCGATACGAACGTCGATACCCAGACCTATTTGTTCCTGGCCGACGTGATCAATCAGCCCGCTTTACCGGTCGGCGTGCCAGCCACTTGGGGAGGTTTTCCGGCGGACTACCAGATGGATCCGAACGTCGTGAACGTCGAACCGTATGCAAGTCAGATATTCGATAGTTTGAGAGCCGTTCCGACCGTTTCTCTGGTTCTCCCCAGCGAGGAATTTTTCGAGTCGGGCGGCATCTATGCGAATTCGACGAGCCGCGGGCGGGCCTGGGAACGAGAAGCATCTGTTGAGTATTTCGATCCAAATTCCATCGACGAATTTCAGCTTGACGCGGGTTTGCGAGTGCACGGCGGTAGCAGCCGAAGTCATAGCATTACGCCGGCGCACTCGTTGCGATTGCACTTCCGCGGCGAATACGGGGCCTCCAAGCTCGAGTACCCGTTGTTTGACGACAGTTCAGTCGACCGTTTCGATACGCTGGTGCTGGACGCGAATTCCAGCGACAACTGGACGAGCGCCAATACGGCCACCGGACGCGTGGCCCAGTTCATTCGCAGCCAGTGGGCGAAGGATACGCAGCGCGATACGGGCAACCTGGCGATCCCCGGTAAATTCGTCCACGTCTACATCAACGGTCTGTATTGGGGGCTCTACGACTTGCTAGAGCGCACCGACGACGGTTTCGCCGCCGAACATCTGGGAGGTGAAAAGGAAGAGTACGACGTAATTGTCGACGGCAGCCCGCGCGACGGCGAGATGACTGCCTTCAATCAATTGCTGTCCAGTGCCCGAGCCGGCGACTACGAAGCGACCTCCGCGTTGTTGGATATCGACAGCTTCATCGATTACAACATTGTCCAGATGTATACAGGAAACTGGGATTGGCCCGATCACAATTGGGAGGCGGTTCGTCGCCGGGCCCCGGGACAAAAGTTTCAGTTCGTCATCTGGGATGCCGAAGTGGGCCTCGGGATTGACTTCAATACTAATCCCAACGTCTTGGACGTCGACTTGACGGGCGATCGAGCCGATGTCTCAAGCGGATCCATCTCCGGCGGACCCGGAGAGCTCTATAACCTGTTGCGGCAGAATCTCGAGTTTCAGCTGCGGTTTGCGGATCGCTTGCAAATGCATTTTTTCAACGACGGCGCGCTCACTGAGCAAGAGGCAGCCGACCGCTATTTAAGTCGGGCCAACGAAATCGAGTTGCCGCTGGTGGCCGAGGCGGCTCGCTGGGGCGATGTGCGCAGGGAACCGCCGGATGTGCCTGACGGCGTCTGGGCCTCGGAGCGTGACTGGATTGTCGGCACGTTCTTTCCGCAGCGCGGGAACATTGTGCTGGATCAATTTCGCTCGCACGGGCTGTTCATCGACGTCCCGACGCCCGAATTGCTCATCAATGGCCTGCCGCAATTCGGCGGGCCGATTGCCGTGGGGGATGAACTCTCCTTTGGACCGTCGCCGGGAACAATCTATTATACGCTGGACGGCAACGATCCTCGCCTTCCCGACACGCAGGCCAATGTGGCCATCGTTCAAGCGAACGACGCCAAGCGAGCACTGGTTCCTTCCGATGGAACCTTGGGGAATTTGTGGACCGGCGGCGATGAAGTCGGCTTTGCAGTGATCGGCGGCGATTCGGCATGGTTGACAGGGACCGATGGCGTGGGCTACGACTTGGGGCAAGGCCCTTACGACGCGGACATTGGCATCGACGTCGAGTCGCTCATGTACAACGGCGGAGGTAACCCTACCGCCAATTCGAGCGTCTTCGTGCGCGTGCCGTTTCAATTGGATCAGCCCTCAATCGACGCATTCACACAGCTTACTTTGCGGATGCGTTACGACGACGCTTTCGTGGCGTACCTCAACGGTGTGGAGATCGAGAGACAAAATTTCACAGGGACGCCTCAGTGGAACTCCGTGGCGGGCGGCGGCGCCGAGGCGACCGCCTTCTTTGAGTTCGACGTCGGTGTGCATCTTGGCGACCTGATCGCCGGCGAGAATATCCTGGCCGTGCACGGAATGAACGTCGGCACGTCCAGTTCAGATATGCTGATTGCCGCCGAGTTAATCGGCACGGCAGCCGCCGGAGTTTCGCCAACCGCCGTTGAATATCTGGGAGGGAGCATTCCGCTTACGGAAACGACGGAGGTCACGGCGCGCATGCTCGATGAGAGCGGTCAGTGGAGCCCGTCGGTGGAAACCGTCTTTGTCGCCCCGCAGCCGCGGTTGGTCGTCTCCGAGATCAACTACCACCCGGCCAACGCGACGCCGGCTGAACTATTGATTGTGCCGGGCGCCGACAACAACGATTTTGAGTTCATTGAGTTGATGAACGTCGGCGGCGCCCCTTTTGATTTGACGGACGTTCGTTTCACAGGCGGAATTCAATTTGACTTCACAGGCAGCTCCGTCGATTCGGTCCCGGCCGGTGGATTCGTACTGGTCGTCAAGAATACAGCAGCTTTCGAAGCGCGTTACGGTCCGGCTTTGCCAGTGGCAGGCGTTTTTGAGGGCGGGACGCAGCTTTCCAACGGCGGAGAGCAAATCGTATTGGTCGATCCACTCGACAACGTCATTCAAGCCTTTACGTACAACGACCAAGCGCCTTGGCCGACTGCCCCTGATGGGGGCGGCTTTTCGCTCGTACTCGTCGATCCAGCTTCCGAGCCAAATCACAATTTGGCCGCCAGTTGGCGACCAAGTATTCAGACCGGCGTATCGCCTGGCGCTGCCGACCCGTTCCCTGGGGACTTTGACTTGAATCGAGTTGTCGGCGGCAGCGACTTCTTGATTTGGCAACGAAATGTTCTCGCCGGCCCGACTGCGACCGTGGGCGACGGCGACGCGAATAGCGACGGCAACGTCGATCGCGACGACCTCTTGCTGTGGCAAGAAAACTTTGGTAGCGAGGCGCCTGCCTCGACGCCGATTGCGCAGGCAGCGATCAGCCCGCCTGACCAGACCGCCGTCGAAGGCTTGGCTGCGCTAGCGCCGCTGGATGCGCTGTTTCCCACTCGAAAGCAACAATCGCTCGATGAACCTGAGCCGGCTCAATTGTGGCTGGCGACGGACGCCGTTTTTAGACAAATTGGCGAAATCCACACGGCGCGCGATACGATTCCAAACGACCGGCCTGCAACCAAACGAGACAAGGTTGGCAAACGGGCCGCAGATGCGTCAGACAGCTTGGCCGCAGTGCAAATCAGCGGCGACCTATTGCAAATGGACAACATCGGGCTATAAAAGCGTGCTAAGGCAATTAACGAATACGCGTGATCGAACTTACTCGTCCTCAATTTTTACTTCTAGCAGCACGACCCATGATTCCACGATGCTATTTCCCATGCTATTTCCGATGCGGATCAGTTGCCGCGATACTCGCCGTATTAATCTCGACCGCGACAGATGGGTCCGAGCCGCCTCCTTCGCCGGCGCCCCAACCGCAATCCGCGTTGCCGCAGATGATCGACATCGAGTGGTCGGCCGGCCCGCCGATGCCGCAAGGGATGCAAGACAACGACGGCGGAGTCATCGACGACTTCCTTGTGATGGTCGCTGGATTCTGCCACGGCATCGACGACGACTGGAAGCCAGGTAAGTACCCGCGCGGATTCCTCCGCAAGGGTTGGGCGCTGAATTTCAAGGAAGAGGCGGCCGGTTGGAATCCTGTACCCGATCTCCCAGGCGCCGCGCGGCAAGAAATGTATGGCCTGAGCGTCAACAACGAGATCTACCTGTGGGGCGGATTTAGCTATACGGAACCCTATTGTTATCGCGACGGGTATAAACTTGCCCGACCAGGCGGCGAGTGGACCTGGTCGGAGCTTCCTCCACTCCTGCGGCCCGGCAGCGCCGGGACGATCGTTGCCGTCGATTCGGTGATCTACCTCTTGGGCGGCATGGACTACGACGCGCAGCGGTACTACGTTGCCAACGATCGCCACGGTAAGACTGAACGTTACGGGTCGCGACTTTACCGTTTCGAAACGGAGCGCCCGGAAAAAGGTTGGAAGGAAGTCGCCCCGTGTCCGGGAACTCCGCGAATGATGGCGGCGGGAGGCGTGATCGACGGTAAGGTTTACATCATGGGCGGCTTCGCCGTCGACGACGCTGGAAGATCGCACAACGTGGTCGACTGCTGGCGTTACGATCCTGAAGCTGACCACTGGGAGCGGCTGCGCGATACGCCCGTCTCGGTCTCGGGCTACTCGACCGGCACAATTGTCTATCAGAATCGATACATGTTGCTGCTGACCGGCTATCCGCACGGGACGATACTCAATCCCGACGGCACGTCGAGGCCCCGGTATGGAACGCCCTCGAAGATCGACCGCACGGATTGGAAGGGACACCCCAAAGTCCCTGCCGACGGGTACGAAAACCATGCCTGGGTGTACGACGCGCACACGAATCTGTACGGTACAGCGACGTACCTACCCTTTGACGATCACGGTCAAACTTCACACATCATCGGCGACACGCTCTACATGTTCCCGGGCGAAACTTCAGGCTTCTGGTGGGAAGACGAGTACTTCGGCCACGCGGCTGAGTTTGTGCTCAAGGGCAAGCTGAAAGTGCGCAACGACTGAGCCGTAGGCGCTAGCCCAAGTTCCCCAATAAGGTCGCGAACTAGGTTTTTCTGAGAGATTTTGTGGTCCCAATCGACGTAAGTTGTTTCACGTCGGACCGCGTGTGACTACCTATTGCATAGCCAGATTCTCCAGTCGCGCTCGAGTGACGACCTATGCCCCGTCCTCTGAGCGTTTGGGTCGATTACCTGACCATTCATGATTAATTGAACAGAAGAGAACGAAGGCAACGAGCGAGCTGGCAGGCAGTATGCTACCTATGCTTCGTTCCCTTTGTTTCCTTCTGTTCAATTAAAAGAGCTACACGAATGCATCCCAACTTCGAAAAGGCTGACAAACTTAGCCATGTAGTAATCGGGGCCGCCATTGAAGTGCATCGAATTCAAGGGGCCGGATTGCTGGAGAGTATTTATGAAAAATGCCTACAACGAGAGTTGGAATTGCAAAACATCTCAGCCGTGTCTCAGAAGTCGGTTCGTATCGAATACAAAGGGTTCGTGTTTGAGGAGGAGTTGAAATTCGATATTATGGTCGAACAGTGCCTCCTACTGGAGCTCAAAGCTATTCAAACCGTGTTGCCCATACACAAGGCTCAACTATTCAGTTATCTGAAACTACTCGATGTACCCCTTGGCCTAGTCATCAATTTTCACGAGACAAAACTTGTCGATGGCCTTTCGCGGATAATTCTGCCCGGGGCGAATCAATGAATTCACAGAAGGAAACGAAGCAAACGAAGTTTCATGTTTTCGATTGCTTTTGTAGTGACGACTTCGCACTCGCCATACTAGAAAACAAGGTACGGGGTGAGATTTACTGGGTAGCCTTGTCCTGACCAACATTTGGGACTCCGTGTGGCAGGCCCCTGAGGCCCGATAGCCGACCCGAAAAAAGCATCAAGCGCCTCGGATGGAATTACTGGTTGATCTCTCGGCCGGCTCGCGTGCCGTGGACGAGGTGGACGTCGTCGTCGATGTCGAGGGAGAGCGCGGTAGTCGAACCGTCCGCGAACATCATATGGAAGATTCCCGCGTGGGCGCTGCCCCAATTGTTGTAGGGATTCGTGCCGATGGTATCCGCGAATGCGGGCCAACCTGAGGAGCGCACATTGTCGCCATTGTGACCGGTGAGCCATCCCTCATCGTCGCCAAAGTCGACTGCTTCCGTGCCCCCGAAGTAGGCATCCGGATTCATCGCCTTCTCGCCGACCATGTAAGTATTCGAGGTTCCGTCGGAGATCTGCCGGATGGAGATTTCGCTGCGAGCAAAAACGACGCCGTCGAAGTAATTTTCGTCGTAGCCCTTGAACTGAGCGTACGAGTCGTGATTGTCGTAGGTCGCGTTCATCACAGGCATGCCGACGCTGATCGACCCGAGGCATCCTACATAGTCATTGCGTGCCAGCGGTCCGCCGCCGTGGCGCCAGTTCTGGGGACTGAAGCGTCCCTTGGCCGGATAGGCCAACGGCGCGCGACGCGATGGGCAATAGAACATCTCAACGGGCGTCGCCATGAGTTGCCCCAGTCTTAACTGCTTACGATTTCCCACCGGCCAGCCGGGCGATCCCTTGTAAAGATCTGTGAGCGTCTGAAGTTCAATGTAGGGAAGCACGGAAAACAACCAGCTGCCAGGTTGGCTCCGCCCGAACCCCTGATCAGGATCGGCCCCCCAGCCGCTGCCCCAACCCCCCGAGGGAAAAAAACCGTGTGTGTCATGATGTTGGTGAAACGCCGGGCCCAGATTCCGCAGGTTATTCATGCAATGCGTTCGCCGAGCCGCTTCCCGAGCGGCTTGCACCGCGGGCAATAGCAAGCCAATCAAGACGCCAATGATAGCGATTACCACCAGCAGCTCAACTAACGTAAACCTGGATCGCCGAGTTGAGCATCAACTCGCCCTTTCCGGTCACCGAAAGCTTGGCATCCCGCAGGTCGCCCTCTTCCAGTTCGAAAAGGCCCGCGGTCGTCCAGCTCTCCCCGTCGGCAGAGCGCAGGACGCGCAGGCGTCCCTTGCCCTCCAGCCCGCCGTGGTGCTTGAGCGCCTCGCGGAAACCCAGGAACCATGCGTCCTGGAACCGCACCAGGTCGGTGAAGGCGTTGTGCGGCTTCTCGCTCTGTGCGGGGCCCCATACGCTGCGCACCGAGCGCGGTTCAGGCGGCCCCTTCCCGAAGGCGGTCAGCCCCGCCAGCATGACGCCCAGGATCGCGTAGCCGAACTGTCTACGCTGTTGTCGGATCGTATCCATCGTAGCCGAAGCCTTTCATTTCGCCGAAGCCTTTCATTTCGTAGTGTGACTCTTCAGAGTCACATCTCTTGCCCGCGGCTCCTGAGCGCCACGCTACGTCGACGCTCTTCACTTCCCAGCTCAGCGGCTCGGTCACTCGCCAAACTTGAAGGCGAACAGGTCGGCTTCGCGCATGACGAAACGCAGGCGGACCGGTCGGCCGGCCAGCTTCCCGACATCCGCGCCGTTTTTCCATCTGATCGTACGTTCGATCTCGTCCCCGATGATCTCGGGGCAGTCGTCCAGGCCGTAGCCCGGCAGAGATTTTCCGTCGGCGTCCTGAATCTCAACGCGAACGTCGCCAGCGGCCGAGGTCGAGTAGTTTATCGACAGCTGCGCCCCCTTGAAGCGTAGCGGTCTAGTGACGACCTCGCCCCCTCCGTACGGCGCCTGCACGGACACGAACCCGTCAAGGCGCATCGAGTAGCGGCCTAGGCAGGCCGTCGGTTGCGCGTAGTCGCGGTTGACATAAATCGACATCTCGCTCGGCCCCGTCTGCACGATGTTCAGGGCCGGATAATTCGAGCGAGATACCCAGTTCTGAAGGCCAAGACCCGGCCTGATGAAAGCTCCCGGGAACGTGCACTCGTAGGCGTTTCCCCCCCGTGTCGTCAGAAGCACGCTGTCGGAGGTGTCGCGAAAGTAACTTGGGTTGACGCCGAGTTCGTTGGCCTGCTCGGTAGTGAGCACCTGTCGGCCCGGCACGAAACGCGCCGCCGTGGCGATGTAGATTTGTGGAGCACGGAAGTACGGGTGCGTCTGGTTGACGTAGAGGTGGTGGATGGGAGCGGGTTCGCCATTGTGGCGGTATTCCATGAGTTGGCTGGACGACCAGCGGATGAAGTCATCGCTCGTTGCCCGCGAGATGCGGCGGATGCCGTCTTTCCAGGTGCGGAAGTAGGCGATGTATTTCTCTTCGCTCTGCGACCAGAAAGCGACATTCTGCGAGTCGAAGGCGAAGTGGTCCGTATCGTTCAGAATCACCGGCTCTTCGCGGAATCGCGTCCAATGCTTGCCGTCCGCGGAGACGAACGCGGCTAGGCACCAGTCCTTGTTGCCGGGCGTGCGCTCGAGGCCGAGCGCCTTGAAACGTTGTGCGGCAGGCACGCCGGCCTTCGCATCAAGAAAGGGCGCAAACGAGTGTGTTCCAGGTGCGCTGTCGGTCAGGATGCAGTTGTTCTCACGGACGCCGTTGACCTCCACGATTCGCAAGTTCGGTCTTGTCCAGCGGATGCCGTCGGTAGACTCGGCGTAGCACAGGTTTTCCCACCCCGTGTCGTGCTCGGCCTTCGGAAGGCCCCGGTAGTATAGCCGGTACGTGTCACCATCATGGATGACGGTAGAATAAATACTGAACGGGCCTTCCCACGACTTATCGAACTTGAGAACGGGACCCTCGTAATGCGGCGCGTGAGGCTGCAGGCGAACGCCTTGCAGTTTCTCGATCACGAAATCGTCGAGAAAGAGCTGGCGCTGATTGCCCACATCGATGACCTCGCCGCCTTGGGCGGCCATAAGGGATGCGCATGCGAATGGGACTAGCATCATCCTGAAGATTCGTCTCGGGGCTTTCATCTTTTCCTGCTTTGCGTGCAGGGGTGCGTCTGAGTTGCCGCCATCTCTTCTCTCATTCAGGGTAGGAAAAACCGGATTTCTGAATTCCGGTGGATGAAGAAAGAGATGGAGTCTCACTGGGATTCAAATCGTTTTAATATCGTCGTAAACATGATTCTAGCGGCCTTTACGGGTTACTCAGGGTCAGGGCATAAACGGTCGCTTGGTCCAGGTGAAGGCGGAGCAGGTAGAATCCATCCGCTAGGTCCAAAACCGTTCGATTGTTCCACCGAACATCATGGCTGAGGCTGTCTCCCTTAATGGGTTCAGCGTCTTCCTTCGAAAAACCACGTACTCGGTAGCCCTGACTATTGAGTACTTCCACTCGGATAGATCCACCAATCGCATCGGCATTAAGAGTGATATTCCGGCAATTACTCAGATCTATGGCCTTGAGGGTAATCTGCCCAATCGTCTCCATGGGTTGCACCCCAGCGAATCGATCACGGGGCATCGTCGCGAGACCTATGGCGGAAGGTTTATGGTCGTCGATGGGGCCTTTCATGTTCCATCGGCCACGGTAGCCGCCATAGTAAAAGCGGACCTGTTCGGCCAGTATTATCGGGGTGGCATTGCTCCAGATGCGGCCCGAATCAAACTGATCTCCCGGAGCAGTCGGCAAGAAAGGAGCCTCTCGAAATGGCCGCTGCCAGTCGAGACCGTTGCGGCTGACGGCCAACTCGATGGGTTGTCGTCCCGTCTTGCCAGCATCCATGACTTGAAGCAGCGAAAGATAAACGTTGTTGTAAACGAATACCGGTCCGCTGTGGAGTTGCCGACCTCCGCTCCCACCTCCGACCGATGTCCGTTGGACCTCCACCGCGTCTCCTTGCCAATCGTCGAATTCGTCTGGTGCCATCATCAATCGGGGTTTGGACCAGTCAATGAAATCGCTGCTCTCGGTACGGACCACGGCCCGTTTCCAATGCATGGTCCCGTCGGGACCGTCGATCCAGGTCTTGGCATAAATGGCGAACGTGTTCCTCATGGGGTCCCAGATGGCATCGGTCACGTCGCTGGTGGAGAGGGGAGGTCCGCCCAACTTGCCGGTCTTGATTCTTGGATCACTGGCAAAAGGCGGCTGGATGTAGTGTCCATGAGAGCCACGGATCACCGGATTCCCATCGTGAAGAGTCCAGTGGATCCCATCGGGAGAGAAGGCCACGCAGGTGCCTGGAATCTGGTGACCTTCGATCTCACCGCTATCCCAGAAGGCAGCTTTGTAGCGTCTGGTTGGATCGGGATCCCTGGGATCGACCACCACCGAGGCTCCGTAGCCGATCGGCATCACTATGTTGTTATCGGTGCTGCCCTCATACTCCACGAGGCCCAAGCGCGGTTTAGTCCAGCGGACACCATCCTCGGACGTGGCGTAACACAGATGACAGCCCGGATATGCTTGATACCAAAGCTGGTAGCGCCCATCCTTCGAATCGCGGTATACGCTGCAGTAACTAATGAGTTGCTCCCACGGTCGATCCGCTAGGATGACCGGATTCTCAGGCTCTCGATCCAGAGGCCTCAGAATCCGCATTGTACCGGGACGGTAGAGCACATGGTGATCGTCCACCAGCAAGAGAGTCTGCCGGGTCTGATCGGGTTGGGCCGCCTCAAGCGTAGGCAGTGCGGTACTGTAAACTACTACCAGGGCCAAATAGCAACACCATCCCTGGCCAGTGTGTCGACTTTTCATTGGTGGCCCTTTTGGATGCCTCGACTTGTTGGCTCAATAGGCTGCCTTGACTCTAACTGATAGGAAATTTGATTTCCGCGAACAGGTCTGACTGATAGGAAATTTGATTTCCGCGAACGGGTCTAAGTCTACAAGATGGAAAAGCCAATGCAAGTGGAAAGCTGCGACCTATCAGGCCGCAAAATACGGGTCGATCACGGTCGGTCACGCAGCTCGTACGCACCGTTCTCGAGCCGACGCGCGTCGGTGATGATTAGAAGGTGCCCAGGAACGGGTCGATGTCGAGGTACGTCAGATCCTGGGGTTCGTCCGCTTGGTCCGACGAACCGATGGGGCTGTCCGAGTAGGCAGCATCCAGCTCGAGGACCAAACCATCCACTTCGGGTGGCGCCCTCGGTGTTGAAGACTGCCACGTCGCAGCATGGCCCGTTCCAGGTCACCCAACTGGTTGAACAGATACAGCGGGTGGTAAGCAGGCGTACTCGAAGTGCCCGTTGTAAGCAGTGCCTTCTTGATCTCCGTAGGTCTCACTGACCGAGCTATCGAGGTCGAGGATCTGTTGTTTGAGCGGCTTGCGCCGATGGGCCTTATTGATCCACTCGCCGGAGAGATTCATCAGCGCTGTCAGATTGCGTTTGGTGCTGAGCGTCTCCGTTTCAAACCCGCTCACTTCGCTGGTTGAAGCGGCTTGCTTCTCCGGCTGGCTGGCTCTGCCTCCCACGACGTGACGCATCGCGGGACCGACGCACAACCGCTCGGCATCGTTGACATCTTCATAGCCTGCCAAGCGGCTGTAGATCGACTGTCGCAACAGCGGCACGAGCTGGTGTTGTTTGTTGTTGCCCTGGCGTAAATCGGTCAGCACGTCTGCGCCCATTTCCGTCAGCCCCAGCGTCTCATCCAGTTCCCGGTAGGCCAGTAGCCCGGCGTCAGTCGTGATCTGGCTGCCCAGGAATTTCAGCTTCAAACGACCGTCAAAACCGACCCGCAAATCCTCGTTTTGGCAGTCACTCATTGGGTCGCCCTGATCGTAGACGGCCGTAATGGTTTTTAAAAAAAAATAGTTGTGCATTTCTAAGTGAACCTTATACTCTAATAATCTATTGCCATGGCGTGTTTTGTGTGTGCGTGAAAATAATTTCTGTAAACCGTTTGCCAGGAATAAGTTACACAGCACTGCCTGTTGTAGTAACGGGGCTGGTTCTGTCCACAGGGGTTCTGGCACACAGGGGTTCTGGCACACAGGGGTTCTGGCACACAGGGGATCTGGCACACAGGGGATCTGGCACACAGGGGATCTGGCACACAGGGGAGGAGGCTGCCGGGCCCTTGATTCTTGGAGGAATTTTTTCTTGACTTTACTTCGTGTAAAGTTTATTCGTAGTAAATGTTCACTCCAAAGGGTGAATGTTCACTTCAAAGTTTGTGGTTCCACTTTAATAATCTGGAGGATTGGTGGACTAATGAATCGAATGTTTTCTGTTCTCGTGGCCGTTCTGGCTGTTGTATGCTTGGCCGTCACAGCGCATGCTGTCTCTATTACGCACAACGGCAGTTCCATCTTCCAATCCGGCGGTTTTGAAGCCGATGTTGTCGACGCGTTGCCCACCAGTGCTGCTCAAGGTGTGTGGGTTCATCGTTCCGGCGATGCATTGAAAGAATCTGTTTTAGGACCTGCCTCGACCGGACCCGGCGCGGCGGTGGATAGCTAATATGCCCTCATTGGCCTGAATGGCGACTCGGGTTCTTCTGGCGCCGGTCTCTCCGCCGCATTGGGCGGACAATCAAGCGGCATCGTCGAAGCGACGTTCAAGCTTTATCTCGACGAAGTACTTACCGGCAATGGCTTGCACCTGAATTTCAACTACGCCGGAGCTGCTGATTTCATTTTTGGCGACCGTGCCACATGGGTCGGAGCGGCTCATCCGGATGATCTTTTGGGGGCCCTGGGAGTTCCTTCCGCCGGCGCCGGTGCTGCGACCCTCGCGTTCTTTGACGGCAGCGCGTGGAATCCCGTAACCTCGGGCGGCACGGGCATGTCGATTCCCTACAACAGCTGGGTCGATATGATTGTCTCCATTGACCTCGACGCCGATACGCATTCGCTTTCGGTGAATGGTTTGGCCTCGGACACAATGGGCGGCGCACTCGACGTTGCGGTAAACGGTTTCAACCTCATGACGAATTTCAGCACAAGCTTGTCAGGCAATGCGTATGTTGACGGCGAGGGCGCAGCGCAGACGCCAGGTGATATTAACGGTGACGGCAATGTCGATCTGGACGACTTCGAGATTATTCGATTGAACTACGGAATGACGGGTGCGAGCAAAAGTGATGGAGATTGACCGGAGGAGGCGACGTCGACCTCTTCGATTTCAAATTTTGGAAGAGTCTCCGTACGGACGGCGGGGCGGCGGTTAGCGTTAGCATCCCCGAGCCGATCAGCCTGGTCTTACTTGCTATGGGAGTTGGAGCCCTCAGTGCCGCCTCGCGGCGGAGAACTTGTCGATGACGAACCTC
>Ga0115002_10006898_pt1 | contig 12927 bp, 10 predicted proteins | sample ArcticOcean_MG_C_8_FD_89576 | JGI IMG/M metagenome (GOLD analysis project Ga0115002, IMG submission 89576) | Marine microbial communities from western Arctic Ocean - ArcticOcean_MG_CB11_86 | ecosystem: Environmental > Aquatic > Marine > Oceanic | place: Arctic Ocean: Canada Basin | collected...
ATAAAAGCATGACCAGACTCACTGAAAGACACTGGCCAGAGCAACTGAAAGACAATTTTATCTATGAAACGCCAATCCATGCAATCGATTTGACACGGGCTTTGGCTGGGTCTGCAATTGCAGAAATACATCCAATTGTACGAAGGGCCTATTCAAAGCATGTAGATATTCACGCGGCCTTGATACTATTTGAAAACGGGTGTGTGGCACAATTCACCGCAAACTACACGACAGATGCGCGACTTGAAAGATATGAAATACATGGGCAGGATTGTTCTGCTTATCTTGAAGGTATTCAGGAAGGGATCGTTTACCGTGATGGGGAGCGACTCATCATTGCAAATAAGGAGGATGGAACGGCCGCTCAGGCAAGGTTTCTGATCGATTGTATCAAAGAAGATCGCCCGGTTTCATTACCTGCGGCGAATCTGGATGAAGCCATCGAGACCATGAAATTGGCAGATACTATCCGAGGTAGTCTTCGATCTTGAAGATCAAAACCCTTCTTTGTACCATTTGGCTACGACTTTTTCTGCTGGCTTACCATTCGGTGTGAAGTCATCATTGTGAAGACCACCATGTTCAAGCTGTGTGGGCCATTTCCACCAATAAATTCCTTTTAACCAGGATCGGTCTGAAAGAGCAGATATTATAGCCTCATACGCCCTGGTTTGATGATCAAGATTCAACACCCGTTCGTCTTTATAATCATATGGCTTGATCCACGTCCCTCTTGAACTTTTAAAGCCCATTTCCGTAATTAGAATGGGTTTTTTATACTTTCTTGATATACCTTCCATTCGATCCGCAATCTTCAAAGCCCCTTGGTTTAACTCCTCATCGGTGGCCGATTCAGACTCACTCAGTGGATAGTAATTATTTACGCCGATATAGTCAAACGCATCCCAGAAGGACACTTGTTCGAATTCCCAACCCCAGTTGGGGGCATAAACTATAGGGCCACTGTATATATGTCTTAGTTTTAAAATCATTTCGCGCCATTGATCTTCGTGACCCACAGTAGTTAATCCCATTTCGACACCAGCACATAAGATATCGATATCATACATCTCGGATAGGAGCGCATAATGTTGAATCCATTGGTAGTAGTTATTAAAAAAAATTGCCCAATCCGACTCTGATTCCATTTCAATCTCACCGGGCCAGCTACGTGAAACCCATATGTGAGGTTTCATCATTACGCGCATGCCTTGTGATCGGGCTGACAGGGTAGAATGGATCACACTTTCATCGTTCTCACCACCTGCGTTATGCCACAATCTTAGGGGTTGCGGTACCTTAGGATCGCGCATGGAAGTAAAGGGGGTAATGGATACGGCATTGGTACCTATTTCTGCCATACGCTCTAATGACTCATCCCCTTTTCGAGATAGATAACCATTATAGATTTGATAGCCCTCATGGGAATAACAAAATCCTTTTTGGAAAGAATCATCTTTAGGGAATCTCTGTCGATCTTTGATTATTTGAGCTTGGTAATTCTTTTCCAATTGGGCTAAATAGGCATGCCAACCAGGCTCAAGAGCCTCAATTTCTGTTGGGTTAGGCATCCATGAGGCATATGCTTGTTTAAATTGTTCGACGCCCCATGTTTCAATTAAATGGGCAACCAGAGACCCTGCGAGCGGTGTATTTACAAGATGAGATTGAGCTTCGGGAAACTTAGGTTGAATAAGATCTTGTAAAGAAAGCTCCCTATCAGCCTGGTAAAGACGACTGGCCCAATATTCATATCCTTTTCCACGCCATTGCCGGGTGAAATAAACACTCAAGCCTGCTTCCAGAATTTCCGATGCAGGTTTTCCCATCTCATGGCGAATCTGAAATTGAGTCTCACATTGGCCATCGTCACCAGGAATATCCTCCCGGTATACCATATGGATGGCATTGTCATTTTCAATTACGGGAATGGGTGTCGCCCGCCGTCGTGACATAAAATTAAAATATTCAGGGCTAAAAATGGCATTATGTGCAAGGTCCGTGTTATTTGTAATAAGCCCCTTATCTTCAAAACTCGAGTACAGGTGTATCTCCATGGGCGTTAAATCTATATCCATTGTCGTCTGGATGGACTCAAGAAGGTCTCTCCGCCGTTTAATGAATGTCTCTTTTTCATTCTGTGATAATTGAACTTGATGTGATGTAATAGTAAATTCATCTTCGGTTGTGAGGACATCAGTGCCAACAAGATAATCTCGATGCTGATTCGAATCGATTTCCCAGGCCTCCCCACCTTTGGTCGAAAATAGACCAAAGACTATACATTGGCCACCTTGGAATATCTGATAATCACCGCGGATGTCGCTAAAACTTCGCGATTCTAAGAATGACAGTAGGTGTGTATCACTATTTCCTAAAATGGTATACACGGGAATTTTAGGCAAAAGCGGATTTGGGTGAACCATCATGAGGACATCTGATGAGTCTGTATAGGTCTTTTCGTTAAAGGAAAAACCATCTGGAGTGATTGAGAAAGGCAGTTGAGTGGCCAGTGTATTTAACCAGATATTACTCTTTCCGGTACCAACAATGTAAGTCGGGTGAGTTATTAATTCAGATTCCGTAACGTTGTGCGCTGGTTTAATAACCAATCTACGCCGTCTATACCGACTTTGTTGAGTCTCAGCATATTTCTGGTAACGCGCCGTGCTCAAAGAATCCTGACCACCATAAGTAAATAATATCTCCTGAAATCGCCAACGTTGTGCGAGAAGTTCCGATCGGTCAGGATACGAACTTTGTGATGATTGTGGATAGGAGATCACGTCACCAATAAATATATAGGCTGTGCCTATAACAAATATGCCGATAAGAAGCGACGACAAGAGATCTCTATTCATTTTATAGCCTGCTTTTATATAGAATGGAATTTAATATCACGAGGATTACGTTCCATAATACATTTTTACAACCATTCTATTCATAAATCACATTTTAAAGGAACGTAATAGGCATGTGAACGTAGAATACTCTATTATTGTATTCCAATTTCGGGTTATTTAAATTTACTTACGACTTTTTCAGAAAATAGTCTAAGTCCCTCTTCATTCGGCCAATCCACAAACCACAACATAAAATGGGAAATCCCTGCTTCTGAATAGGCAATAATTTGATCTCCGATCATCTTTGGTGTTCCTACAAGCCAGCTGTTTTTCATTTCAGGTGGAATTTCATCCGTTTGAGAGGATAAAAAGGCTTGTAAGAATTCATCAATAGGTATTAATTTCGAGTCTAGTGAGATAATGTGTAAGATCTTCTTTCGGAGATCATCTAAATCACGCCCGATTAATATTTGGATTTCCAGTGATCGCTCGAGGTCAGTAACGTTACGGTCTTGTTTTTCACATATTATCTTAAGTTCAGATTGTCTTTTTATCAGATCTTTTAGAGAAATAGGTGTTGTGTTCCAACCTTGTGCATATTTTGCACACAAATGATGCATCTCTTCGGACGCAGATCCAATCCAAATTGGAGGATGAGGTGATTGTAAAGGTTTTGGGTTACAATTGGCTTCATGAACGGTATAATAGGTCCCTGACGTTGAATATGGTTTATCATTTTGCCATAGGTGCAGGATGATGCTCAGGCTTTCTTCAAACCGCTTAATTCGTTCACTCTGATTTTCTATCCAGGGTAAACCATAAGCTTGATGCTCTGCCGCTGCTGAACCAGGATCTGCAAAAAAGATAAACCTTCCGTTCGAGAGTTGGTCGAGAGTGGCCATCATTTTGGCTGCCAGAGCGGGATTTCTAAAAAGATTTGCCTGATGGATCAACCCGAGTTGCACGCTTTCTGTGGCTCCAGCAAGGGTGCAAAGCGTGGTCCATCCTTCAAGAATGGCATCGTCCTGACCTAACATTAAATGGTCAGCAATCCAGAGAGAGTCAAACCCCAACTCTTCTGCAAGCAGGCCTGATGAGAAGGTTAACGACGGTTGTAAGGATGGAGAGGACGGGGTTCGAAAAAATCGACTTCCCGGCATAGCGAAAATGGGTAGACAAAAGCCAAACTTTATATTCATTGGGTCACCTGTATCTCATAGATAAATCGAGTTAATGTTATTGGAGGTTGCATGCGGTATCTTGTGGTTGTATTGGTTCTCCTTATGTGTACTGGATGTGGTACCATCCTAAAAAAGAGGATGTTTTCTGTTGAAATAAATACGACCCCGAGTGACGCCATGGTAAAAATTTCTGATATGGTTGAAAATGATCCAACACCGACTTCCGTTACAATTGAACGTGGGCAATCATATCTGGTTGAAATTACAAAGCCTGGTTTTGAACAGAAATGGATTGTATTACAAAAGAGAAAACATCGATCCATTATCGTCGCTGATATTTGCACTTTAGGCGTCGGCATACTGGTCGATTGGTATACGGGGAAATGGTATGGTGTGACACCATCCAGAATTGATGTTTTCCTCGATCCCATCAGTCATAATGATTCTGGCCGGGACATCAATTTACAACTGACTGAATCGTCTATATACACTCCCGATAAATCTGTCAACCTCAAACTCTATATGATTGACGATGCATCTTCGGATCTTGCCACATTAATACAATCAGTGACCCGATAGTTGAATTCGTGCTTTTTTCACCCAGGAAAAACATTCATTTCGATCATTTTGATTATCTAAACCAGACAACGGAATAGTAACCGTGGCTATACTTTGATTCCCGTCACGTCCGCTCGCCCATTCGGTCCAGCCTGGCTCCCTTCCAATACGCCCAGGAATGAACAATACACCACCGGATATCCGGTGAAATGCATCTGGATAACCAAATTGATAAAGATATCCGAGCACTTTAAAGAAGCCCCTCCATAAGAGGTGACCGAATATTTTTTTGCATAGCAAATGAAACATTTATCGGCGATGGAGTTCAAAATGATAAAACCCGGTTACCTTTTTAGATTCTGAATATATTAGTGTGTCTGAATAGGGCCGGATGTTTGATAATAGATTTTCCACCTTTAGTTGTTCGAAACAATACATTCAAAGACAGGTGCTGTTGGTCTCCGATCGAGGTTAGATAAGGGTTGGCGTTGTTTTACCTTTCCGAGGTGGCCCAATAATGATAGAAATTCGAGCAACGCAAGTAATTCGTAGCCTTGTTCATGTCTGAAAGGGCGGATGGGAGCCTTTTCAATCGACTCACCAAACGTAATCTCAAGGTGATTATATTGATTTCGCCACTCGATTAATTTTAAAAACGGTCATGCATCCCACTCGTATTTAAAGTTGTCCAACGTTGTGCCCGATTTTCAACATTCTGTGTTGCTTGTTTGTTTTTTAATAAATGATTTGCTTCATGATAGATACGAAATATGATACTGTGCCGCTTAATTCGGTCACATCGTTCAAAACAAGATTCAAGAATTTTACGTTCTCGAATATGAATGAGTGGTTTTGAAGAAGCCGTCGAAGATCATGAAGCAGTTCATCAATAATTATGCCGAGGAACATATTTTCTGTTGTCAGGAAATTTCGTGTTTGATGGCGGGTGGCAAAGGACGCGGCAAGCCAAAGAGAATTTGGATTCAACTGATATTTTTTATGGGATCGATAGGCCCTCTGATACGGATGGACTCCGCAAGCCATTGCTCCAAAGCCCTGCCAATTGACATCGCATTTTCACGGCCAGCACTTCAATACTCACCTGTAGCCATTCTCCCGCGATAATTCTGATCGCTGTGTCAACCTGAAAGAACATGGGGATTATATTAGAAATTTGATCCCCCTAGTCCTCAAATACTGTATCTTTCAAAGCATACCACTATGCTGTTGATTCCTGAGTTGCTAAATGCCAGGATTCAATCAAGGTGAGTAAATTTTCAGATTTCTTGATTTTTGAATTACCAAGTGGAGAATGCGTTCCCATTTTTTATCCCTGAGCCGAACTTTGTGTTTTATATGCTTCATATTCATCTAACACTTCTTTACAAGGAGGATACACATCCTGGATAGGACGAGCCCCTTCTTCAATAACCCGCCTTAAAAAGGCTTCGCGATGTTCAATTTCTATGCCCTTATTGGCTACTTCATCTGCGAGATGTGCGGGAATTACAATCACCCCTTCATCATCTCCAAGGATAATATCACCTGGAATAACTGATACATCGCTCAATTTAACATGGACATTGTGGTCCACACCAACAAGACGACGCTGACATACTGCGGCATGAACGCCTCTTGTAAACACAGGCAATTCCATGTTTTTTAATTCAGTCAGATCTCTTATCGCACCATCCATAACAATGCCAGCGCCACCTTTAATAATCAATCTTGAAACGATAACGTCACCTATAAAGCCTGATTCTGTACATCCCCCTGCATCAACCATGAGTATATCACCTGGTTGGGTATCCTCTACCGCATGATGGGTTAAGGGCACATGGAGATTTTTCTTTGGCAATCTCCGTAAGATCTGGCCTGATCGGCAGATACCTCATGGTTCTTGCTCTACCGACCATTTTAACGTCCGTGGTAATTGGTGGAATGTTGGTAATATATTGATCTGGGTACCCCATGCCCATCAGGATACCAGAAACGGTATCAATACACAGGGTTGATAATTTGCTAAAAAGATCTTTATCTTCTGGTTTTACTCTTGGTGAGTTCACTCTGTTCTCCTTGGATTAGGTAGTGTAAAAACTAAGGACAATTATTTTTTACGCAGTATCTCTGGAAAATTTCGTGACCAATTTTTCGCGTCTCCATTAATTCAAAATGGATAATATTATCCGCCGTAAATCCAACACCATCAACCGGAGTCGGTGCCTCTCGACCACCGATAATCACCGGACAGAGCGTCATATAGATCTCATCGACCAGACCAGCATTGAAAAAAGCCATATTGACTTCCCCTCCCCCCTCAACGACAAGTTTATGTATGTTTCTTTGAAAAAGGATTCGACACAGGTCATTCAGATCAACTTTATTTCCCTCCGTCTGAATAATTTCGGCAAATGGACTTACTGATTTTAATTTTTCCTTAGACGCCGTTTGCGTCGTAAAAATAATTCGATCTAGTTTCCTTTCCTTGAAATACCGTCCATTTATAGGCAAATCTAAACTGTTACTTAGAATAATGGATATAGGTTGAGCAGTCTTACCTTCCAAGAGTCTCTTACCGATCCATTTTTTACTCCGAATACGAAAGGGGGGATCTTCTGATCTTATTGTGTTCGCACCAATAAGTACGGCGTCCGCATTTGCCCTGATTTCGTCCATTAACTTCCAATCCTCTTTACTCGAAAATCGTAAACGATTTCGTTGTTTTGTAGAAATCTTTCCATCAATACTCATTGCAAAGTTCAATGCGATATGGGGTCTATTTTTAGCCATAATTTAGAAATGATGATTCAATTAGAGAGGAATCCATCTGGAAATATTGAGATGTTTTTATTATCGATTATTCATACAAATTATCATGGTTCTAAATTCAACCTTGACATATCTAACAATTGGATATAATATTTGAAGCGAAATCCATAAAAATAGCGATAGTCTGATGAAACACCGGACGACATCCAGAATGGGATGGGTTTCATCATTCGGATTCGACCTAGGATGGGTTTTAATATATTCGCTATTGGCAAAGACAAGCATCATCCCTACCCCGTCAATATCAATCAGATCTTGATCACCGAATTATGGTGTGTTTATAAAATTCAAGTGACACACACTTATTTTGGTTTTAGTCTCGATTATTACCATAGAATGTAATGGGTAACCGTGTGTCTTACAGATGATGGGACGGTCATTACAGAGACTGCATGCCTCATTTACCGATAAAGGGCAGACGACCTGTTGCCATTTCCTTTTCGCATCAATATAGATTTGTTTTTTTGTCGATCAGTTAGGTTTTTTTAACGCTTTTTATAAGCGATTAAATTCAACCGGAAATATGAAAAGTCGATGGTGACAACAGCTTGAATATCCCATTTTACAATATTATTTGAGCTGGATGGCGTTTTCTAATACTTTCCGTCTGAGAACCAACTTGATGATTCAGTTTCCCATAGAGCGTATGATTTTCAGGTACAAGATAGATTCCTTATATATATGTTGAAAGTACATCGACAAGATATGGGATGAATATAAAAAGTCAATGATGCGCTATTTTACTTCATTAGGGGGGTAGGTCGCTGTGAAAGTCCGCGAAATTAAGCAGGATGATGTGGTCATATTAGAATTGAGCGGTCGAATGACCGAAGGTAAAGATACGGACGCATTAAGTGAACGAATAAATAAAAAGATCGATGAAGGTCTGAAGAAGCTTATTTTTGACCTGAACAAAGTGCATTGGATAGATAGCTCTGGTCTTGGACTTCTAATCAGAGCCTATACCCGGATGCAAAAAGCCGATGGAGAATTAAAACTCGCAAGAGTGACCAGAAGTGTGAACAGTTTATTACAAATGACCAAACTGACTACGGTGTTCGCAATTCATGATACATTGGAAGAAGCTACAGAAAGCTTCTAATTAAATTCTCATATATTACATCAATTAAGATCAAAACATATTCAATTTCATTAAGAATAGAGAAAGCGGCATCTGCTAAACCCTTAATCCAAAATTTAGTTGGTGCCGCTTTTTCCTCTTATCATCTTCTTTCTTATTAATGCTTGATACCTAATTTATGCATCCGACGGTGTATGGCCTCCATGGCTTCTTTATACGGATGTTCCAAAAAGGCTTCATGGTCATCAAGTCCATGGTGGTGGGTGGTTGTTCCAGGTTTGTACTGATAACTTCTATTCTTAATATAGGATAACCCGCCTTCGATTAAACTCAACATGTAATGGGCATTCTCCACGTCAAAAAGGTGGTATGGACCGCCACAGGCTATATAAATTGGCGATGTATGTGCCATAATCCCCCTTCGCCATCCGTCGTGATGAGAAATACTCGTATAATTTGGTCCGGCACATCGGGCGGCGAGCCAACTATGTCCGTCGATTTTTATTGATGTTTTCAGTGATAGACCTTTGGTCCCCTTACTTTCTTCCGATGAGGCAACCACTTTGCCCTGCTGTACGATCTCTAAGGTGTGGATCGGTAAAGTTGAATCTGCCGAGGCCTCAATTTCCACGGTGCCACCATTTCCAGATAATTGAACTGTATCACCGATTGGTTGACTATTTACTGATAATCTAATGATTGGTCCAGCACTCAAAAAAGTATTTCCATCTCTTAAACCCTTACACCAATTATCATAGGTGAACGGATCCTCTGGTGGAATATAGACATAGGTGCGATAAATACCGACGGGCACATCACTTGTCATTTTATCTGTACCACCGGAAAGTGGTAATCGATAACCACAATTTAAATACCGATAATATTCAAGGTGGTTATATTCGTTGTGAATCAACATCTCAACGGAATCCGCTCTTCCAGTTGCGATCAGGACTGCAGGTTCACAATTTGGATTTGGAATATGTGGTATAACTACAGTACCGCCTTGCCTGTGACATTCATCCGCCCAATATGACAAGGTCGTCTCCAGATTACCACCCAACTCGGCCTCACTTGGGCCATCAGAACACCAGGGCATTACGGGTTCTTTTAATCCAAGAAGTGTGAGGTGTCCGAGGATATGTTGTCTGTTTTCCTGTGTAGCATATACGATCGTTTCCCCATCAGGGGCAATATTAGGTTCACCAGTAAATTCTTCTGTATTGGTAAATAAATTGCCCCACTGAGAAAGTAATAAATTAACTACGTTTAATCCTTCCCCTTGTGCTTCTAAATGGGCACCCTGTGTAGAAAGGAAGTGAACGTGGGTATCACCGCTGAAATATCGTTCATCATTTAAATTCACCCAACGTTTTAATTTCAAGGTCAATTCCCGCTGTCCGGGGACAATTTTCACCTTGGTCCTGAGGGGTTCATATTCATAGCCTCGAGCTATATCAACAATGACATCGCCCCGTGGAAGCCAACCCTGGCATTTTCCATCTATATAAGCATAAGTCATTTGTCCAAGGCGAACATCTCCACCAACATCCATGTGCCAGGTACCCAAATTAGAGTTTACATGGGCATGATGACCGTGCGGGGCATAAGGTATACCCTGGTCTGATCTGAAATGAACACGACACGGAATTGGTTTTCCTGTATCTTCGTCTAAAACGGTAGTATGAACCCAATTTCTTCCTTTATCGACCACTTCAAATCGAACTTTTGGTGTTTCGACCACTTTTTTGTCTTCAAGATCTTGCCAATTCACCGTGGCAAGTTTTTCCCCATCTTGTTTAACAGACACCGTGGCAGATGGTATACCTGCGATAGATACGTGTGCTGGACTAGCTTTAGTATTATCTTTTTCACCCCATCCGCGATGTGAATCGTTCATAAATTCTGATTCTGAAGATTCTGGTAGGGGATAGGAATAAGTTGCATATCCGCGATCTACTTCTACTTCCAGGTTAAATGGTTTCGTTGCATCTGATTCCTGTGTTAAATCAATTCTTACATCCCGTGCGGCCCACCTACAAAACGGATCTTCATCGATTTGACTCAAAGTGATGCCGGCAATAATAAATGTCTGATCCTTAGGGATAATTTCAATCGAAGCCAGGGAGATATTCGGAGTTGGGTTTTCCCAAGCCCAGAGATAATATGCCTGCGGCCAACCCTGATCAGCCTCGGTTTGTCTCCGACCTGTATCGCTCCAATTTCCACTTTGTCGATCATAAACGGTAGGTTTTTGGTCGGGCACACAAAGAAATGGGTACTGGCCCCAAGGTAAAGGGAGGAACCCTATTTCATATCGCTCTCTGATCACTGTGGAATGAATATCCCCGTTTTCCAGAATGAAGTTGTAATCTGCTATTGGAAGACCTATTGGTGCACCTTCTTGGACCTTTGACTCCAGCACAGTATGAGCAAATACAACTCTACTGACTGGCTTATTTATATCCAGTAAGAAGGATGACGTATAGAGCCCCTCTGATTCACCAAATCCAAGGAAACAGGGTTCACTAGGATGACCAGAGCCAATATCAAAAGGTAACCCATGAAATGTCTGGTGGCCAATTGGAGGGGAGGTTATTCCATTGAAAATATCATCGTTTACATTATAAAGCGTAGAAATATCGAGAGGAATATAATCGCACATGACAACCACCTTTTGAAAAGGTCATTCAGGGTTTTAAGTGGTCAATGGCATCATCTTTTAGGTGGAAAATATCAAAAATATTTAATAACTTTGTGATTCGCAATAAGTTCATCAAACGATCGTTAATACCATATAACACAATATCACCAGATGCAGCCTTCACGGTTTTCATTGTTGCGATAAGAGATCCCAAGCCCGAACTATTCATAATTGGTACTTCTGAAAGGTCGATTATTATCTTCAAATGTCCATGGTTTATTATATCGTTTACCATATTTAATAAATCGGCACTATCGGCTTCCTGCCAAAGCCGCCCTTGAATTTTCAAGACCACTATTTCATTTTCAAATGATCGGGAAATTTGCATTTGAATCCTCTCTCATTATTACGAATTGCAATCCCCAACTAATGCTTGACATAGTATAATTGAAATACTATCTTTCGACAACTCCTCATAGATTATTTTGGATCAAATTATTATAATTATTAGAAGTTGAATGCATATAATTTTTGTCGTTCGAAAATTAAAATCCAGGGAGACCCATTTTGGACTTTCCCTGGATTTACATGTTCTGTTTCATGGTTAGAAAATGTTGATCGGAATTGAGATTAATTAAAGATTCTTTATATGAGTTTTTATTTCGTTATATGTAGGAAATCGATCCAGATCCAATTTAGAAAAAATAACCTGGTTTTCTAAGGACACTTCAAAACAGCTCCCATTTCCCGGTACTAATTTTAACGCGGAAATATCATGTTTAAAATATTCAAGTAATTTAGCTGCCAAACTGGCAGCTTCATTTTCATAGCTTCAGTCTGCACAATATATAATTTTGATATCCAAACCAACCTCCTAAAAAAATAGTTTCAAATGATTATAATCCATAATATATGATTAATTCTACCATATATGCAAGCGCTTTGATACTCTTTTTATATCATTGTTTTGGTAATATTTAACATGAAGAAAATATTAATCACTGATGATGACCCGCGAATGGTGGAGATTATAGAATCTGCATTTGAACCTTTTAGCGATGAATTTATCGTGTTTACCGCAAATGATGGTAAAAGTGCTTTAGAAATGGTTCAGAAGCACCATCCTGATTTGCTTATCCTTGACCTTATGATGCCAAATGGACATGGCTATTACGTATGTCGTGAGATTCGAGAAGATAAAACTTTAAATGAAATGAAAATACTCGTTGTTTCAGCAAAATATTTTCCAAGAGACCAACACGATATTCTTAAACTCGGTGCTGATATGTTTATGCCAAAACCATTTAGTCTAAAGCAAATCATACAAGAATCAAGAGCGTTATTAGCTATTTAGATCTACCAGAAAACATGGAAATTACGACCTGTTAAATTAAATATTGAGTCCATACGGAGTATATCTATGGTTGTAACGTTTTGGGGCGTACGTGGGTCTATTCCAACCCCAGGTACTTCTACAACAAGATACGGGGGGAATACACCCTGTGTAACAATCGAACACAACGATATATTGCTTGTTATTGATTGTGGGTCTGGATTCAGGGTCCTTGGAAATACCTTGTTACAAAAATCTAATGGGCAACCAATTGAAGCATACATTTTAATAAGCCATACTCATTGGGATCATATTCAAGGATTTCCATTTTTTATTCCAGCATTTATACCGAATAATACTTTTAAAATTTATGGTGCAGAAGGCGTTAGTCGACAAATTGAAGAATCCCTTGCTGGACAGATGGAGAGTCCATATTTTCCCGTGGCATTGAATGAGATGGC
>Ga0115002_10006900_pt1 | contig 12927 bp, 11 predicted proteins | sample ArcticOcean_MG_C_8_FD_89576 | JGI IMG/M metagenome (GOLD analysis project Ga0115002, IMG submission 89576) | Marine microbial communities from western Arctic Ocean - ArcticOcean_MG_CB11_86 | ecosystem: Environmental > Aquatic > Marine > Oceanic | place: Arctic Ocean: Canada Basin | collected...
AGTGTGATTGCTGGAGCGCTTTACGTTACCGCATTGATGGGGTTGACGCGGATTACTCCTCAAGAAAATATGGCGTTTGCTCGTATGCAAGTTGCCACAATGGGTACTGCAATTTTAACGGCGATATTCATTGTGTGGAGCGGAATCGCCATGGCAATCGCCGCTGGTGGTACCGGTGCAGATGCTGGTTCGCTACTTGTTGGAATTGATGCGGCCGCCGCAATATTGTTTTTCTTGGTTCTTATACCACTGTCTGGTGGATTTCAACGCGGTGGGATTGTAAACAAGAATCTCGCATGGGTTGTACTGGGGATCGGAGTTCTGGGATTCATCGCTAGCGTTGTTATGGGTGCGAACGATGAGACAGGAAAAATGATCATTTCGGTTCTTCAAGGAATTTATGCATTAGTAGGACTTGTAATAGGAATAATGCTGGTGAAGGCGGAAGGCTAAATCTCTACCTGAAAATAAAGCCCCCCGTCTTAAGATACGGGGGGCTTTATTTTTTTCTAGTAAATACACAAAAGGTCTTCTTATTAGAGTTCACATAAACAGTTTTAGAAAATCATAGACCAAGTGGGAAAAAAGTTGTATTACGACTTATACGGTCTACAAATAGGCTGGATTTTGGTTCAAATTTGGATTGTCAGGGCGAGTTATTGAATTCTTTGTTGGAGATTGATCTATATGAATAAACTGCGGAGACGGCTTGAGGGCAAAGTGGCGATTGTCACAGGAGCCGGAACCCGTGGTGCAGGAATTGGCAATGGCAGAGCGACTGCTACTTTGTTTGCTAGAGAAGGTGCGGAGGTTGTCCTTGTAGATGTTGAGTTGGCACATGCTGAAGAGACGCGTGCTGCCATCATCGATGAAGGCGGAATTGCTTCAGTTTTTCAGGCTGATGTCACAAACGACGAGCAGTGTAAAGAACTCGTTGACTTCACGACGACTGAATACAGGCGACTGGATATATTGGACAACAACGTGGGTAATTCTCATCGGGCGACTGTGACTGAGATAGATCCTGTTGATTGGGATTCGATCATGGAATTGAATGTTAAGAGCATGATGCTTACTTCTCGCTATGCCATTCCTGTAATGAAACAACATGGCGGTGGGTCGATTATTAACATCGCTTCGATCGCCAGTTTGCGAGCTTCGAAATCGACCGTCTACACAGCTTCTAAGGCCGCAGTGATTGGCCTTACGAAATCAATGGCTGGAGATCATGGACGAGAAGGGATTAGAGTTAACGCAATATCACCTGGACCAGTTTTTACACCTATGGTAGCTTGGCGATTGTCGGACGAAATGCGGGCGCACCGTAGTAAAACTACTGCACTCGGCACTGAAGGGACCCCGTGGGATGTTGCTTGGGCTGCTGTGTATTTAGCGAGCGACGAATCACGATGGGTGACTGGATCTGTTGTGACAGTTGACGGGGGATCGTCGATATTATCCCGGCACGCGTACACGGATGAAGAAATGCGTTAAGCGTTCGGTGGTTGTACCGAATTTTGGTTCAACTGTAATGGACAATGTTCCTCTTAATGCTTCGGCAGGTTCTCTTCTTTGAGTTGGCTCATACGAAGTGAATAAACCTCATATCATCGACGGATATCTTCTGCAATGTAATCGGCTGCGAGATTACCACTGCGAACTGCGGATTCCATGGTCGATGGCCAGCCGGTATCGGTCCAGTCGCCGGCGAGGTAGAAGCCTGGGAGGGGTGTTCGCTGAGAGAGACGTTGCTTGCGGGAATTGGGGGCAACTTGGAATGTGGCTTCTATCATTTTGACGACGGCAAATTTTTCGACGTTGGCGTCTTTCGCTGCTGGAAAGGTATTTGTCATCTCTTTGGTGAAGATTTCGCGTAGCTGCTTTTTAGATTTATCTTGCCATTTCCATGCCCCACTTAAAGAGATGACGATGTGTTGACCTTTTTCGTTTCGAGATTTTAGATCGGTGTCGTTGAAGACCCATTGGAGGGGGGAATTGATAGTTGCGACGAACTTATCGGTCATTACCGGCCGGTCGTACCAGATGTGGATTGCGACGATTGGCGCGGTTCGGACTGATTCGGCTGGTGTGAAGAAATCTTCTTTTCCGCTTGATCCACTGGGCAGGAGTGGGGTCATTGCGGATGCGGGAACTGCCGATACGATTGCTTCACCTTCTATAAGTTGGTCTTTGGCGGTACGAATGCCTGAGATTCTTCCTTTCGCAATTTCGAGGGATTGCACGTCGATGCCGGTGCGAATCTCACCGCCGTGATCTTCTATGAACTTTTTGGCGTTTTCGCCAACGAGGGTCGATAGCCCAGATAACGGTATGCCCATTGCGGGATTATTGGCGGCTCCGAGCAGAGCCACTTTGAACAGCTCGATTCCGGTGTGTGCACTAACGGAATCGATGTTGTCGTTTAGTGACGGGAGGATGATTAGATTCCAAAAGTTTTGAATCGTCTCGTCGGTTTGGGCGTGATCCCGGAGCCAATTGTCGAATGAGAATCGATCATGTGTAGAGGTCGGGCCAAGGCGTGTCGTCTTGATGCTGAGAAGTGCCCAAAGAATCCTGAACTTCCCGATCAACCCGACGTGTTTGTATCCGAACAGTGCAGAAAGATTTGCAAGCGGCCCGGGAAGTTTTCTGGCTTTTAGCCATCCGATTTTGCCGTGTTTTAATACGGGGAATCCTATTCGTTTTTCTAGTCGAACTTGGTTGGATGCTCCAATGTCGGAAATGTACTGCTGGAACTGGTCGCAGGCGCCGATGAACACGTGCTGTCCGTTGTCGATCTCAGTGCCGGTATCACTATCGGTGAACGAGTATGCTCGGCCGCCTAGAAACGGTCGTTTCTCAAGCACGATTGGCTTGATGCCGATCTGAATGAGGCGCACGGCGGTTGCGAGTCCTGCGATTCCACCACCAATGATGAGTACTGTGTGATTTGGCAGCGTTTGCATTGGCTAAACGAACCTGATTCCACGACTACGTAACCAAATGGCGGACAGCAGTTTGAATTTCTGGAATATGCTGAGGCTGGCGCGGTGATTCAGCGTGTCATAGCCGTTTTTCTCGATTCGATCGAGAAGTATTTCGTAGACGTGAGTCATGGTCTCTGGGCACTGGCGAGATTGCTCGTCGAGAAGAGGGAATAGTCGGACGCCTGATTCCAGATATTTTCTTGCACGAGCGACCTGGAATTTCATGAATCGAATGAATTCGGGGGAGACTCGTTTGCTTCGGAGATCGTCGACCGTTACGCCGTACTCAGCAAGTTCTTCAGCGGGCAAATATACACGTCCGATGTCAAGATCTTCGATGATGTTGCGAAGGATATTCGTTAGCTGAAGTGCGATTCCCAGATCGATGGCGTAATCGACTGCTTTTGGATCGTCATACCCGAAGACTTCGATTAGGGCTAATCCGGTCGCACTTGCTACTCGTTTGCAGTACTTGACAAGATCGTCCCATGTCTCATAGGTCGTGCCGTCGAGGTCCATTCGGCAGCCTTCGACCACATCCAAAAGATGCTGTTGATCTATCGGATATTTGTGGAGAGTGTCGCCGAGTGCTCGCCATAGTTCAGTTGATGCTTCAGCAATTTTTAGTGCATCGCCATCGGTCGAATAATCGCCTGCGTAGGCGGATGCAATGTGCGTTTGCAGTGAGTCGAGTGCCTCACTGGTGCGGTCGCCATAGTCACCGTCGTCGACGATGTCGTCAGCGAGTCGGCAGAACGAGTAGCCGGCGTACACGGCGTGCCGCTTTTCGCTCGGTAGGGTGATGAAGGCGTAATAGAAATTCGAGGATGCTGCCTTGGTAGATGCTGTTACGGCTTCATACGCATCGACAATTTGCTGGTCGGTGGCCGGGGAAGTGGTTTCAGGCATCTTGCTTTGCATCGCTTGCAGTATGCCTTGTTGCTGACTCGAAGGCACTCTTCGGTATGATGCTGATTCCGAGCTTTGAGCGGAGCCATGTGGACGCGAAAATTTTGGCTTTGCCTAGCTTAGATAATCGAGGACGTGCGGCGAGCACATTGTAGTTCTGACGTTCGATGGCTTTCAGAATTTCTAGCCCGCCGCGCGCGAAAAGCGCGAAGTCGGAACGGAGGGTCCTGTCGAGATGGTCGGCTAGGGAGAAGCCGTCGATGAAAAGCTGGCGTGTCCGGTCGATTTCAAACTTCATTAGATTTTGGAAATTATTGTCGTACTTCAGGTCGGTGATTTGCTGTTCAGATACGCCGAACCGGTCGAGATCTTCTAGGGGAATGTAGATTCGACCAATTTCGATATCGATGCTTACGTCTTGCCAGAAATTTGATAGTTGTAGCCCTGTACAAGTTTTGTCGGATAGCTCGTGAAGCTTTGGATCGCGAATACCGCTGAGGAACAGGACTAGATGACCGACGGGGTTTGCTGAGTAGGTGCAGTATTCCAGCACATCTTTGTACGTTTGTTGGCGGATAATTGTCTGGTCACGGCGATTTGCTTCGATGAGTCGCTTGAAGGGTTCCGGTGGGATATCGAATATACGGATCGTCTCAGCGAGGGCTACGAAGTACGGGTGAGCTGACTGGGATGGAGGTGTGGACGCGTAGCAAGCGTCGAGTTCGTTTTCCCATTGATCAAGTAATGCAAATCGATCACCGGCGGCTTCGTCACCAAGATCATCTACACCTCGGGAGAAGGCGTATACCGAGTAGAAGTGCTTACGAAGATTCTTCGGCAGGAGGCGTGATCCGACGCTGAAATTCTCGTAGTGAGTCTTAGCTAGGTTTTCGCAGGCGGCGAATGTGGCTTGGAGGTAGTCGGGCGAGTCGGAGCTGACTTCCATGTTCGGAACCGGAAGCTCAACAGCCGATGTAGCTGACTGAGTCATAGGCGAATGTCTCGACACCGAGTTAGTGTCGATGTGGAAGCTAGAGGCCCATTACCTGAACGGCTACTTGCCTAGGCTTTGGCTCATCAAGTTCGACGAGGAATACACGTTGGAATTCGCCGAGTAGCGGGTTTCCATCGATGATTGGAACGATTTCCGATGTGCCAAGGATCATGTGCTGGCAGTGTGCGTGTCCGTTAGGGCATTCGTTGGGTCGCATGCTTACGGTGCGAAGTTCAAAATCGTTGTGACCGTAGTAGGCGTCTTTTGGTGCGGTTCTTTCGAGGAAGTGCTCCATGTCTTTCAATAGAAGGGGCTCGTTCTCGTTGATCATTACTGAGAAAGTGGTGTGGGTACTGAATATCGATACCTGACCATTTTTCACGCCAGACTCGGAAATGAGTTGGCGAACAGTGTCGGTAAAGTCGATTAGCTCGGGAGCGTCGGTCGATTCGACTTCGACGATCTTGCTAAATACCTTGTATTCGGTGCCAGTAGTCAGACCACCTGGCGAGGTGCCATTCAACACGCTGATCCGTCCTGCTTCTATAGCAGTCAACGCACGTGCCTTATCCGAATGCAAACTTATTCCCCCCCCCTCGGGCAAAAAAAACTTAGTGAAACAGCCTTGTGGCAGCCCCACCGAGGATACGCGTTACAAAATCATCTAATATCCATATTAGTGCGGATATGAGGTGATTGTAGCTACGGTCAGAACCATGTTACTTCAACAAATGCTCGTAAGCATCTGTGTAATTCATGGATAATTACCCTGCTTTCCACCGATTTATGTCGTCTTTATGGGCATCACAATCAGTGAATCAGTATATCTATTCACCAGAGTTGCCTAGTCATATTACGGTTGAATTTCAGGCGGAGATTGTTATTTTTTGCCAGTTAGGGGCGGAAGGAACTCGAATCAGAGGATTTTGATTACTCTGACGCTTCTGATTGTTGGGCTTTGGTTAGCGCTGTGTGTGCTTGTATGAATGCCTTCATGAATATGTTTAGTGAGGTGCTGGCGCGGGTGGCTGATCTGCCGAGGCGCATCAGTGCAGGGAGATCTTTCGGGGTGTTGGAGACGTGCTTGATGTAAGACATATTCCCACGTCCGTTCGGCCCTGAGCCGATTCTGTCGACTACTTTAGGGGAGTTGAAATCACGATCATCGAGCACGCTACAAACGACAGCCCATGGTATGTGGGCTGCGTTCACCACTGCGGCGATTGCGTGCGCTGCTGTATCGGCAGCTGTGGCATTGACGGCTTCACCAAGCCATTTTTTCGCACCTGGGGTGGTCGCCACTTTTGCGATGGTTACGATCGTGCCGTGATGAAAATCTAGTCCAGATATTTCAACGGCAGTTCTGGATGCCAGCAACATCGTTTTATCTGATCCCAATGAGTTCATATCATCGACAATCGACCATTCAAATGGGGAACCGGGTAGATTCATCACTCGAGCTGCGATTACGATATCGCCGGATTGAGCGTAGTTTTTTGTCGCCGCACAGAAGCCAAACGAGACTATTGCTTCTGGAGAGAATTTTTCTATTGCCCACTTGGTGGCTCGGGCGGCTCGTTCAGATCCTGTGCCTGAGAGGACTATTGTTGGATACTCTTCTGATTCAGGCCGGTACGCGACGAAGTCATCAGGTGCTTCGATGGCTATGTATTCACCGGAGCGCATGATTTCGGCTGCTTCACGACGTATAGATCCGATTGCGACGATCATAAGAGGTTTAAATATTGTCCGAGATGGTTAACTGGATCTAGGATTCCCGTATTAAAAGGAATTCCCCAAGTTCGGTGAATTCGTCGGCGGTGGTCTCTGATAGTTCGAGCGACTCTATCATTCGCTGGCAGTCGAGCCACCGATCTTCCGCCATCGATTGGCAGTAGTCTTGGGTGCCTAGGTTCTCCATTTCTTCGAGCACTATGTGGACATCTTTTTGTTCAAGTTCGCCCTCTGTAAGGAAGATTTGTTTGAGCCGTTCGCCTGCGGCTCCGGTGGATGCGCTGAGGGCGTGGACTGCGGGGAGGGCTTTCTTTTTCCGTTTGATATCGGCTCCAACTGGCTTGCCGGTTTCGACTCCGCCCCAAACGCCTAGTACGTCGTCTCTAATCTGAAATATTCGACCGAGATCGTAACCAATCTCTTTTAGTGCGGTCGCTTTCTTTCGGTCGGGTCCTGAATCTGTAGCGACGAGGCTGCCGAGATAGATGGATGCCTCGATTAGTGCACCGGTTTTGCGTTCGATCATGTCGAGGTATTGCTCGACACTAACTGATTCTTCAGATTCAAACGAAATATCGAGGTACTGGCCTTCCATCATTTTTAAGTAATGACTGGTTAGTTCGGCTTCAGCTTCGAGGGCCACCGCGTCATCGACGCCAACAGCACGTAGTTTCCAGGCTGCCGCATCGGCGATTTTAAGCATTGCATTGCCTGAGACGATTGCAAACGGTTCGCCCCACACTGCCCAAACAGTCGGACGGTGATGACGCACGCGATCCATATCTTCAAGATCGTCATGAATCAGCGAAAAGTTGTGCACGTATTCTAGTGCGACGGCTATTGGCATTGCGCGGTCAAGGTCGCCACCCACGGCGTCGGCTGCCAACAATGCTAGCGTGGGGCGCATGCGTTTACCCCCGGATGAGTTAGAGTCCGAACCGTCGATCTCTTGCCAGCCCATGTAGTAGCGGTGGATATCGTAAATATCTGGTTCGAGTCCCACCAGTTCAGCGCGGAGGGCTTCATCAATTCTAGATTGATAGCGCGAGAAAAATTCCGGCAATGCGGGGGAGCTTTTTTCTGGGGTTGGAGATTGGCCGGGGGCAGAGCTATTTTCGGATGGAGTCGAGTTCAAGAAATGTTCAAGAGTGCGGATTTATCGAAGTATTTAGGTTATCGCTTCACCGGGTGCGTGGCGAATGGCGGTTGGGTTCGTTGGAATGAAAAGAGCCGTCAGAACGATTTCTGACGGCTCTTTTCAGGTTAGGCGCTTCTGAGGGAGGGCGTTCATCGACTCGGCGCGTGGTTACGCGGCTGTGATTTCGAGCTTTCTTTGATTCGAGCTTTGGAAGCTTGATAGTGAGGGCGCCGTTTTTGAACCTCGACTCAGCATTCTCGAAGTCGACAGTCTTTGGAATTCTTAGTGCTCTCTAGTACGAACCTGTTCGTCGTTCACGAAGTAGGTAGCCGTCAGTTTGCTTGTTAGAGGATTTGCTGGTTTCGGCCTTGATCGTAAGAACGTTGTCATCGATGAATACATCGATGTCTTCCTTGTTTGTGCCGGCGATCGATGCAGTGACGACGAGATTGTCTCCCGCCTGAAGTACGTCGAACGGGACGCTCCATGCCTTAGGCTCAGAGCTGGAAACTACGCCAGCGCTGGCGCTGAGGAATCGGCTGAAGAAATCGTCGAAGTTTCGGACGCTGCCGAAAATTGTCGTTTTTGAATAGCCATTGCTTTGTTGTTCCTTACACGCCTGATTTGGCAGTTTGTTTCTGCTTTTTGTACCGCAAATAGATTGCGGATCTCCATGTCTAATTGATTTAGAATTTAACTAAAACATATACAGGTAATTATAGAAAGCTGATAAGTAGATTATCAAATCTTATATTGAACGAATAGTAAGATGTGTTATTATTAAGACGAATCTAACTGGTAACCCTGTTGCGTGCATTTGATTTAACGCAGCGGAAAAATCTATAAAGCGACTTATGGCACAGAACTACTACGAACTACTCGGGGTGAATCAAAGCGCTTCGGACAAAGAAATCAAGGCTGCTTACAGGCGGATGGCTCGAAAGCTTCATCCTGATGTGAATCCGGACGACCAGCGCGCTCAAGACCAATTCAAGAAGGTCAACGAGGCATACGAGGTTTTGGGTGAGCATGCTCATAGGAAGGATTATGACCAGTTCGGAGATAACTGGAAGCACGCCGACCAGATGCGCAATATGGGTGGTGGTCACGGTCGTGGTCCGGGCGGTGATGGCGGATTCAATATGAACGATATGTTCGGTGGAGGAGGAGGTCGCTCGGCCGGCGGTTTTGCCGATATGTTCGGAGGAGGGAGAGGGCGTGCTCAACAGCAGCAACGTCCACCTGAAATCATCAAGCACCAGGGCACAATCGATGTTTCGCTTGAGGAGGTTCACACGGGTACCTCACGGCGTATCTCTATCGGCACTTCAGGCACCGCTAAGCGTAATCTCGAAGTTGAAGTGCCGAAGGGCGTATTAGACGGCAAGAAGATTCGATTGCGTCCTGATGCTAAAACCGAGGTGACTCTTACGGTGAAAGTTCGTTCCGATAAACGGTTTTCCCGTGAAGGTCCGAATCTCCGTGCCGATATCAACGTGCCGCTGCTCGATGCGATTCTCGGTGGTGAAGCGGAGGTGCCAACTATGACTGGGCGGATCGCTTTGAACATTCCGGCGGGAACTCAAAACGGCCGGTCGTTCAAAATCAAGGGTCGTGGTTTACCGAAGGCAAATTCGGACGGTAGTGGCGATCTGTACGCCACGATCAAAGTTAGGCTTCCAGACACGCTTTCCGATGAAGAGCAACGACTCTATTCACAGCTTCGCAATATTCGGAATGGCAGACCGCTGCTTGATGATCTGATCGAGGTTTTGGATCATAAAGAGGAGTCGACGGAATGACGATGGGGCACAACGATCCGGTGTTTGCCATTGGAATCGTTGCTCGAATGTGTGGGGTTCACCAGCAGACGCTTCGTAATTACGAACGTTGGGAATTGGTGACTCCGCAGCGGTCGAGCGGAGGAACTCGGCTCTACTCAAACCGTGATGTTCAGCTGATTCAGCAGATATTGCGGTGGAAGGAAGAGTTCGGTTTGAACCTTGCCGGCATCGAAGTAATGTCGAAACTTTTGAATCGGATAGATCGATTGGAATCACATGTGCAGGACTTGACGGTCGAAGTAGTCAAGTTACGAGAAGGTCAGACGAAGTTGCCGGGCTAGTAAATCAAACTCCATTTCGACCCTAAACGGGCGGAAAGCCAATTCGGTTTTCGAACCGACCAATCGGCAAGAGCAAGTGCGGTACTAAATAGGGGATATAAAGACGATGGTACTCAAACAGGAAGATTTTACGGAGCAGGCTCAGGCTGCCTTGAGCGTCTCTCAACAACTGGTGGTGCAGATGCGTCACAGTCAGTGGGATGCTGAGCATCTGCTTTTAGGTCTGCTTCAGATCGAAAATTCACTTTCTGCGAAGATTCTCGAGGAACTCGGGGTCGACGTAAGTGATCTGCTGAAAGAAATCGAAGCGAAGCTCGAAGAGTCGCCCAAGGTAGGCGGATCTTCGCAGCAACCTCAGATTTACCCGACGCCTCGTGTTCAAAAAGCTATCGAAGTTGCCAAGGAAGAGGCCGTCCGGCTCAAAGATGAATTGATTGGAGCCGACCATTTATTGGTTGCGCTGGCTAAAGAGTCGAGTGGTGACATTGCTGAAATATTTATAGGTCACGACATCACAGAGGAGCGGGTATACCAGGCGCTGTTGGAAGTTCGCGGCTCAGCGAGAGTTACCGATCCACGGGCTGAGAGCAAGTACAAGGCGCTTTCAAAATACAGCGTTGATTTGACTGATCTGGCTCGTGATGGTCGACTTGATCCGGTTGTGGGAAGGGATCTTGAAATTCGTCGGGTGATGCAGACGCTTACTCGTCGCACCAAGAATAATCCAGTGCTGATCGGTGATGCCGGAGTTGGTAAGACCGCAGTGGCTGAGGGGCTAGCTCAACGAATTGTTGCTGGCGACGTTCCGCAGAGTCTACAAGGTCGCCGGGTAATCGCGCTTGAAATGGGTTCACTGGTTGCTGGGGCGAAGTTTAGGGGTGAGTTTGAAGAACGTCTAAAGGCCGTCATGGACGAGATTCGCCAGGCTTCTGGAGAGATCGTACTTTTCATCGATGAGATTCACACCGTCGTTGGTGCTGGAGCGGGCGATGGCGCTCTTGATGCTTCAAACATGATGAAACCTGCGCTCGCACGAGGTGAGTTGCAGACTATTGGGGCGACTACTCCTAATGAGTACCGTCGTTATATCGAGGCTGATCCTGCTTTGGAGCGTAGATTCTCACCTGTTTGGGTTGAAGAACCTGACACTGCGACGGCTATCGAGATGCTCGAAACTCTGCGACCTCGCTACGAGCAGCATCACGGTTTTACGATTGAACAGTCGGCATTGGAAGCTGCGGTGCTGCTTTCGTCTAGATACGTATCAGATAGATTGTTGCCAGATAAGGCTGTTGATCTGATTGACGAAGCAGCTGCGAAGAACCGTATCGAGAATGAGCTGATGCCTTCTGAATTGAACGATATGCAGGCTGAACTGCATCGTTTGGATGAAGAAGAAGAGTCGGCTTCGGTACGGGGTGATTATGAAAAAGCGGCGAACGCTAAGGCTGAGAAGTTGCGGGTGAGTGAAGAGTACGAACTTGCTAAGCGGGAGTGGGACAAGACTCACGTAATTAGCGAGGTTGTAACCGACCAGGACATCGCTAGCTTGATCGCTGAACGAACTGGAATTCCGGTTACTCGTTTGGTCGAGGGCGAAGGCGATCGTCTGTTGAAGTTGGAAGAAAGATTGCACACACGTGTGATTGGGCAGGATCGAGCAGTCGAAGTTCTCGCTGATGCTGTCCGCAGGGCGAGGGCGGGCCTGAAAGATCCTAAACGTCCGATTGGTAGTTTCATCTTCTTAGGACCAACTGGTGTTGGTAAGACTGAGCTTGCTCGTGCGCTTGCCGAGTTCATGTTCGACGACGAGGACAATATGATTCGAGTCGATATGTCGGAGTACCAGAGTCCGGCAGATGTTACGAAATTGATTGGCGCACCTCCGGCTTACATAGGCTATAACGACGGTGGACACCTTACGGACGCCGTTCGCAGACGTCCGTTCTCGGTCGTTCTGTTCGACGAAATCGAAAAGGCACACTCTGATGTGTTCAACACGCTATTGCAAGTTCTGGATGATGGTCGTTTAACGGACAGCCATGGTCGAACTGTGGATTTCCGAAATACGATCATAATCATGACCAGTAATTTGGGCTCTGAAGGGGTTTCTCAACAGGCGTTCGGATTCAACAAGCAGTCACGCGAGGAGTCGGAGAGCGCTCTTGCTCGGACGAATGTTGAAGATGCTCTGAAGCAGAAATTCAAGCCTGAATTCTTGAATCGGTTGGACGAGTTCATCGTGTTTGATTCGCTAACTCAGGACGATATTGTTTTGATTGTCGATAAGTTCATGGATGAAGTTTCTGATCGAGTTGAGGATCTCAAAGTTTCAATCTCGTTGACCTCAGATGCGAGAGATTGGCTCGCCAAGACTGGATTCGACCGTATGTACGGAGCGCGTCCACTCAAGAGAGCGATTCAGCGTTACGTTGAGAGTCCATTGTCGAAGCGGTTGCTTGCAGGTGAGTTTCCGGAAGGATCGCACATCGAGGTTGGCGAGTCTGACGGCGAAATTACGTTTTCTGAAGGCAGTGTAGAAAACGCTGATACTTCCGATACGAAAGTTGCCAGCGAGGCAGTGACCTAAGATACGATCAGAAAAACTATCGCTAAGTAGTACGATCCTTAGCTGGATCGAAGTGTGATAATTATAAGAATAGCCCTCGCTTTATACCTAATTAGGTCATGAAGTGAGGTCTATTTGCTTTACGTGACGTACTATTCCATTGTGACACCCCATCCATATCAGATTACGGAATCCCAGAGTTCTAATTTAAGCAGAGGAAAATTTGCTAGTTTTGTAGCAAAACATAATCGCGCCTATCAAATTATTCTTTGGACGGTAGTGCTCACGTCGGTAGTAGGCGGAACTGTTGCGTGGGCATTTGATCTGGTTCAGGTCGGATCGGCTGGCTACTGGGGAGCGTTTCTCGCAAACCTAATTGGTTCAGCGGCGGTTATTGTTCCACTTCCGGGGTGGGCAGCAGTGTGTGCGGCTGCGACTTCTGAACTTGGCTTGAACTCGTTTGGTTTAGCG
>Ga0115002_10006901_pt1 | contig 12926 bp, 10 predicted proteins | sample ArcticOcean_MG_C_8_FD_89576 | JGI IMG/M metagenome (GOLD analysis project Ga0115002, IMG submission 89576) | Marine microbial communities from western Arctic Ocean - ArcticOcean_MG_CB11_86 | ecosystem: Environmental > Aquatic > Marine > Oceanic | place: Arctic Ocean: Canada Basin | collected...
CAAACACTCGCCGAAGCCGACACAGCGCTGGCTCGTTTTTTCTTGACAGCAGATTCTGCTCTGTCATCAAAATACCGCTGTATTTTCAATAGTGCTGGGGACGCTATGAAAATAGAAGAATATGTTCCCACGATGACTCCTATAATCAGCACAGTGGTGAAATCTCGGATTACCACGCCTCCGACAAACAGCAGTGCTAAAAGAACCACAAGAGTTGTACCTGAAGTAAGAATGGTCCTCGGCAGAGTCTCATTAATAGATTGGTTAATGAGTACTATCGGCTCCTGTCGGCGGCCAGCTCTCGAATTGAGATTTTCTCGAACTCTGTCAAAAACAACTATGGTATCGTTGAGAGAATACCCAACAATAGTTAGGATGGCTGCCACTGTCGGCAAGGCGATCTCAATCTTGAATATGGCCAAAAATCCTAACGTAATCATGATGTCGTGCACAGTAGCTATGATCGCTGCTAATCCAAAACGAAGTTGAAACCGGAAAGCGATATAACACAGAGTCAAGATAAACGAGAAAAGAATAGCCAATCCTGCTTTACTCTGAAGTTCAGCACCAATCTTGGGACCAACAGTTTCCGTCCTTACTATCGAAAACGAACTCTGTTGAAATGCTGCATCCAATTGTCGCTCTATTTGTTGTCTGACAACATCCACCTCCTCACCATCAAGCCCTGACCGAATTACAAATTCATTCTCTTCACCGAAGCGTGTGATAGGAGGAGCCTCTGCTCCTCCCAATGCAGACCTCATTTCTGCGGCCGATACATTATCTTCAAAACGCACTTGGATTAATGATCCTCCAGAGAAATCAACCCCATAATTCTGCCAACTTCCTATCGACAGGACGTTACTTATCATAAAAACAATGCCAAGAAGAATTATTGCTATGGAAAAAGTAGCTGCCATCTTAGATTTCTGAATAAACGCATAATTTGCTTTGTCAAAAAGTCTCATTTTCTTAATCTCAAATGCTGATTGGGTCAGTTGAATTCCTGCGGGACAAGTGAATCAAAAACAAGGTTCTAGTCACATACAAAGCAGAAATAAAAGATGCCACTATCCCTATGGACAATGTCACCGCGAATCCTTTTACGGGCCCAGTGCCAAGCTGGAATAAAATCAGTGAGGTAATCAAGGTCGTTACATTAGCATCCACAATTGCAGAAAATGCATTTGCAAAGCCTTCATCGACAGCTGTCCTGGCAGCTCTTCCAAGTGCCAATTCCTCACGTATCCTTTCAAAAATTAAAACGTTTGCATCGACAGCCATTCCAACTGAGAGAATCATGCCAGCTATGCCGGGCAGGGTTAATGTTGCGTTAAAGGCAGCCAGGCCACCTAGTACTAAAAGCGAATAAAACGTTAACCCGAATACCGCCAAGACTCCAGCCATCCTGTAATAGATTAGCATCACCAAAATCACGGCTATCATCCCAATTATTCCCGCCCGCATGCCCCCATCTATTGAATCTTGTCCTAAAGAAGGTCCCACAGTACGTTCTTCGATGATCCTCAAACGGGCAGGCAACGCACCTGCTCTGAGAACTAGAGCTAGGTCAGCAGCTTCCTCTAGTTGGGCACCAGCCATATCAATCACCCCGCTAGCTCCAATCCGGTCACGTACACTAGGAGCACTGACTACTTCATCGTCCAGCACAATAGCAATAAAATCACCGATATGCTGAGAGGTGAAGCGTGAGAATTGACGCCCACCAGCACGGCTCAGTTCAAAACTGACCTGTGCTTGATTGAATTGAGGGTCTCGCTGTGCCAATGCGTTTTCTAGCATTTCTCCAGTCAAGAAGGCTTCCCTTTCAGTAGTATAGAGTCGTCTGTAGTTCCTCGCCCCTATACCTACGATTTCTTGTTCCCAGTGCAATGACTGGTCCCTAGGCAAGGCTAGTTGTACTTCTGGTAATCCAAGAAAATAACTAGCAGTCTCTACGTCTTCTAGGGAAACCAAGTAGGTACCCTCTGTATCCCCAGATGCCAGGAGAGCTGTGAAGGGCCTTAGATTTAAAGATTGTTCTTCCTCTTCATCTACTACTGGATCAAGTTCTTCGGTGCCTACTGAGTCAGGAACTTGTCCTCCAAAAATTAGACTTTCGAGTTCATTCTGTGGGGCATCAAAGTTCGTTGCATTGCCCATCTGGCGGAGTGAATCAGCACCTACCGCTAAGACAATCTGTCGATCGATTCTCGATAAAGAAGATTCCAACCCAGCCGCAGGCACCACAAGCTTAAACTGCAAGAAAGCTGTTTGCTGAATCAGTTCCTTTGCCCTGTCCTGATCATCTATCCCTGGAAGTTCCACGATGATACGTTCAGACCCAATTTTCTGAATCAGAGGCTCTTCTACCCCAAATTCATCGATTCGGGTACGGAGAATCCTTTCTGCCCTGTCAATCATGTCGGACTTCTCCTCAGTAGACATTTGGCCTTGAGGATCGTCAACCTCTAGTACGAGGTGCATGCCTCCTTGGAGATCTAGTCCGAGCTTAATGGAATTATTCACTAAATAGAAAACACTGATACCAGCCATTACTATTATAGTAACTACCCGGCCTCGCACAGATTTAAACATCTGAATTATCAATCCTTTATTTCATAAGGGTTTGGGAGCATGTAACCTGACAGTGGCCCCACTACTCTGTCAATCTGATTAACACCATTCATTTGGTTTGGATGCTTTTGTCCCAAGCTCCAAATCAAACGGTTCCACCTAGAAGAACAAAGAATACAAGACTTAAGTCAACCTTACTAGTTTAGTTCTTCTAAATCATTAGCAAGTCTCGAATAAGACCTATAATTACAATTAAAGATGATCACATACAACAACTTAAATTAATTTTTCAATTCATGAAATATTTACATGTTTACCATTTCACTGGCCAGACCCAATATCCCTTTTCTGTTCGAGCAAACCACCTATATTGATGAAGTGTGTGGACTAAACTAAAGGAGCAAAGGGATTAAGAGACCTTGGCAAGAATTATGTAAACGACTCAATTTTTTGAATATTGAAGCCAATAAAAACTTAGCCCCTTTCACCACCTTTGGAATCGGCGGACCGGCAGACCTGCTTTTCCACGCTAAATCATCGGAAGAATTAGCAAGAATCGTATTGACGGCCAAAGAACTCGAAGTTCCATATTTTCTTATGGGCAAAGGAGCCAACCTTCTTATTGGTGACCGTGGTTTTCGAGGGTTGATGATAATATGTGAGATAGCTGGCATAGATTTCTTGGATGACAACATAGTGCGCGCTGGGTCCGGCGTCGCAACCTACCCCAACCTAATTACAGCTACTGTGGAAAAAGGACTGGGGGGCTTACACCATTTTGCAGGCATACCTAGTACAGTCGGGGGGGCAATGTGGCAGAATTTACATTTCCTTTCACCTGCACCTGATCGTTCTCGAACGATATTCATAGCAGAAGTTGTACAGAGTGCTCGCATACTCTCAGAAACAGATGGGATACGAATTGTCGACAAAAGCTATTTTAAATTTTCCTACGACTACAGCATTCTGCATGACCAGAAGGACATAGTCCTATCGGTAGACTTTGTATTAAAACATGGGTCTCCCAAGAAACTGCATCAAACAATGAAGGAAAATTTAGATTGGAGGAAATCTCGACATCCCGATCTCATAAAATTTGGAAGCGTAGGATCAATTTTTAAGAAGATCGAAGGTATAGGAGCTGGGCGACTTATCGATCTATGTGGTCTCAAGGGAAAAATGCACGGCGGAGCTCAAATTTTTGACCGCCACGCTAACATTATCATAAACCGAGGTGCGGCAACTGCATCTGATGTTCGAGCACTGATCGATTTGGCTCAAGTCACAGTCGCGAAGGAACAGGGCTACGAACTAGTGCCAGAAATCACTTTTGTTGGAGAATTCTGATCGAATTTCACACATTATTCAGAAACCGTTTATCCACGCGCGCAATAAGAAACGCGCAGACAATTCCGAGTGCGACCACCATTCCTAGCCATAAACCTACAGCATCCATTTCTCCCCAAAAACTCAAATAAATACTTACTGGCAATCCAATAAGCCAGAACCCTACCAGGTTGATAACCATCGGTATCAGCGTGTCGCCAATACCTCGCAATATGCCAGACGCTACCGCCTGAAGTCCGTCAAAAATCTGAAACAATCCTGCAATCGGAATAAGTTTGATCGCAAAAGAAATCACTGCGACATCCTGAGTATACAGCCCAGCTAAAAATCTTGGAAAAAAGAAGAAAGTGATTCCAGTAACAGCCATGACTACAGACACATAAAGTAAGCCAGCACCCGCAGATTTTTCAGCCAGAGGTCTGTCCCCAGAACCCACTGCCCTCCCCACTAGAACCGTTGTCGCCTGAGCTATCCCAACAGCAATCATAAAAGTTGAGCTCGCCAAACTGATGGCGATCTGGTGGCTTGCCATAGCCACAGTTCCGAACAGGCCAACTATTAATCCTATAACTGCAAAAATTCCATATTCGAGAGTAGTCTGTATCCCGATCGGGCAACCAATACGTAAAATCTTAAGCATGGCCGGCCTGGAAAACAATCCCATTTCCAAGGTATTGAGGTGGATTTTCAAGCTAGGCCAGCCACTTTTTAGTATAAACAAAACCATCAGCCACCTGCCAATCGCGGTTGCCCAGCCTGCCCCGATAGCACCCATTTCAGGAAACCCAAGATGGCCGAACACAAATATCCAATTGAGGAATATATTCGCTGTATTCCCAATAATTACAGCCAAGACAATAGGTAGGAAAAGACCTAGGCATTGCAGACTTTGTCTCAATACTAAAAAGACATACAGGGGTAATATTCCTGCTATCGATGCCAGTGCATAACCCGATGCAAGTGGAATAGTCTCAGCTGGCTGCCTCAACAGAGAGAATAAATTCTCGGCAGGAAGAAGTAAGATTCCAGTTATTAATGACAGTGGGAGGGTAATCAACAACCCTCTCTGTATTCCAAGAGATACGTTTCTCTCGTCACCTGATCCAACGGCTTGTGATATCACTGTATCTAGAGCAAGTAATGTTCCCGTTCCAAAACTACTCATCAGCATAAAATAAAGATGTCCTAGTGCAACAGCTGCCAAACCCGTAGCCGACAATCTACCTACCATTATAGCGTCCGCCGTCCCCATCAGGCTGATTCCTAATTGCACTGTAACTATGGGGATGGAATACTTATAGAGGGAACTCAAATGCAGCTTGCCAGGGATCATTTCATTTAGCAATTTTGATCTATCCTCCCACATGCATATTCTAAGAAACGCACCAGCATCAGAAACCGAGGGACACAAGGATTTCCCAGCAAACAAATCCAAAATTAACCTATCTTTATAAGGTAACAACAAATATGTATGTACCTTTCCTAGTTGCTACCGCAAATTTTTGGGCTATCATCGAGGTTGGAGATGAAACACTCAGGAAATCATTGGACTATCTTCTCTTTCTTTGAAAACAATTATTCGAATTGATACTCTATTAGACCATAAGTGGAGACCTTGAAATGTTTAGAAACATATTATGCTCATTGGCCCTAATCCTCTTGGTGTCTCCTGTGGATATTCATGCACAAGAAGCTCGCAAACGTTGGGAACGGATGGCGCAAATTCGACGGGAAAAATTCGATTTGGTGCTCCCAGAAGTCATGAAAGAGAATGGAATAGACATGTGGATTGTAATGATGAAAGAAGGTCACTTGGATCCTCTTTATGAAGATCTCGGACGTGGTTACGTCGGTTCCGTTGGGTACTACATCTTTACAGATCAAGGAAACAATCAAATCGAACGAGTCGCTCTTGGTATCAGTGGCTATCTGCTAGAAGAAAATGGAGCTTATGACTTGGTCACTAGTGATTTTGATCTCAAAGCATTCGTGCACGCAAGAAACCCGGATAGGATTGGCATCAATATGTCCCGAGCGATAGGCGGAGCTGACGGCCTATCCCACTCCTCTTACCTTCAACTGATTGAAGAGCTCGGCTCACCTTATAACGACAGGCTAGTGTCAGCCGAAAAACTGATTTCTGACTTTCGCTCACGCAGAGTTTCTTCTGAATTAGTTGCATTTGGAGAAGCGGGAGAGATTTCACGAAACATCGCTGAGACAGCTTTTTCCAATGCTGTAATCATTCCCGGAGAAACAACACTGGAAAATGTAGCTTGGTGGATGATGGATCGCCTACTCGAAAATGGCCTAGGCTCATCTTTTGACATGCCTTCTGTTTACATAACTGGGCCTTCGGGAGTGGAAGCCACATCCAATGAACGGATCATCCAGCGAGGCGATCTACTCATGATCGACTGGGGGGTTGGTTACCTAAATTTCTATACCGATTTGAAACGTATCGCCTATGTATTGAAAGAAGGAGAAACGGCAGTGCCGCAAGGCTTACAAAATGCCTTTGACCAAGCCAGGGCCGCCAGAGATGTGATCCGGAAGAATATCCGTCCTGGACCCACAGCATCGGAAACTTTCGACCTCTTAAACAATCAACTCGAGGAAGCTGGATTCGCAGTTATGGATACTTTCAATCAACCCTCTGATGGTGACCGAACTGATGTAATCACAGGGAATCACTCTGTGGGCAACCTGGGACACGGAGTTGGACCTTCGATAGCTTGGTTTAATCCCGTGCGAATGACCTATGTCTTACACCCTGGCAATTTGCTTTCAATAGAGCTTTTTGCCTACACTAAGGTTCCAGAATGGTCTGGAGCAAAGGTTAGGATTCCCCTAGAAGATGACGCCGTCATAACAACACGAGGTGTTGAGTGGCTCTACCCAATAAACCAGAAAATTTTACTTATCAAGTGAGGCTTCAATGAAAAATGCAAAAGATGGAATGAATCGAATACAGACTATCCTGAAGATTCTCCTAGTAGGGATCTGCTTATCTGGAAATGAAGCCAAAAGTCAGCAGGGCCTAAAAATTTATATATCAGCAGATATGGAAGGCGTTGTCGGAGCAGTCACAGGAGATCAATTAGGCCCAGGAGGTTTCGAGTACTCCCGATTTAGGACATTCATGACAGCTGAAGTGAACTCAGCAATCAAAGCAGCGAAGAACGCTGGAGCTTCCGAGATACTAGTGAGCGATTCTCATGGCAATGGAGAAAATCTTTTAATTGAAAACCTTCCTAGTGATATACAATTAGTCCGCTCGTGGCCAAGGCCTCTGGGTATGATGCAAGGCATCGATGAAACCTTCGACGCAGCTATCTTTATAGGCTATCATTCCAGTACTACCAACACTAGTGGAGTCAGAGCTCACAGTTTTTCTAGCGCCAATTTGACGGCAGTGATACTGAACGGCATCCCCATGCCTGAAGCAGGGGTCAATGCAGCCATCGCAGGGCATTTTGGTGTCCCAGTTGTGATGATATCTGGTGACGATGCAATCGTAAAAGAAGCTCAGGATATCCTGGGTACCTTAGAGGGGGCAATCGTAAAAGAAGCCTACGGATTCCATTCCGCCAAAACCATTATGCCAGAGAAGTCCTACCAGCTCATCGAAGAAAAAGTGTCCACAGCTCTATCTCGTTTGGAAACATTCGAGCCATACCGATTGAAGCTACCTGTGACTGTAGAAATTTCCTTCAAAAATTATATGCCAGCTGAGATTCTCAGCTATCTGGATGAGATCGAACGTGTCGATGCACACACTATACGTTTTATAGGAAAGGATCTTCCGACAGTCTCGAAATTCCTCCAATTTATAAGCCACTATTCGCCTGGTATAAGTCCCTGAGAACAGATGGCAAATAATTAGATCGGCTTGGAAACGCTGGTTCAATGTCCTTTAGAACAAAACCCGAGGCCTCTGACAATGTGCATAACCAAGATGGATGAAGATCGGGTTTTAATTGTATAGTCACCAATGCTGTTTCAGCCTTATTAAAATACCGCGGAGAGAGTAGGCAAGCTCTGCAACATTTTAATGATATCATCTTATAGGTTGTAGCTACATCGTAAGTGCCTCTGGATCTATGACTCCAGCATCTTCCAAAATCTCTCTAGACCTCTCGACGTACTCTAGTCCAACCAGAAGTCGAGCTGGGTTCACAAACGATAATCCCACATCCATCCCCCCAGCGTCATCGATCAACAAAACCGTAGGCACACCACTTTCATCTAAAAAACCCTGGGCTAACTCCGCTTCATACCTGTAGTGAAAGTAGGCGAGCACAACCGTGTTCAGTGGATGTCGGTTGGCTTCAGATACAGAATTTTTCATTGGGAAAACAGGGTAACATCAATGCCAGGAACTAGTTTCAATGCATTCTGGTAGTAAATTTTTCTAAGAACATCATCCGAGAGAGAAAGGCCGTACATCTTCCAAAATGCATGGTAATCACGGTAATAGTCAAAATAGTCATCGTCTGTTTCAAACACTCGGAAATAAGTATAAAATTCTTCTTTGTTATAGGAGTCTTTTCCCATCAAGACACGGTCTTGGTATCTAGTCAGCCACTCTGCAGCAAAGCGTGGCTGCCTACCCAACTCATATATGACTGCTCCCAACCCCACATACATATTAGGCAAACCATCCAGAATCTCTCCTAATCGATCCAGATCGTGTCCCAGCCAGCCCAAATGCGCTGAAATAAAATTAGTATTAGGATGCCGACGAATGACATTGTATTGTTCTTCCATAACTTCTTCGAATGAAGCTTCTGCATCCGGGAATTGACGTCGTTGTGGTCTCAACTTTAATTCTAACCATCGCTCATTAAAACGGTCGAAAGGTTGCCAGAATTCCGCTGGATCTGCGGAATGTATAAGCACTGGAATCCCCAATTCACCAGCCCTGTCCCACACAGGAGCCAGTCTTGGATCATCTACTGCAATTCGATTCCCCTGGATATCACGAGCACTGAGTCCAAGGGTTTTAAAGATTTTCAATCCAGCTGCACCAGCACGAACGTCACCCTCAAGTTGATCAGCGGCGTCTTCGCCCCAACCTTCTTCACCTACTCCTCGAAAATCCACATTCGCAAAGAAAATGAATCTCCCAGGATTTTCCGTCGTCATTTTATTTAACCCGGCGGATAAAGCTGCTCCGCTGCCCCCCGACAAATTCACCATTACCGCCATATTCAAATCATCCATTTCCTTCACTAGGGCTTGTATATCTTGTGAAGTCATACTCTCAGCTCTTTGGTGTCCGTGTATATCTACAAAAGGAAACCGAGCCGACATCACAGGATTCTCTGGAACAATCAAAGTCGTGCGAGGCTCATATTCTTCAATCGTCATCTCTTGGATCCCTAGCAAATCCTCGCTTCCTAACAGCAATAACGACATAACCAAGAATTGAGAACCAATAAATCTCATCGTAATTTTCCTCATCAGTATTTCTGCCTCCTCAAAATCCATCAAGTAAACAAGTAACCTAAATCAATTTCTATTCATTCGGAGAACCTGCGAGCAATCCTTCCAAATCTCTCTCTTCAGATCCATTCTCTGTACAAATTGCATATTTTTTTTGTTGAGAACCATACATTGCCACGCCAGCGGATTCACCTTTTTTATTTAAGATAAAAAATCTTACATCAAAAGCAGGAAGACCTCTACTGTTCAATAACCTACTCTCTACTGTGTTTGCTTCGATTCTCTTCAGAGCACTCATCCCAGCATCGAGAGGAGTCATCCCATGACGCATGTTTTCAACTATCAGGAAAGAAGTTAGATTGTAGAGGTTGGCTTCACCTCTCCCCGTAGACCCCGCCACACCGATATCTCCATCGACATAAAGGCCAGCCCCTAGAATAGGAGAATCCCCTACCCGTCCCGGAATTTTCCAGGCAAGACCCGAAGTTGTCGTCACTCCACAAATATCTCCCGATGGAGAAATTCCGTTGCAGTTAATAGTGCCCCAGAAGCTATTTTCTTCTATCAAACCCTCATCCACCATGGCCAGGCCCACACGGTAAAATTCATCAGCCTTCGATCTCATCCTAGCACCGATCTCATCTCTGTCGCCTGAAGAATCTTGGAAACCTTTTCTTTTAGATGGGTCCAGAAAATGCTCAGGATCGATGCGACGTTTCCATTCCAACCAAAGAGCACGGGATTTTTCAGTATTCAAATCATCTTCTATAACGAATCCGAGTTGTCTGGCAAACTGCTGAGCACCTGAACCTGCTAACAGATGGTGATCAGTCAATTCCATAACACTCTTAGCAATCAAAGAAGGGGTCCGAATGCCTTCAATGGCTGCTACGCCTCCAGCCCATTTTTTAGGTCCATGCATGCAGCAAGAGTCCAATTGAACGACACCGTCAGCATTTGGCAGCCCGCCGTACCCAATGCCTGATTCCTCAGGGTCTAGCTCAGGGATATTGACTCCAGCGATCAACGCTTCGAGGGTGTCTTCTCCTTCGATGATCCCTTTGAAGGCTCTTTCAACTGCGTTATAAGAGCCGCCGTTGCGATATCGATATCCACTTGTATCAGATATCACTACTGGACTAATCAATTTAGGAGTGAAAACATGAGGAGATTTTGTTCTGTTATTCGATCGTTTACCTAGACCTACAGATCCGGCTGAAACTCCCACAGCAGTGGCCTGGAGAAATCTACGTCTGTTTATCTTTGTGTCCATTTAGCTATCTCCTTATGTGCCAGACAAAATCTCTGAACGACTTATCGATTGACATGCTTAATCAATAGTCGCGAGCAAAATTAACTTCGAATGTTTTGCATTGCTTTGCCCACTAGAGGACCAACTAATCCTCCAACAGTAGCTCCAATTACAGTCATCAATCCAATAGGATTTAGATACTGCGAGAAAGGTGGTCCCCCAGAAAAAAAGACGGACTTAATGATTCCAACAATCAAAAATGTTCCGCCAACTGCCACCATCCCCTTGATAGTCCATCGAACCGTAGATATTTGACTAAATCTCCATTTCGTAATCAATTGACCCGTCCTAGAATTTTTACAGCATGGTCGGGAATGCCCACCAATTCAACCTGCATTCCACTTTCAGCAGCCTCATCTCTGAATTCTTTCAATGCTAATGCTCCTGTAAAATCAACTCTACCCACACCGGTGAGATCAATTATAAACCTTCTGGCTCGAGGATTTAAGGGTAAGGTTTCATTGATTGCTTCCTGTATGAAAGCCGCAGATCCAAACCACAGTACTCCACTTAGACGGACATGGATGGAATCTCCTTCCGCCCAAGATTCACAAGAAGGGTTCAGTTCGCGCCAAATGTGAACACTTATAGCTGCAAGAGTCCCTAACAACACTGCCTGTTCCACGTGGGGAGATAGCATGAGCGTCAGGACAAAAGTCATCCAAGAGACCACAGCTTGCAGAGGTGCTACTCTCCAAAGATATGTTAGGAATCGGAATTGTATTAAAGGAACAGCTGCCGTGATCACAATAGCACCAAGCACGGCTCTGGGTAAATCAGCCAATAAACCCGCAAAAGGAATACATAGAAAAACCACCAATCCCGCCACAGCGCCACTCAACCGACTCCGAGCGCCAGATGAGTAATTCAAACTACTCCTTACAAACGATCCTCCCACAGGAAAACCACCAAATAATCCCGAGGCTAAATTCGCTGCGCCCTGACTAATAAATTCACGATCAGGATTCCAAGCTACCCTCTGTAGCTTAGCATATTTACCTGAAATTGCAGCAACTTCGGCAAAGCTGACTAGTGCTATCACGATACTGGGGATGATTAATAAATGAATTTGTGTCCAAGGTAAAGCCAAACTCGGACGAGGTATACTAACATCGATCATCCCAATCGTAGCGCCGGTATAGTTTGACATTTGGGAGTAAACTATTCCGAGAACAGTAGCCATCAAGACTCCTGGTATCAGCACATGTATCCGTCGACTGACCAAGACAATCAGTACTGTCACGGCCGATATTATAATTGTAACAAGATGCCAGTTTTCTGGAGAGCTCAGACTTGTAATAGCTGCTCCAAGAACACCCCCTTCTCCACGTGTTACCCCCAGCACTAAAGGCAACTGTGAAGAAACGATTAAAATTCCTGCGGCAGAACTAAATCCATCTAAGACTGGACGAGAAAGAAGATAAGAGATCCACCCTCCACCCAAAATACCAATTATTATCCGCACTATACCAATAGACAAAGCCAGTAAAGCAGCGAAAAATATAAATTCCTGAGATCCTGTCTCTGCCAAAGGTGCTACAGTGCTAAAAGTGAGCAAGGCTGCTAATGCTGTCGGTCCAGTCTGTAAAATTGGTGAAGATGTAAAAAAAGAAGCTGCTATAGGAGCTACAATAGCTGAAATCCACCCATACTCCGGGGGCAATCCAGCTAGGTCAGCATAGGCCATTGATCCGGGGATTAGGACTAAGGCCACACTGATCCCAGAAAGTATATCCTTTAGGTTATTCATCGCATACCTCAATCTTCCTCTTTTAGATCACAGGATAACTGATGAAGCAATTCTCCAGATTCTTTGGCACGCCTTTCCCAATGCAAACAAAGACTTCCCAAAAGGCTCCATCTCCCTGACGCATAATAAGATCTTTCGTAAGCCACTTTGGTCAACCCTTCCAATGTTTGTTTGGGTGCTGCTCTGAGCAAGCCCTTAAGAATTCCCTGGCGGTCGCGATCTTCTGTGGGAATGCCAATCTCAGCAGATATATTGTTCAGATCTTCCCTAAGCAAGATGAATCCCGATTGGACAGGAGCTAACAAACTGGACAAAAACTCTGTCGCTCCACTGCGACGTGGATCAAGCAATCTTGAGGAGGCAGCCAGGTGCCTTGGCAGGCTCTCCAAAGGGCCTAACGTTTCAAATTTACATATCAAAGTTTCAGACAAGAGCTTTGCCCAATCATCATACACTGTTCCCTTTCCAAGGGATTCAATTCTATCCAAATAC
>Ga0115002_10006911_pt1 | contig 12915 bp, 16 predicted proteins | sample ArcticOcean_MG_C_8_FD_89576 | JGI IMG/M metagenome (GOLD analysis project Ga0115002, IMG submission 89576) | Marine microbial communities from western Arctic Ocean - ArcticOcean_MG_CB11_86 | ecosystem: Environmental > Aquatic > Marine > Oceanic | place: Arctic Ocean: Canada Basin | collected...
ATTTTGCCATCGACCTTTTTTCGAGTGGGGCGATCGCCGATTTTAGCGGGGTATGGGTCGGGGGTCGGGGGGATTGGCAGCAGGACTTTGCCGAGTACCGGACGGGTTACGAGGTGCCCGAGGAAGGGTTTGCAGCCTTTGCGGCTTTCCTGCGGGACGAGGGTTGGGAGGTCGGTGCTGAGGATTTTGCCGCGCATCGGGATTTTTTGTACCGGGAACTCAAAGCTGGTTTTGCCCGTGTGCTTTGGGGAGACGAGCAGTATTATCGAGTGCGGTTGGACGGGGACGGCGAGGTGGAGCAGTCTCTGGGGCTTTTTGGCGAGGCTAGTGCCCTGCTTGCGCGCCGGACCGGTGCGGGCTATTGATTTTTCGCCCTTCTTTGTGTATTGTGAACGCTGGCTTTTTGCCGGGAGGACTATATGTCTGAAAAGCGTTTGGCGGGCGGTCGGGAGATCGTACTGCCGATGAGCAAGGCGGTGGAGATCAGCTTCCGCAGCCTAAAGATTCGTTTCGGTCGCTCGCTGATTACGACCAGCGGTGTCATTTTAGCGATCGCCTTCTTGATGTCGGTGTGGAGCAGCAACGCGATTGTCGGCAGCTTGCGCGATGTCAATAAGAGTGAGATAAACCTGCTCTTGCAGAAAAATGGCATTGAGACCGGTCTTGCTGAGTCGGGTGAGGCCTCGGCCGAAGCCCAGGCCCGTATGTTGGAGGAGGAATCCAAACAGACTTGGCTGATCAGCCTTTCGCTCTTGGTCTGCGTTGTCGGCATTGCCAACGCCATGCTGATGTCGGTGACCGAGCGCTTCCGCGAGATCGGCACGATGAAGTGCTTGGGGGCTTTGGACTCCTTTATCGTCAAGCTCTTCCTGCTCGAATCGACCTTCCAGGGTTTTGCGGGGACCACGGCGGGGATCATAATTGGTTTTGCGCTGACCTTTTTGTTGGCGTTGTTGGACTATGGCGGTTATGTCTTGGACTACTTTCCGCTGAACAATATTGCTGAGTCGGCCGGTTACGCCTTGGTTGTGGGTACGTCGCTCTCGCTGATCGGCGCCATGTTGCCGGCCTACCGCGCTGCCAAGATGGAGCCGGTCGAGGCTATGCGCTCCGATACTTGATTCCCTAATAGGAGACACACAAATGACCGAAACGGCCGAAGGCGCGGCCACCGCCGCTCCGAAAGAGGAAAAGCGCACCGTCGTGCGGACCCAGCAGGTCAAGAAGGTCTACAAGATGGGCGAGATCGAGGTGCACGCGCTGCGCGGGGTAGATATGGAGATCTACACCGGTGAGTATCTGTCGATCATGGGGCCTTCGGGTTCGGGCAAAAGCACCTTCTTTAATATGGTTGGGGGACTGGACAAACCTTCAGAAGGTAAGGTCTATATCGACGAAGTCGATGTAGCTCAACTCGATGCCTACGAACTCGCTTGGCTGCGTTGCCGCAAGATCGGTTATATCTTCCAGTCCTTCAATCTGATCCCGGTGATGACCGCGCTCGAAAACGTCACCCTGCCGATGGTTTTCGCGGGGCTAACCAGTGATGAGGCTCGCGACAAGGGTATGGTGCTCTTGGGCAAGGTCGGGCTAGGAGAACGCTATTCGCACAGCCTAATGAGCTTTCCGGAGGCCAGCAGCAGCGCGTGGCGGTCGCCCGCGCTTTGGCCAATGACCCGGCGGTGGTCTTGGCCGACGAACCGACGGCCAACCTCGATTTGGCTACGGGTACCGAGATCATCGAGTTGTTGCGCGAAATGAACCGCGACTCGGGGGTGACGATCATCTCGGCAACACACGACCACAAGATGCTCAGTGTCTCGGATCGGGTGGTGTGGATCAAGGACGGTCAGGTTGAACGCGTCGCCAACCGAGAGGACCTAGATATCGAAGTGACCCACGTCGAAGGCGAGTAGTGCTGCCCGAATACCCAGCGGCCTTTTGGGTTTGTGCGGTGGTGGCGGTGTTATTGATCGGGGTGGCTAAGGCCGGTTTTGGCGGCGGTATTGGCATCTTGGCTACGCCGCTGATGGCGTTGACGGTTTCGGTGGCGGATGCGGCGGCGTTGTTGTTGCCGTTATTGATCGCCTGCGATGTCTTTGCGGTCAGGCATTACCGGGAGACGTTCGACAAAATAAGCGTGGTAAGGCTTCTGCCCGGTTCGGTGTTGGGGTTCGGCGTGGGAGCCCTGTTTTTTGGTTATTTCAGCCAGCACGAGCGTGTGCTAGAAGTGGGTTTGGGCTGCCTGGCCCTGCTCTTTATTTGCTTCCAATTCGGTCGAACGATAATTCTCGGGGCGCTACAAAAGCGCAGGCCGGGTGCGTTGGAAGGCGCGCTGATGGGGGCGGCGGCCGGTTTCACCTCGACGATCGCGCACGCCGGCGCGCCACCGGTGGTTGTTTATCTTTTGCCGCAACAGTTTCCACGCCATATCTTCGTCGGCACCACGGTTGTCTTTTTCGCCTCCCTCAACGTACTCAAGCTGCCGCCCTATTGGGGCCTCGGTCTCTTCAACGCCGACATTCTGATGACGACGCTGCTGTTGTCGCCCTTGGCCTATGTGGGTGTAAAACTGGGTATTTATTTGAACGAGCGCTTTAGCGACGTGTGGTTTAACCGGGTGATCTACGGAATGTTATTCGTAACGGCGGTGCAGTTGATCTTTGGTGGCAATTTATTGCAGATGGCGTTGGCCGGTTAGTTGCGAAAGACGGGTGGTGCATAGAATGTGTGACGCGGCGGTATCGATGCCCGACTTGACAATGGCCGAGGGCACTTATACTTTTAGCGCTGCAACCCAATAGACATTTAGAAGACGTATGAACAATTTTAACGACAACCGTCGATGGTGGCGCACTTGGTATCCCTCGAGCAAGGGATTAGGTGCGTCCAACCGCTAGATTGCGATAAACTGAGATTCTTAAAACGCGGACGCCTTGTGGTGTCCGCGTTTTTTTATGGAGAACAGATTATGAGCACCCATATTGACAACTACCGCACGGCCGGCGGCGTCGAGATCGTGCGCGAGACCGAGGCGTTGTCCCTGGAGCAGCCGCTTGCTGCGCTGCTCGAAAAGCTGAATACACATCGAGGTGCCGTCTTTTCTAGTGGCTACGAATATCCTGGCCGCTACAGCCGTTGGGATATCGGCTTCGTCGACCCGCCGCTGGAACTGGTGGCAAGACAGAGGAATTTTATTTTCCGGGCGCTCAACGCGCGCGGAGAGGTGCTGTTGGAGACTCTCCGCCGGGGGTTGCAAGGCCACCGGCATCTGATTGAACTGGAATTGGCCGGTGGTGAACTGGTGGGCACGGTGGCGCCGATGCCCGCGTATTTCCCCGAGGAGGAGCGTTCGAAGCAGCCGACGATCTTTAGCGTTATGCGTGCGCTGGTGGCGCAGATGCAGGCGGAGGGCGAAAGGCATCTGGGTTTTTACGGCTCGATGGGTTACGACTTGGTCTTCCAGTTCGAACCGATCGACTTACGCCACGAAAGGCGGGAGGACCAGCCCGATTTGCATCTCTTTTTACCGGACGAGCTGATTGTTGTCGATCACAGAAAAGAACAGGCGCTGCGCTATCGTTATGAATTTACCCTGGACGGGTTGTCGACGGCCGGGATGGAACGCGGCACGGACGCGGTGCCCTATGTGCGCGGGGGGGTGACCGAAGTCCGTTGCGACCACGCGCCGGGTGAATACGCCGACAAGGTGCGCGAGGTGATCGCAGGTACCGAACGCGGTGATTTTTTCGAGGTCGTGCCGAGCCAGGTGCTCAGCGCCGGTTATCCGGGCAGCCCGCGCGAGCTCTATGAGACGATTCGCCGCGTCAACCCGAGTCCCTACGAATTTCTGATAAACCTCGGTGGCGAGCACCTGGTCGGTGCTTCGCCCGAGATGTTCGTGCGGGCCAACGGCTCTTTTATCGAGACCAGTCCGATCTCGGGGACGATTCGCCGCGGCAAAACGCCGATCGAGGACGCCGAACAGATTCGCGACCTGCTCAATTCCAAGAAGGACGAAGCTGAGCTGACGATGTGTACCGACGTCGACCGCAACGACAAGGCGCGGATCTGCAAGGAGGGGTCTGTGGAAGTGATCGGACGGCGGATGATAGAGCAGTACTCGAAACTCTTTCACACGGTAGACCATGTAGTCGGCGAGCTGAAAGACGACTGCGACGGTTTCGATGCGCTGCTTTCGCACATGTGGGCGGTGACGCTTACCGGCGCGCCCAAACCAGCGGCGATGCAGAAAATAGAAGACCTGGAAAACTCGGCCAGGCGTTGGTACGGCGGTTGTATCGGCATGCTGCTCTTCAGTGGTGAGGTCAATACCGGGATCACGATTCGCACCGTACACCTGGAGGGCGGTGACGCCAAGGTGAGAGTGGGGGCGACCCTGCTTTGTGACTCAGACCCGGATGACGAGGAACGCGAAACCCGCACCAAGGCCGAGGCCTTCATCAATGCGGTGCTCGGCGTCAGCGACACCAAGGAGAAGATCGCTACTTCGATCGCGGCTTCTGGGCGGGGTAAGCGGGTACTCTTCGTCGACCATCGCGACTCCTTTGTGCACACGCTCGGTGACTATGTGCGGCAGACCGGGGCCGAGGTGGTGACGGTGCGCGCGGCGATGTCGAAGGACGGTAGTGGGCCGCGGGGATTGCCGGACCTGGACCGCGTTTTTGCCGATGTCGATCCCGACCTGGTCTTTATCTCGCCGGGTCCGGGCACGCCTGAAGAATTCGCGGTGCCGGATTTGGTCAAAGAATGCGTGCGGCGCGAATTGCCGACTTTCGGCGTGTGTCTTGGTTTGCAGGGCATGGTCCAGGCCTTTGGCGGCGAGTTGGGGGTGCTCTCCTATCCGATGCACGGTAAGAGCTCGCCGGTGCAATGCACGCCGGAGGGGATCCTCGGTGGTTTCCCCGTGGAGTTTATTGCCGGGCGCTATCATTCGCTTTATGCCTTGCCGGATAAGCTGCCCGAGTGTTTCAAGGTGATGGCACAGACCGAGGACGGGGTAATTATGGCACTCGAGCACCGGGATCTGCCGTTGGCGGCGGTGCAGTTCCATCCCGAGTCGATTCTGACGCTCAAGGGCGATCTCGGATTGCGATTGATCGCGCAAGTCATCGGGCGACTGGCTCGCTAGTCGTCCCATGCTTCTGGTACTTGATAACTACGACTCCTTTACCTACAATCTGGTGCAGTATCTGGAGGAGCTGGGCGCTGAGACCAGGACCTTTCGCAACGACGAATTGACGGTTGACGAAGCGGTGGCGCTGGCGCCCGAGCGGGTGGTGATATCTCCGGGGCCGGCAACCCCTGAGCAGGCGGGCATTTCACTCGCGCTAGTCGAAAGGTTGGGTGGATCGTTGCCAATTTTGGGCGTTTGTTTGGGGCACCAAGTTATTGCGCAAGCGTATGGCGGACGGGTTGTCGAGGCCAATGAGATCGTACACGGACGAACGTCCGCCGTGCGCCATGATGGTCGCACGCTATTTGCCGGGTTGCAGAACCCGTTGGTCGCGACCCGTTATCATTCGCTGACGGTTGACCCGGAGCGTTTGCCCGACTCTCTAGAAGTCTCGGCCGAGAGCGAGGACGGGACGATTATGGGGTTGAGGCACCGGCATTGGCCGGTCGAAGGAGTGCAGTTTCACCCCGAATCCATTTTGACGATCGAAGGCAAACAGCTATTAGCCAATTTTCTCCGTATTTGAGGAGCTAGACTATGATACAGGAAGCCGTACAGGACTTGATCGCCGGCGCGGATCTGGGCCGCGTAAAAGCGCGCGCGGTAATGGACCAGATTATGAGCGGTGGGGCCACTGACGCGCAAATCGGCGCTTTTCTCGTTGCGCTGCGCATCAAGGGCGAGACCGTCGACGAGATCGTCGGTTGCGCTGAGGGCATGCGCGAGAAGGCTACGCCGATTAAGACTTCGCGTACAAACCTCATCGATACTTGCGGCACTGGTGGCGACGGTTCGGGCACGTTTAATATTTCGACAACGGTGGCTTTTGTCGCCTGCGGCGCGGGTTTGGCAGTAGCCAAACACGGCAATCGTTCGATATCGAGCGAGTGCGGTTCGGCCGACGTGCTGGCCGAATTGGGCGTCAATATCGAAGCTTCGCCGGAAAAAGTGGGCCAGTGCATCGACGAGGGCGGCATCGGTTTTCTCTTCGCGGTGGCGTTGCATGGGGCGATGAAATACGCTATCGGTCCGCGCAAAGAGCTAGCGGTGCGCACCGTATTTAATGCATTGGGGCCGCTGACCAACCCCGCCGGTGCCAAGCGGCAGTTGATTGGCGTCTACGACAGCGATTTGACGGATAAAGTTGCCGGGGTACTCAATGAGCTGGGCTCGCAACGGGCGTTTGTAGTGCACGGTTCGGACGGGCTCGACGAGATCACGTTGACGGGTCCGACGAAGCTCAGTGAGCTCAATGGCGGGCAGGTGACTACGCGTGAGATCAGCCCGGGAGATTTTGGTTTGCAGACGGTTGCGGCCGAGGCGCTTTCTGGCGGCGCGGCGCCCCATAACGCGCAGATCCTGCGCGCGGTGCTCGATGGCGAGCAGGGCCCGAGGCGCGATGTGGTGCTGCTCAATGCAGCGGCGGCGATCGCCGCCGGGGGCTTGGTCGGTGATATGGCGGCTGGTATTGACGTGGCCCGCGAGTCGATCGATTCGGGCAAGGCTCGCCAGGCGCTAGACCGTTTGGTTGAAGTGAGCAATACCTGAGATGGCGAATATTTTAGAGGAGATCGCCGCGTATAAACGCGAATTTGTCGATGCGCGAAAACGCCAACGTAGCCTAGCCGATGTGCGCGCCCACGCCCGCGACACACCCATGCCGGCCGATTTTCGCGGCGCGTTGGCTGAAGACGGCATTGCGTTGATTGCCGAAGTAAAAAAGGCCTCACCGTCAAAGGGACTGATCCGCGCCGACTTCGATCCCTCACAGATAGCCGAAGCCTATGCCGCCAATGGCGCGCGCTGCCTTTCGGTACTGACCGACGAGGCTTATTTTCAGGGGTGCGATGCCTACTTAGAGGCGGCCAAGGCCGCGGCGGGCTTGCCGGTTTTGCGCAAAGATTTCACGATCGACGAATATCAACTGCACGAGGCCCGGGTTATCGGTGCCGATGCGATCTTGTTGATTGTGGCGTTGATGGATTCGAGCCAATTAGATGATTATATCGGCTGGGCCGGTGAGTTGGGGCTGAGTGTTTTGGTCGAAATACACGATGGCGAGGAATTGATGCAGGCCAAAGCGGCTGGCGCCGAATTGATCGGCGTCAATAACCGAGACCTAAAGACCTTCGAAACGACGTTGGAAACGACTTTTGAGTTGCTGCCGGAGATGCCGGAGGGTGCTGTGGTGGTCAGCGAGAGCGGAATTGCGCACCGCGAAGACGTCGAGCGGCTCGAAGAAGCCGGCGTTGGCGCGATACTCGTTGGTGAGTCGTTGATGCGAGAAAAGGATATCGGGGCTAAAGTGAGGGAGATCTTGGGCACGTGAGTAAACGCGTTTTTTCGGGCATCCAGCCCTCAGGGCATATACATATCGGCAATTATATTGGGGCCATCCGAAATTGGCTGGGCAACCTCGAGAGCCGCGATAACATCTTCTGCGTGGTGGATCAGCACGCGATCACCGTCGACTATGACCCCGATGCGCTGCGTCAAGGTACGCGTGATGCGGTCGCGCTTTATATCGCCTGCGGCCTCGACCCCGAGAAGTGCCGTCTGTTCGTGCAATCGCATATTCCAGAACACACCGAGTTGGCTTGGCTGTTGACCTGCGTCACGCCGATGGGGTGGTTGGAGCGAATGACCCAGTTCAAGGACAAGGCTGGCGCTAAGCGCGAGCGCGCCGGCACCGGCCTCTTTACTTACCCGACGCTGATGGCCGCTGATATTTTGCTTTACCAGACGCACGAGGTACCGGTCGGCGATGACCAGAAACAACACGTGGAGCTAACGCGCGATATCGCCGAGCGTTTTAACCACAAGTTCGGCGAGGTTTTTGTCATACCCGAGCCGGTCATCCCCGTGGTAGGGGCGCGCATCATGGGGTTTGACGACCCGACCGCTAAGATGTCGAAGTCGGCCCCGGGGCACCACCACAGCGTCGGCTTGCTCGATGACCCGGCCAAGGCGCGCAAAACGATTATGCGCGCGGTGACCGATTCGCAACAGGGTATCGTCTTCGATCCGGCTCGTGCCGGGCTTTTCAATTTACTGAGTATTTACCAGGTACTGACGGGGCAGGGTCGGGAGCAGATCGAGGCGCATTTCGCTGGCAAGGGCTATGGCTACCTGAAGAAAGAAGTGGCCGAAATGGTTATTGCCGAGATCGAGCCGATTCAGCAACGCTATCGGGAATTAATCACGGATTTCACCTATATCGACGCAGTGTTGGCCCGAAGTGTCGAGAAACTACGTCCGGTCGTCGATGCGACGATGGGCGCGGTCCGTCGGGCGATGGGACACCGATGAGGGGGCACGAATGGATCTAAGCGACTGGCGCGAGCGGATTGACGCGATAGACCGGCAATTGCTCGTTTTGCTAAACGAACGGATGGGTTGCGCCCAGGAGATCGGGCGCATCAAAAAGGCCGAGGGGCGCGCAGTGCGTGACCCCGAACGCGAACGGGCGCTGCTCGATAAGCTCAAAGCCCTCAATTCTGGGCCGATTAAGGACGATTCGCTGGAGGCGATCTATCGACAGATCATCCAGGCGGCGGTCGACCTTGAGGAAGAGGAGGACTAGTCTTCTTTCAGCGGACGGTCATTATTGGTGTTGGCCTGATCGGCGGCTCAATGGGGCTGGCGCTAAAGCGCTTGGGGCTGGGCGGGCGTATTGTCGGGGTCAGCCGTTGCGAGACGATCGCCCAGGCGTTGGAGCTTGGAGTCATCGACGAGGGGTGGGGCTACGATGAGCTGCAGCAAGCGCTCAAGGGGGCGGATCTGGTCTTTATCTGCACCCCGATCAAGCGGATTCTGGCGTTGATCGAAGAAGTCGGCCGGCTCGCCGAGCCGGGAGCGCTGGTCACCGACGTGGGCAGCACCAAGCGGCGCATTGTCGCCCAGGCCCAGGCCAGTTTCAGCGATGAGATCTATTTTGTCGGCGGCCACCCGATGGCAGGTTCCGAGAAGGCGGGCGTGACGGCGGCGGATCCTTTTCTCTTCCAGAACGCGATCTATATCCTAGTGCCGGACGAGAAGGTGCCTGCCGACCGCTACGAAGCGTTGGTTGATCTTCTGCGCAAAGTCGGCGCGCGGGTGATGGAGTTGCAGGTTGAAGCCCACGACCAAGCGGTGGCCGCGATCAGCCACCTGCCGCAGATGATGGCGACCTCGCTGGTTGAGATGGTCGGTCGATTGAATGAGGGGCATGACCATTTTCTGCCCCTGGCTGCCGGTGGTTTCCGCGACCTCACGCGTATTGCCTCAAGCCCTTTTGCGATGTGGGAGGATATCGTCGCGACCAATGGCGATGAGATCCGCGGTATGATCGACCGTTATATTGCGGTGCTCGAAGATGTGAAAGGGCGGCTGGAAGAGCAGAGTCTGGGGGCCGACTTTGATTTTGCCAACAAGATTCGCGGGGCGATGCCACGGGATTCCAAGGGGTTTATCCACGTTTTGCACGAAGTGTTGGTACTGGCGGAGGATCGGCCGGGGGTGATTGCGGAGATTGGGCTGGCACTTGGGGAACAAGGGGTGAATATCAACGATATTGAGGTGATGAAGGTGCGGGAGGGTGAGGGTGGGACGTTGCGGTTGGGGTTTGATAGTGCGGATGGGGCGGAAAGGGCGATGGGTATTTTGGCGGCAATTGGCTATACGGCGCGTCGGCCCTAGGTTGACGGTTTGCATGGAAGTATTCCTCTTCGCTCATCCCCGCTTTGCATCCTGCGACTCCAGCGGACAGCAAGCCGCTATGGAAATACCCCATTCAGACCTCGGTGAATATGGTGCCGTCGCCGAAAAACTGATAAAAATAATAGAACCACTTACGCTTTTATAGGATTATGGAAGAGACATTAAGTCCGGCTAAGAAGATGGTGGGAGAGACGTTGGTTCCGGGGGAACAGGAGCCGGCAGAGCGGGCATTGATACTCGCCGCGTTAGCTGAAGGGGAAAGCAAGATCAGTAATGCGCCGGTTGTAGTGCGGCGCGTGGTGGAGTTATTGCAGGGGTTGGGGGTGGGTATTGATGTGAAGAAGAGCACCTACGGGGTTAAGGGCGTTGGGCTACGAGGGTTTAAAACCGTGGATGAGCCGCTTGACCTGGACGGGTTGGGCAATACGGCGTTGTTGTTGGTGGTCTTGCTGGCGGGGCAGGAGTTTACTTCGCGGGTGAAGTTGGGGCAAGAGGTAGAGCGCTGTCAGCCGTTGATTGACCTGGTCGGTAAATTGGGTTTGCAGATTCAGCGCGAGACCGAGAGTGCGTTTGTGCTTGGGGGGAGTAAGGCTGACGGTTGCGTCTTTGAAGAGGTGGATATTGCGGCCGAACTCAAGCTGGGGGTAATGGTAGCGGCGCTTTTTGCCGAGGGGACGACGGTGTTGCCCGAGTCGGCGAGCAATCGCAATCGTATGGAGCGCTTTTTGCGTGGGCGCGACGTTAAGGTCGAGCGACGCAAGGAGGGGCAGGCATATCTAGTGTCGGTGGAGGGTGGGCAGGCGGCGCAGGCATTGGACGTCGAGGTGGCGGGCCAGCTGGCCTTGAGCTATCCATTGGTGGCCCCGGCGCTTTGCCGTAAGGGGTCGAAATTGACGATTAAAAGGGTGGCGATTCGCGCGGGCCAGCGTGGTTTTTTGGATTTGCTGCGGCAGATCGGCGCCGAGATCGATATTGAAGAATTAGGGGAAGGCGAGTGTAATTTACACGTGCGTCCCAGCGAACTCAAGTCGACGCGGGTGGCGGGGCAGCGGGCCGAAAAAATAATCGACCAGGTCGCGATATTGGCTGTTTTGGCGACGCAGGCGATGGGGGAGATTGTCATTCGCGACATCGAGAGGCTGCGCGAGGGGGCCTTCGATTATGTGGCTCATCTTTTCGAGTCCTTGCGTGCGCTTGAGGCGCGTGTCGGTGAATTTCCGGAGGGGCTTGTCGTCAAGGGTGGTTATGTACCGCATGGTGGTCGGCTTGACGCGAAGGGTGATCCGGGGTTGGTGATGGCTTTTGCGGTGGCCGGTATGTTGGCCGAGGGAGAGGTAGTGATCGAAGGCACTGAGTGCCTAGAGGCTGTTTGGCCCGATTTCTTTAAGACCTTGTACCTTATTAAGGAGAATATACGATGAGGGGAGTTTTCCGACTCTTCGTGCTTTCGGCCGTATTGTTTTGCGGCGGTGTGGTTATCATCCGTTTACTCTACGACGTGTCATGGCGCGAATCATTAGAGATCGCCGACCAGTTCGTCGAGGATTTGCTGGCTTGATTTCAGGGACTACCCGGATGCTCGGGGTGATCGGCGACCCGGTCGCGCACACAGCGTCGCCGGCGATGCATAATGCGGCGTTGGCGGCTACCGGGTTAGACTATGTCTATGCGGCGTTCCACGTCGCACCGGCGGCATTGCCCGAAGCGCTGGCCGGCATACGCGCACTGGAGTTCGCCGGGCTGAATGTCACCGTGCCGCACAAACAGGCGGTGATGCATCATCTCGATGAGATTTCTGTCGAGGCGACGGCCATCGGTGCGGTCAATACAATCCTTTGTCGCGAGGGGCGGCTTTCGGGCTACAATACCGATGCCTTCGGTATCATCCAGAGCCTCAAGACCGACGGCGGTTTGCAGTCGTTGCCATCGAAAGTTGCGCTCTTGGGGGCCGGAGGAGCTGCCCGAGCTATTCTTTATGCGCTCCTGGCGCAAGATGAAGTGACGGAGATTTTGTTGCTCAATCGCACGGTGGAGAAGGCCGAAGCGGTGGCAGGTGACCTAGACGGGCGAGGTAAGGTCCAGGTCGCTTCGGTGGCTGAGACCAGCGGTCTGGCCAAGGCTGGTTTACTGATCAACTCCACCTCGATCGGGATGCATCCGCACGAGGACGATTCGCCGCTTGCGGACCCGTCCTGCACGATCGCATGCTGGTGGCCGATATTGTCTACAATCCGTTGGAGACCGTGTTGATGCGACAAGCGGCCAAAGTTGGGGCTAGGTCCATTAATGGTCTCGGAATGCTCGCCTGGCAGGGTGCGCGCTCGTTTGAGATTTGGACGGGTGTGCAGCCGCCGGTTGCGGAGATGGTTGCAGCGGCGTTGGCGCGGTTCGGCGAGGCGAATACTTGAAGCAGGAGTAAAATAAGAAACGCAACCCCCCCGTTGGGATTAAATCTCAGCGGGGGGGTTGCATATGCGAAACTGCGGTATTGCTACTTGGCCATATCCTTGAGCTTCTTCAAGGCGAGGGCCTTGACCTGAACGCTGGCCGGCTTGGCGGCGACATCCATGGTCTCGCCCGGGCGGAAAGGGTTCGGCACACCGCTCTGTGCTTTGCGGGCGGGCTTTTTAACGGTCTTGATTTTCAAGAGACCGGGTAGCGTGAAGTGGCCAACAGCGCCCTTCTTGACGTGGCGATCGATCTGATTAGCCAATTCGTCCAAAACGGCAGCTACGTCTTTTTTAGCGACTTCGGTGTTCTCAGCGATCTCAGCGAGAAGCTGAGTCTTGGTCATGGCCTCTTTGACGGCCGTGCTTTTAGCCATTTGTTATACCTCCCCAGGCATATGAGTTATTGAATGCCCGAAAATGTAGGGGCTGACACTAACCAGCGCAAGCCTTAGATCTAGGTAAAATGTGCAAAAATAGCTTAAAATAGGGGGAAAAGGCTAATCGAATCGGTTATCAGCTCTTATCTCGGCCGATTTCGGCCTCGGTCTTTTCGCGGTGTTCGAGTAGTGA
>Ga0115002_10006912_pt1 | contig 12915 bp, 11 predicted proteins | sample ArcticOcean_MG_C_8_FD_89576 | JGI IMG/M metagenome (GOLD analysis project Ga0115002, IMG submission 89576) | Marine microbial communities from western Arctic Ocean - ArcticOcean_MG_CB11_86 | ecosystem: Environmental > Aquatic > Marine > Oceanic | place: Arctic Ocean: Canada Basin | collected...
AAAGACCTCGTAGACAATTCGCGGCACGCTCAGTCCAACGAAAATAAATGCCCGCATCACGCCGTAATCGCCTGACCCGATGTCAGCGATCTGGTCAATAAAAATCACGAGTGCAAACAGTCCAACGAGGACGGCCATCACCACCAATGCCTGATGAACAATGGTACGGCCGATGTAGAGATCGAGCAAACTCATGTCATCACGCGGCAGCGTTAAGCATACCCAATAGCGGCCGATTGTTAGAACGACACCAAAAGAAATAGCCCGCTGCCACCAACATCAACAGATGCAAAAGCCATAGCATCGTAGAATCGGTCACTGCCCCATTACGAATCATGCCTACCAGGAGAGCGACCGCATTGTAATAGACGAAGTAAATCCCGAGCGCGATCACAAATCCGGGCAAGCGCTGTCGCCTCGAATATCCACTGCTTGACGCCAATGCAAACAAAATCAAGGCCGGCACCATGACGACTTTGGAAATGCGCCAACAGAGCTCCGACACTAGCAATGGATTAGGGCTGTCGATAAGACGCTGGGTTTTCCAGCCACGCAACGGCACATTTAACGGACCGGAAGACTGTTGCTGAATACGGATACCGTACTTCTCAAAATGAGTCACTCGATAGGTCGGTGCTCCTGGCGTGCCATCGTAACGCACCCCATCCCTCATCACCAGATAGTCAGTCCCGCTACGTGTTTCCTGATAGCCGGTGGCTGCGATAAGCACTACCTGGTTACCAAGATCAGAGCCGTAAACAAAGAGGTTCTTCAATCGTTTGTTGTCAGCGTTACGGCTCTCAGCAAAATATACAGAGCTTGCACTCGCGGACTCGATAAATAGACCTGGGACCACTGATTCGGGATCACTACGATTCCTGAGCTCCGTTTCGACGCGGGCCCCTGCCTGCACGGATAACGGCGACAAATAAAACGAAAAGCCACCAATGAGCAACACCGAGATCAACATGAGCGTAACCGATGGACGAAGAAAAGCCGGCAGTCCCAGTCCTGACGCGGCAAGCACAATGAGTTCGTTATCTTTACGCCATCGCCCCAGTACCAACAGAATTGCCACATATAGCATCAGTGGCAACATTACATCCAGGTACGACAACAACTTCAAACCCAGTAATGAGACAATACGGCCCAGCGGCATAACACCTTCTGCAGCCATGCGGAGAAATCCAAGCGTTCGAATGACCAGGAAAATTACCAACATGATCAAAGTGACGGCGCTGCAGGTCCGCAGGACTTCACTGACGAAAGTTCGGTGGAGAATCAACGTCGACTAATTCCATCTATTGCTTTGACAGAATTGCGATTGTCGCACGACAATAACGGCAACGCTGTGCGAATTATTATCCGAACATCCATAGACCCACTTCACCCTACACGAATCCAACTAAGCCATTATGAAAATTTCTGTGACCACCTCTGATCCTTGCGCACTGACGGCAGACTGCCTGATCGTCGGTATTCAGCAAGACACGCCGGTAACCGGCCTTGCAGCGGCAGTGAACCGGGCAACCAAAGGCTTAGTCAAACGCCTGTTGGACCACAACGATATGGATGGCACAGCGGGGCGTTGCGTGATGCTACCGCTTGATACTGGTGTCAACGCGCAGCGGCTGCTCTTGGTTGGGCTTGGTAAAGCCAGCAAGGGACGCGACTTCGAGACAGCTGTTCGAAGAGCGGCTGAAACCCTCGGGCACTCCGGCTCGCGCAATGCGGTCTTTGCACTGACCTCCTCTGGTCGACGTGCGGCAGAAACCGCTCAGCAGGCCCGACTAGTGGCACAGGGTTTCTCTGACGCGCAATACCGATTTGATCAGATGAAGAGCCATAAAGACAAACGACCGGCGACACTCACACGCCTGACGTTAGCCGTTGCCAAGGGCAAACACGTGGCCAGCGCCCGGCAGGGCGTTCGCGAAGGCAACGCCATTGCCGCAGGCTTAAAATTAGCCCGTGATCTCGGCAACCTGCCCGGCAATATCTGCACGCCCACCTACCTTGCACAGCAGGCTCGCAAACTGGGCCGAAGCCATGCCCTGAAAGTGACGGTACTGGATGAGAGTCGGATGAAAACTCTGAAGATGGGTTCCTTGTTGTCCGTTTCCCAGGGCTCTCGCCAACCAGCCAAGTTAATCGTGATGGAATATCGGGGCGCACAACGAGGCGATGCACCCACCGTTCTGGTTGGGAAAGGGCTGACTTTTGATGCCGGCGGCATTTCACTTAAACCTGCTGGTGGCATGGAAGAAATGAAATTCGACATGTGCGGTGGTGCCAGCGTTTTTGGCACATTACTTGCGATCTCAGAACTCAAACTGAAGATAAATGTGGTGGGTATCGTGCCGAGCAGCGAAAACCTCCCCGATGGTGCTGCCAATAAGCCCGGTGACATTGTCACTAGCATGGCCGGTAAGACGATCGAGATTATTAACACTGATGCCGAAGGACGGCTCATTCTGTGCGATGCGCTAACCTATGCCGAACGTTATCAACCCGCTGCCGTAATCGACATTGCTACCCTAACGGGAGCTTGCGTGGTGGCACTCGGTTCACCGGCCAGTGGCCTTTTTAGCAATGACGATCAATTGGCCGGCGACCTGCTTAACGCAGGCACAGAAAGTGGTGACCGTGCGTGGCGAATGCCGGTATGGGATGACTACCAGGCACAGTTAAAGAGTCCTTATGCCGACATGGCCAATGTCGGCGGTCGCAGTGCCGGCGCAGTCACGGCGGCCTGTTTCCTGGCTCGTTTTACCGAAAACATGAAGTGGGCACATCTTGATATTGCCGGAACAGCCTGGGCAGGAGGCAAGAACAAGGGCAGCACAGGACGACCGGTGCCACTGCTGACACGTTATCTGATTAACCAAGCACCGACTGCCTGAGATCAAGATGGTGACCGTGACTAACGAGACCCGTATCGACTTCTACGTGCTCGAGAAGTCCGACGGACAGGGCCGACTGCGGGTGGCCTGCCGGGTAACTGAGAAAGCCTATCGGGCAGGTCATCGAGTTCACGTATTGACGCGGGACGAAGAAGAAGCCGGAGTGCTCGATGACCTATTGTGGACTTTTTCCCAAAGCAGTTTTATTCCACATGCCTTGGCCACCACGGCTGAAGATGATGAAACATCCCCGCCAGTGCGTGTTAGCCACTGCCTGCCCGACTCCAGTAACATCGATACGTTGATTTCTTTAGCGAATGAGCCGATTGCCAATTACACACAGTTTTCGCGTATTGCGGAGGTTGTTGGTGCCGCGATTGACGACAAAGCAATCGGTCGAGCGCATTTTCGCTTCTATCGTGACGAAGGCCTGATCCCGAGCACTCATACCATCGCCTCTCCATAACCATAGAACGAGCCCCATGGAAGAGGAAAACAGCCGGACACTGATCGCTGATCTGCAGGCTCTGGGCAAACTGATTGACCCTGAGAGTACGCCCAAGTCAAGACTCGCCACCTCTCGCTCAGTGGAAAGCCGACCGAATCAGAATCTCGAATCTATCCCCGCATCAGCACCCACGCCGGCATCACCGCTGCATCAGACTCCAACACAGGGCTCAACAGCTGTTAATCGTGCGCCATCAGCTGCGTCAGATCAGACGCGTTTCCCAACACTGGATATGTTTGGATCGGAACCAGAGAGAGAGCCGATTTCCGAGGCCCCGGTAACGTCCGACACGCTGTCACCTCCTGCTGATGCGCCTGCAGTGTCACTCGATCAGATCGAGCCTGACGACTCACCAACCGAGGAGCGTGCGCGCGAGTTGATTGCTCTCATCGAGCAGCGAGTCAGCGCCCGCACTGGAGAGGAACTCGATGACACGCTACGTGACGAACTAATCGTTGTGGTCATGAATCACATCGAGGGCTGGCAACACTCGTCGTAATCACTGCTCACCCGGGTCGATAACGACATGGCTTGCCGTATACTCGGTCGCCGTTCGTGACTAACAGACTTCATTCGTTCGCACCTCACCATGACCACGACTGAACTCGCCAAATCTTTCGAGCCCCATGCCCTTGAGCAGAGTATCTACGCATCATGGGAACGCAGCGGCTACTTTGAGCCCAGCGGGGCCGGCGACGGCTACTGCATCGTCATTCCACCGCCCAACGTCACCGGCAGTCTGCACATGGGACACGCCTTCCAGGACACCATCATGGATGCCTTGGCGCGTTACCACCGCATGCAGGGGCGCAATACTTTGTGGCAACCTGGCACCGATCACGCCGGCATCGCGACCCAGATGGTGGTTGAGCGACAGTTAGAACGCGATGGCCTGACTCGTCACGATCTTGGGCGAGAGGCTTTCATTGAGCGCATCTGGCAGTGGAAGAAAGAGTCGGGCGGCACCATCAGTCGCCAGCTGCGCCGCATGGGTGCGTCACTCGCTTGGTCACGTGAACGCTTCACCATGGACGAAGATCTGTCCAGCGCTGTGCGCGAAGTTTTTGTTCGCCTGTACGAGGAAGACCTAATTTATCGTGGCAAGCGCTTGGTCAACTGGGATCCAATATTGCATACCGCGGTTTCGGACCTGGAAGTTGTTTCCGAAGAAGAATCTGGGCACCTGTGGCACATACGCTACCCATTAATAAGCAGTGACGGCCATGTTGTGGTGGCGACCACCCGCCCGGAGACTCTACTCGGCGATGCGGCGGTAGCCGTGCATCCGGAGGACCCGCGTTACCACACCTTGATCGGCCAGGCTGTTGAACTACCATTGACTGGGCGACAGATCCCCATCGTCGCCGACGACTATGTCGATCGCGAGTTCGGTACCGGCTGCCTGAAAATCACACCCGCCCACGATTTCAATGATTACGAAGTAGGCCAACGCCATGGCCTGCCCCTGATCAATGTGCTGGACCACAGCGCCGCGATCGACCTGCCCACTTCTCCCTATCACGGACTCGACCGCTATGTTGCCCGCGAAAAAATCGTAAACGACCTAGAGACACAGGGCCTGATTGAGAAAATTGACGAACACCGAATGATGGTCCCCCGCGGCGACCGCTCGAATGCCGTTGTAGAGCCTTACCTGACGGATCAATGGTTCGTGCGGGCTGCCCCGCTCGCTGCACCGGCCATTCGTGCTGTCGAAGAAGGGCGCATTCGTTTCGTGCCAGATAACTGGCAAAGAACCTATTTCGAATGGATGCGCAACATACAGGACTGGTGCATCTCGCGTCAGATCTGGTGGGGGCATCGCATCCCCGCCTGGTACGATCACGATGGCAACTTCTTTGTTGCCAGAACTGAAGAGGAGGCTACGGCACAAGCCAGAGCACACCATGGTCACGACACCACTTTGCACCAGGATGAGGACGTCCTCGATACCTGGTTCTCATCCGCACTGTGGCCTTTCTCTACGCTTGGATGGCCTGAACAAACCCCGACCCTGAAAGCTTTATACCCTACTAACGTACTCGTAACGGGGTTCGACATCATCTTTTTCTGGGTCGCCCGCATGATCATGTTCGGTATCAAGTTCACGGGTGAAGTGCCGTTTCATGATGTCTATGTTCACGGACTGGTGCGCGACGCCGATGGCCAGAAAATGTCGAAATCCAAGGGTAACGTACTCGATCCGCTTGACCTGATCGATGGCATCGAACTCGAAGAGCTAGTCAAAATCCGCACCTCGGGACTGATGCAACCCCAGATGGCGCAACAGATTGAAAAGACAACCCGCCGGCAGTTTCCCGATGGCATCGCCTCCTACGGGACCGATGCGCTGCGCTTTACCTTTGCGTCGCTGGCCACACAGGGACGGGACATTCGTTTTGATTTTGGCCGCATCGAGGGCTTTAGAAATTTCTGCAATAAGTTATGGAATGCCACTCGATTTGTCATTATCAATACCGAAGGTCACGACCCTGGAGCCCAACGGGCAACCGATCTTGACAGCCCCGAACGCTGGATTCTGGCCCGTCTCAACAGTGTTACCGGGCAAGTGATTGCCTCGACTGAGCAGTACCGATTGGATCTCGTTAGTCAGACGCTGCACAGTTTTGTTTGGGATGAGTATTGCAGCTGGTATCTCGAAATTGCCAAGATTCGCCTTGCCCACGAGCCCAATGAGGATCGTGCCCAAGGGGTCCGACAGACTCTCTTGGCAGTTCTAGAAACTGTGCTTCGATTGTTACATCCATTGATGCCATTTATCACAGAGGCGTTGTGGCAGCGGATCACACCCCTCACTGGCCTGACAGGCCCGACCATCATGACACAACCCTTTCCGGTAACTAACGCGTTACGCGAGAGCCAAGACGCAGTTGCGGATCTCGACTGGGTCAAGGCCGTGGTGTCGGCTGTGCGAAATATCCGCGGAGAAATGGATATTGAACCGCGAAAACGCATCTCGGTTCTGCTACAAAGCGAAGACTCAGCGGACGCTTCGCGCATTGAACAGTACCAGGATTTGATCAGTGAACTGGCGCGGACCGAACCCCTGGCCGTGAGCACACTAAATGCCGCAACGCCCGAGTGCGCAACAGCACTCGTCGACACACTAAAAGTGATGGTCCCGCTCGGCTCATTGATCGACCGTGACGCGGAACTCGCTCGATTAAAGAAGGAACTCGACAGACTCGAAAAAGAACAATCGAAGTGTGAAGAAAAGCTCGCAAATCGCCAGTTTATCGAGCGTGCGCCTGACGCCGTTGTCGTCAAAGAAAAAAACCGCCTGGAACAAACCGTGAACGCCATCGACGAACTGATTCAGCAACGTCACCGGGTCGAAAGTCTCTTAGACTGAGGCCAACCGGATATTGCTTGGAAAACGATGGACGCCTCCCGCTTTGACTCACTCTGGCTCCGTGCAGGCGGGACTAGCGACAGCGCGGTAGCGGTTATCGACATACTTACAGACCACTATGGTGAATCACACCGCTACTACCACACCGCGAGCCACATTGAGCATTGTCTTCGAACGTACGACCAGGCAGCCCTGGAACTCGGCACAAACGATCGAGTTGAAATGGCCTTGTGGTTCCATGATTTAGTGAATATACCAGGGTGCGCTGATAATGAAGCGCGTAGCGCAGAACAGTTCAGATCGCTCAGCAATGGTCAACTGACACCCCAATTTATAGATACCGTTGAACGTTTGATCAAATCAACACAGCATCAGACGTTGTCAAAAACTTTAGATGAGCAGTTTGTCTCCGATGTTGATCTAAGCGGACTGGCAAAACCGTGGGATACCTTTATTGCCGACACCTATCTTCTTCGCCAAGAAGACGAGGCCATCGATAACGCAACATTTCAGGCCGGGCTACGTCATTTTTTTACTCGCTTGCTTGCTCGTCCTCACCTCTATGGCACCTCGTGGTTCAGAGCGCGAGCGGAAACCACTGCTCGCAACAATGTTAGGCGACTGCTGACAGAAATGACATCCTTGTGGGTGGACAAATAATGCGCGCTTCGCCATTTCAAGTCATATCACCTCCCCCCCCGACAGGAGTGCTCATGACGGTCATGTTCTCCACAGACCTTCCCCAGTTTTATTAAAAGACCAGCGAAGCAACGCGGCAGACTCCCGACCATGACACGCTCTGAAGAAACCACAAACATCAGTTATGACTCACTGAGACAGGTCACTATTTTGTCACCGTTGAGTAACGATGAATTAGCCGGATTCGCAGATAGTTGCAGTTGGCATCGATATGATTCCCACTATGAAGTCGTAGTTCAAGACACGCCATGTGATCAGGTTTATTTCGTTGCACAGGGGCGAGTAAGCGCAAAAACATATTCCCCCAAAGGTCGGGAAGTGACCTATGCGGAACTTGGTGTGGGGGAATTCTTCGGAGAGCTATCTGCACTCGATAACCAACCTCACGTCAGTTTCGTCATTACCTTGCAAGAAAGCCTAATCGCCTCAATCGACGCTGCCGCGTTTAACGTATTTCTGGAGACTCACCCTGCGGTCATGCGAACATTGCTGACAGAATTAGCCGGGCGAGTGAGGCTACTTGATAAGAAGATTCTTGAATTCAGCACACTTACCGCCAGCAACAGAATCCACGCTGAACTCCTCCGTCTTGCCAAAGACCATCGAAAAATTGACGGTGGTGCTGAGATTTCGCCAACACTGACACACGCCGAGCTTGCCAGTCGAACCAACACCACCCGTGAGAGCGTAACGCGCGAACTGGCGAGACTGAAAAAGAACAACATCGTACGAACAGATCCCGATCGTTTATTTATTTTAGACATCACCGCACTGACTAAACTGATTGAGGACGAGTGAATCACTCAATAATCACTATTTTGATAGACCACTGCCTAATTCAATAAACAACGCGCCCTCTCATTATTGACGATAGACTTGCGGATCCTTGCTCCGGACAGACCAAAGAAAAGACACAAGGTCACATCGCACCAACGAGCGTAACCAGGGCAACCGCTGCCGTTTCTATACGCAGTATCCCGTCACCGAGACGCACAGGTAGAACATTGGAGCTCCGTAGGATTACAGTCTCAGTGTCGCTAAAGCCACCTTCGGGGCCCACCAGGAGTGAAAGATTAGTCTTCCCCAACTGAGCGCTATCGAATTCGTTGATCGAAACGCCGCTAGGATCAGCCACTAATCTGGTGTACCCCTCGAGCCCTTTATCTTCGACCACTTCGGTGAGCGAGGTTTCCGCGTGTAACCGTGGTAGCCATGCCCGTCGGCTCTGCTTACATGCTTCCAGCATGAGGCGCTGCCAGCGCTCAACTGATCGACGGCCCTGACCCGCCACGCTGCGTTCACAGCGAAGCGGCGTAAAATCAGTCACTCCCAACTGGGTCACCATATCAATCAGAACCGATTGGCGATCACCCTTCGGTAAAGCGCAAACGAGATGAATCTGCCTCGTTGGTGGCGGGCGCATCGTGCGCGCCCGCACGTACAGCATCGCCCGAACCGGACGTGATTCCAATTCCCCCACCTCGGCCACTGCCGTGTTACCAAACCCATCGAATATCGTGACTAAGGCACCGACACGCAGACGTCGAGAACGAACGAGGTGTGTCGCTTCAGCCAATGGCAACTCGAATCCCTTCCCTTCGCCGAATACCCCGTCGCAATAGAACCAGGCGTCTTGTTCGCTCATTGACCCGCCAGGTAAACGTCATAGCGCACAGCACGTCCCACCACCTGGTGGTGTACTTCCCCTGTAAGTGGCGGAGCATGCCGAGGACGTTTCACCACGACTCGGTGCCTGGCCCGGCGACAGGCCAGTTGCAAGACCTCGACCGCGTCACTGTCCTTGCCAACCAATGCCCGCAATAACTGCTGGGCCTTGCTCGACTTCGCGCTCGCGTTTTCTTTACCCGGAAACATCGGGTCGATGTACACCACGTCAGGCGGCGGAAGCTCAATCAACCACTGCCGACTGTCCCCACCCTTCACAGACAGTCGCAATCGTGTTTCACCGAGTGGCAAACCCTGAATCCGATCCTTGAGCAACGCACAAACCACTGGCGAGCGTTCAATGGCAATCACTTCAAACCCCAATTCAGCACAGTGTATGGCATCACTGCCAAAACCCGCGGTTGCATCCATCACGCTGTGACTTCGCTTGCCTAAGGCGCGGCCGAGTAGACCACGACCTGTCACCCCCCGATGTCTCGGCAAGTCTCGCACCCGCAGCGCCCTGAGGCCAGGACGTTGGCAGTCTCTTAAGGCAAGGCCATGGTCATCCACCTCGATGACGAAACGAGGCATCCCGGCCAGTGGCTCGTCACACATCATCAAACCGAGATCTTCGGCCAGCCGGGCTGCCAGTTCTACCGCTGCCGGTCGCATGGCCATCACCGATATAAGCGGCGCGCACGCCCCCATTGGACAGTTTTTTGACACCGCTCTACCCTTCGGATACAAGGCACCTTACAAACCATTGTAACCACTGAAAGATAACACCATGGCACTACTGGAAGGAAAACGCGCCCTCATCACGGGACTGGCCAGCAATCGATCTATCGCCTGGGGCATTGCAAAAGCAATGCAGCGAGAAGGGGCGGAAATCGCATTGAGTTACCAGAACGAGAAACTCAAGCCACGGGTAGAAAAATTCGCCGCGGAACTCGGATCAAACCTCACCTTCCCTTGCGATGTGGGAGATGATAGTGCCATTGACGACCTATTCCGCTCGCTGGCAACTCACTGGGATGGGCTCGATATCGTAGTCCACTCCATTGCCTATGCACCACGGGAAGAACTCGAAGGTCTATATCTCGACGCCGTCACCCGAGAAGGCTTTATGACAGCTCATGAGATCAGTTCTTATAGTTTTGCGGCGCTCGCTCGGGGTGCCAGAGAACTAATGCGCGGTCGAAACGGTGCTCTCCTGACGCTGACCTACATCGGGTCACTCCGTTCCATGCCAGGATATAACGTGATGGGACTGGCTAAGGCGAGTCTTGAAGCCAACGTGCGTTATCTCGCCCAATCCCTTGGGGCCGAAGGCATCCGCGTCAATGGTATTTCGGCGGGGCCGATACGCACCTTAGCCGCGTCGGGCATCCGCGGCTTTCGAAAAATGATGTCTTTCTACGAAAAAACAGCGCCGCTTGGCCGCGGAGTAACCATAGACGAAGTCGGTAATGCCGCTGCTTTTCTATGTTCTGACCTTGCCTCAGGCATTACTGGAGAGATCAGTTACGTCGATGCGGGATTTAACAGTGTTGGCATCAGTCCACACTTTGCCGAAGAAGAAGAGTCAACCTAACTGGATACTTCACCGCATTTTCATGTCACAGTCGATCGTCGAAAATTTCTACATCAGCCCTCTTTCGCAAATCAGCGCGAAAACCATCGAACAATAGGTCGCCCTGCCGACGTAAGATCGCAGTACGAACCTGTTCCCGCTCTTCTTGCTTGACGGCTGATAGATCACCCACTGTCACGGCATCCAGGCGGTAGATAGCAAACACCTCGGGGCTGATCTGACCGCCGCCAAATACCGGAGCGCCGGCGCCAGGATGAGGTGCGGCAAACACCTTCACCGCAATCGCCTGCTCCTGTGGGTCAGTAATCCCCTCTATAGCGAGCGGCAAGGATGCTTCAACCAAACCATATTGTTCAAGCAATTCGGACCACGGTATCCCATCAGTCAACGCCGTGAGTATTGCGTCACCGGCTTGCTCCAGTGCCAGCATTGCCTGTCGATTTTCAAGCGTGGTTTTGATCCGTCCGCTTACCTCTTCCAGTAGCATGGGACGGCGCTCCCGGTGCTCTAGCTTTCGAAATACAATCAACGTGTCCGGATCGATCTCGATCAAACCACTGTTCAACCCGTCGACCAGAACTTCGTCCGAGAACGCACCTTTCCGCACTTTTGGATTGGCCGCAATACCCATGCCCTTTGCTTCGTTGAACCAATCACTAGTCTGAATTGCTAACCCCAATTGATCGGTCAAGGGTTCGAGACTGTCAGGTTGCTCAAAAGCAATATTGCCCAACTGTTCGGCTAGGTGCACAAACTCGGCTTCACCCGCACGCCGGCGAAGCGCTGTCACAATGTCCTCGCGCACCTCCTCAAAGGGCATCGTCTCGGTTTTCGAGACGCGGGTGACTTTGATCACATGATAACCAAACTTGGTCTTCACTGGCTCACTGATCTCACCTGCACTAAGCGCGAATACCACTTTCTCAAACGGGGCCACCATTGCCCCTTTCTGGATCACGCCGAGATCTCCACCACGAGTAGCCGAACCGGAGTCTTTCGAATGCATTCGTGCCAATTCAGCAAAATCAGCGCCTCCGCGTGCCTCAGACACTAAGCGGGCCGCTTTAGCACGAATCGCCTCTTCGGCGGCCGCGCCCCCATCTGTTCCCAGCGGCAGTAATATGTGACTCGCACTGCGGCTACCGGGCTTTGAATAACGACGCGGCGCGTCGTCGTAGTGTTTTTCCACCTCACTGTCATCAATTTTGATCGCTGCCGCCAAGCGTGCAACCGACAGTTCCACATAAGCTACGCGCACTTGGGGCGGCTCAACATAAACAGCACGTTTGGCATCGAACTCATTACTGATGTTCTCATCAGTAATCTTGACGTCTTCGAGAAAGCGCTCAAGCAACAAGACCGCATACACGGCAGTGCGCTCCTGGTTGAGGAGTTTCAGCGCGTAATCCAGCTCTGTCTTACTAACGAATGCCGTCTCAGCCAGACTAGTCCTCATTTGATCCACCGTAAGCTGCTGACGCTGCTGGGCTTGAAAACCTTGCACCGACAAACCCGCATTGCCGACCAGTCGCTCATAGCGCTCGATATCGAATTGCCCGTTAGTGTGAAACGCTTCGGTGGTTTGGATGAAACGATTCAACTGATCGTCACTAATGCGAAACCCTCGGTCACTTGAGAACTCGCGCTGAAGTGCCTCATCAATCATCGACTCCACCACCTGTCGCTTGAATAAAGGACTGTCCAGATACTCAGTGCCCAGATCACGCCCAGCGAGTTGTACCAATTGGCGCTGTTTCTGCGCCAACGCTCGCTGGTAATCCGACTGTTCAATTTCAACGCCGTTGGCCACGGCAATCGCGATCTGTGTTGCCCCTTCGAAATAGGAATTCACCCCCCACAGCGCGAAAGGGATAGATATCAGAATCACGATCATCCAGGCAATCCACCCGGTGGCTTTTTCCCGAATCGCACTCAGCATCGGTTTCTGGCTCCTTCGTGGGGGGCATTGACAGTCGATGTGTACGACTGCAAACAGCAACGCATCGAACTCCCCTCCATCTCAATCAAAAAAAGCCAGGCAGTCAACTCAAACTACCTGGCTTTGCACACCAAATGGCGGAGCGGACGGGACTCGAACCCGCGACCCCCGGCGTGACAGGCCGGTATTCTAACCAACTGAACTACCGCTCCGGAAAGCAAAACGCCCGGG
>Ga0115002_10006916_pt1 | contig 12914 bp, 15 predicted proteins | sample ArcticOcean_MG_C_8_FD_89576 | JGI IMG/M metagenome (GOLD analysis project Ga0115002, IMG submission 89576) | Marine microbial communities from western Arctic Ocean - ArcticOcean_MG_CB11_86 | ecosystem: Environmental > Aquatic > Marine > Oceanic | place: Arctic Ocean: Canada Basin | collected...
CCATCCGCGCATTACGTCGACGAACTGCTCAACTCGGCTATGCACTAGTCACGCCCAATGAACCCGACCATTGCGTAGTTTCTTAGGAGAAACTACGTATTCTGGACAGACACTAGCTAGTGATCGAGGGCGTTTGCGAAGAGCGCCAACGCAGCGCGTGTGAATTCCCACATATTCGCTTCGCGATCATTGCTCCAAGTGTGTACCGTGGTGCTCAAGGTATGCGGCCCGTCAATGCCGATTACGCTGGTTCCGGGCGGTTGCCCATACGGCGCGCCTGTTGGACCTGCAATACTTAGTTCCGCGATACCCCAGGTTGCGTCGAGCTGCTGACGCGCCTTTTTGGCGAAGGCCAACGCCATCGCTTCCGTCATTGGGTCTAATCCGGCAACATCCTCGCGCCGCATCCCCAACAAGTGCTTGCGCGATGCGAGCGTATAGATGGCCGACCCACCTTTGAAATAGGCAGACGCGCCCGGGACAGCGAGCAGACTTGCACAGAGCAAGCCGCCGGTAGATGACTCGGCGACGGCGACGGTTTGCTTATTTTTAACAAGCAATGCCGCAACGGGCATTGTGTGATCTGTTAGTGCCATCCATCACCGTCCTTGCACAATTTCTATGCTGACGCCGTCTGGGGCGGATACGTAGCAAAGCAGGTTGCCTGGGGTAAATTCCCAAGGCTCCACGCTCATCGTCGCGCCTTTGCCTTTCAGTTCTTCGCAATAGGCCAGCAAATCACCCTGGTAGGTAAAGCCAAAATGGTCGGTGCCCCATTCGTTGTGACTCGAATAGCCTGTGTAATCCTGCATTGACTGCGTGGAAACAGGTTCTTCACCTGGGCGCTGGCCGCGAATGATGAGCATTGCGCCCCCCAGTCTGACATTGATCTGCGGCGCTTCGCGTAAATCGTATTCAGCGATGATCTCACCACCCAGAAGATCTTGATACCAGTTTGCAGTTGCTTTCGCATCTTGGCTGATGAGATGAATGTGATCGAATGTTAAGCTCATGAACCCCTCCTTTTGGTCATTATCGCGCCTGTCTTTTGTCGAGGGCAACATATCTTGTAAGGTAAGAAAGTATACCGGCGTGCCGACGAAGTAGGAAAAGCCGATGAATGAGAAGTCGATGAAACATAAGTCAAAGAAGAAAGGACTAGACGGAGCGACCGACGCAACGATCGACGATACAACCGAACTCAATCGTTACTTATATGACTTGCAGGGCTACTTAGTTATAGAAGGCGTGTTGAGCAGCGCTGAGGTTGCGGAGTTGAGTGCGGGTATTGATGCACATGCCCCCGCCGTGCCAGCCGATTGGCAGACCATGTCGAAGGAAGAGAAGTTGCGGATGTACAACATCTATCGCTTTGGAATGGCAGGCGGATCCTACGAATCGAGTCCAGGCTTCCTTGCTTGGGGTGCAGCATTCGTCAAACTCATGGACCATCCGATCGTCTTGGACATCATGCGTATGCAATTGGGTGACTGTTTCCGGCTCGACCGCATATTCGGCATGAGGATGCAGAAAGGCATGCCGAGTGGACGCTTACACTCGGACTACGGGGTTTCGGAGCCGTTCAGCCGAGCCGAACACGGCAAGCACCATCCTCAGCCTGCCCATCAAGCGCTGCATGGATTTGGAGTTGCCGTATTCAATCTAACGGACAGCGGGCCCGAAACAGGTGGTCTGCGCGTGATTCCCGGCAGCCACAATAGCCATATCCGATTGCCAAATTCGATTCGTCAAGACAAGTTTACCGACGTTGTAGTGTGCCCGCATGCGCCGGCCGGCAGCGTTACGCTATTTAGTGAAGCGACGACTCACGGTACCCAGGCTTGGACGGCTGATCACGAGCGACGTTCTCTTCTGTACAAGTATTGTGCGTCACAGCTGACTTGGTCGCGTACGAGGGTAACCGGCCCAGAAGGCGTGAGCCTGACAAAGCGCCAACAAATGTTGTTGGCGGAACCGGCGGGCGCACACTGGTTTTTCGAGTCGCTGTTTGCCGACAGTGACGAGCGCGCGTCTTCGAGTTCCTGATTTAGTCGCTCAGGGAATGGGCCAGACGTATGCCAAAAACCCATGCGCCAACGGAGATTGGAACACGGACCCGATTAGCGAGTCGCTGATATTGAGGGCCGTCATCGAAAGAAGCGCCGCGCAGCACACCGGTTTCACATTTTGAATCGGGGTTGCTAGCTTGGCCCGCGGACCCGTCTACGGGCGCATTCTCATAACTTGCTCGGTAACAATCGGCTGCCCATTCCCAGACGTTGCCTGAGATGTCATGGAAGCCCAAACCGTCGGCAGGATAGCTGGCAACCGGCGCGGTGAAGGTAAAGCCATCGTCACACAGTGCGGTGTTTGGCCACCCAGAGAATTGTTTCTTGAAGTGTGCATCACCGATATTTGCCAATCCGCACACCCGGCGATCGATCGCTTCGGGTCCCCATGTTTCGGACGTACGCCCTGCGGTGCGTAGGGCATGTTCGAACTCTGCCTCCGTCGGAAGTCGAAGGGGTGCCGGCAATTCTGTTCTGCTGGACAATTGCAGGCTCTTCCAGGCCGCATAGGACTCTGCGTCGCCGCGGCTAACGCACACTACCGGGTGGTCACCAGAATTTTCATAGCCTGGATTGCGCCAGCTCAGAAGTTCGCCGTCGTCGTTGCCCGGCATTCCGCAACCGCGAGGGCTTTGTTCTGTGGAATTAACATACCAGTCGCCTGGACAAACGCGGCGAACTCGTCCTTCGTCACTTCTCTGGCAGCCATGGCGAAACTTGGCACGGTTACGGAATGTTGGGGACTCTCATCGTCATCGCGACCAGGTTCGTCGGTTGGTTGCCCATGGTGAACGTACCCCCCCTTTCATCAAAACAAACCCGGGTAGCAAGCTAATTTCACTAGCGCGCGCAGACCCTGTTAGGACCGTGGCGAGGATTGTGGTGACAACAATTCCGACAGCAGTCAAAGACGATTTGATCATGACCAACCTACGATGAAACGAGGGCGTGTCATAACACGGCTGTCGATTAACGCACCGATGCCCATAACGCCAATCGCGGCTGAAGAGGCTGTTGTAAGACAGCCTCTGAGTTCTGGCCAGGGATGGTTAAGCAAAAGCGACCACTGCTAAGTGGTTGATTTTGGGCCAAATGAGTACATGGATGTGCGAATGCGAATGCGGAGCACAGCGGAGGCGCGAGGGTGGGGAACGTGAGGAAAAGTGCTGAAGAGGGTGTTTTGCGACACCCTCTTCAGCCGCTCCTACACGATTGGTATGCACATGTTCCCAGCGATTAGATCGAACAGCTTTTCACGTTGTCGTGAATCAGCGCCTCGTTCGGTCCACCACTGCACATGCTGGTCAAGCGCCGCGGACTTGTCGAGGCGCACCCCCCACATGGGTTCCACTTCGTTGGGGACGGTCGAGTAACGCATATCTATTACCAACAGATCGCGTTCGCGGAAAGCTAGGTAGTCCTGCGAGAACCAGCGAAAGCGCTCGATGTCGAGCGCTTGCTGGCTAGTTGGGTCAAGCTCGGGTAAGTGCTTTTCGAGGTCCAATTTTTCGATCTCGTTGCCTGTGCAGCCTTGGACATCGCCCAGTACGCGAATGGCATTTACGTAGTAGTGTCCCTCGTATTCGTAGATGGCTTTCCACAAAATCAAATTGGCAAAACCGGGTTTGAGCGTCAAACGGTGTGGGAAGTGACCATGTGATTCTGCGAGCTGGACGGCACCCGACCAAGCGCGTTCGTGTTGCACGACACCGAATATCAAATAGGTGAGCGCCCAGCCTAGACCGACATAAGTCAGCACCTTGCTGTGTTTAACGGCTGCCGTTATGACAATTACTAACGTAGGCAGCGTGAACAGCGGGTCGACGATCGACACGTTGTTCCAAGCGACTCGATAGTTCGAAATCGGCCAAAAGAGTTGAGTCCCATAAGATGTGCACGCGTCGAGCAAGCCATGGGTCGCGTAACCGATCAAACAGGCAAGATAGGCCTCCTGCCAGCTCAAGGAGTGTTTCGTTAGTCTATAAAGTGCCGCGGCCACGATTAGCGCACCAATGGGGATGAACACGAGTGAGTGGGTAAACTGTCGATGAAACTCGAGAAAGAGGAGAGGGTCCGCGGAGGATTGGATGAATATGTCCAAGTCCGGCGCTAGGCCGGCCAAGCAACCGAACCAGGAATAGGCGACCATCTTTTCTCGCGTGGCAAGCGTCTGAGCGAAGGCTGTGCCAACTACACCTTGGCTAATTGGATCCAATCGGCTTTCTCACTACAACATGCGGGACGTTTGTCGATGGCCGAGAATGAACCAAACAAGCCAGTTTGTGAATACGCGATACGGCTTGCTGCACGGGCAATTGCCCGTTAGGACCCGCAATGACGCATAATGTCGAGCAACCGGGCTGGATCGATTGCATTGGAAGGGTGGATTGGGACTGACGAGCGAGCAGATTGGGTTCTTCAAGACGAATGGCTATCTCATTGTGCCTGGGATGATGGACCTTGAGTTGTGTGTGCAAACCCGAAAACTGATGTGGGATGCATTGCCAGAGGAAGCTGCCCTTGTCGAGCAGGAGCCAGCCACCCATGTTGGGCCGTTCAAGTCAGCGCGCAGCACAGATGCCGTCCACACCCGTGATGGGCATCGTTGGCTCAATCGCCTCTTAGGCGTCAATGAGACCGTGATCGAGTTGATCTATTCTCAATCGATTTGCATTGCTGCACAGCAATTGCTGGGCGGCACCCTGCGCCAGGCAGTGGTGGATGGCCAGCCAATGGGTAGTCATGGTTCGGCTTGGCCAGGTGGCCCGACCGACCCCGCGCTCGGTAATGAAGGCGCACGTGGTGTGTACTGCACATTGCCGTATGGGCAAGTGACACGTAAGCGGGACACATGCCACACCGATGGGCATCCTTTTCAACTGGGTATTGTCGGTCTCATCCACGATACGCCCGCCGATGGTGGGGCGTTCAAGGTTTGGCCGAGATCTCACGCACGGCTATTCCACACCTACGCATTGCGCTATGACCAACCACGGATTCCATTCTACGGTCACCTCCCGAAATTCAAAGGCCTGGTGCACACGCCAGAGTATCTCCGAGAAATCGACCAATTAAACATTGATACGCAAGCGGTCGAATGTTGCGGTTCGGCAGGTGACGTCGTGTTCTGGCATCATCGGACAGCACACATGGCCGGTCACAACTATTCTGATGTGCTGCGTCAGGCGGTACTCGCAGACTTTTGGACCACCGAACTGGATGACTTACGTAGCCGCCCCGTTACTGATGACATGTGGTCGGATTGGTCTGAGGTGGTGCAATCTTCGAACGGTGCGTTTACGAACGAGTTCGCCGTTATGCAAGGATTAGGGGCGAGTAAACAATTTCAGAATGTGAGGGTGGAAACGAAGCATGCAAGGTGATGGCGACAAACAGCACAAGAACGATATGTATGGAAATATTGCGGCGCGCGACGAGTCGGACGATGGGGTACAACCGCCTATCCATGCGGCGACCGTCGTGCTCGTCCGGGACTCAAGCGACGGCCCGGAAATCTTGATGCTGAAGAAAAACTCGAAGATCACTTTTGGTGGCATGTGGGTGTTTCCAGGTGGTCGCATTGACGAGGACGATTATCCCGATGACCGTGATCTCGAAGGCGCGGCGCGCACCGCAGCCGCCCGAGAGACCGTGGAAGAAGCAGGCATCAGCGTAAGTGCCGCCGAATTTGAATGGTTTGCGCACTGGACGCCGCCGCCTGGTCCAGCCAAGCGTTTTGCCACATGGTTCTTTGTTGCCGAAGTGACGACGGCAGTCGATATTCAAATAGACGATGGTGAGATCAAGGATCACGCGTGGATCAAACCGGCGGATGCTCTGGCGAAGCACACGGCTGGCGAAATCGACCTGGTCCCGCCGACCTGGGTGACGCTGTACCACTTGTCGCGCTATGAACCCGCAAAAGCCTTGCTTGAGCATTTGCGCGACAACGATGCGAAGGTGTATTCAACCCGCGTTGTGGAGCGCCAAGACGGGCTCCGTGTCGCGATGTGGCATGGCGATGCCGGCTACGACCAATGGGATGCTAACATCGCGGGTGAACGCCACCGTCTGATCATGTCACCGGATGGCTTCACGTTCGAAAACTCTGTCGAGGAGTATTAGGGTCCTCGACTAGCCAAACACAGCGCTAAACGTCTCTTCGTTAAAACCGACTAGAAGTCTTTTGCCAACGACCGCGGTCGGCGCGCGCAGGTTACCAGTGCTTCCCAACATGGCCATTACAGCCTCGTCACCGAGCCTGTCTTGACCTTTGAACTCGCGTACCTTTTTACCTTTCGCGACGGTCAGGCTGCCCGCTTTCTTAAGGAGCGCGATAGCGTCGTCTTTCTGCAGCTTGCGACTCGCGGGAATGGTTTCGACGATGGTTACGTTGTTTGCCTCCAAGAACTTGGATGCTCGGGCACAGCTGGTTCAGCCGCCTCGGTAGTAGTACCAGTCAATCTTTTTGCTCACGATGTTCACTTCCTCCTGGCGGCCTATATTAGGCCGGTGACATGCCCCTGTCTTGGTAAATCGTTTGGGCGAATCGCGTAGAGAAACAAGTACCTCAGTCGGAGAGGATAATCTTGCCCATTTTCTCGACCGCGTCGAGATGACGTGCCCACTCGGCGGTGCCAAGGTCTTGGACAGGTGGCGGCAAGAGGTCAAAGTGACCGTAGTCGTCTTTGCCGGCGACGAGCACGGCGGTGTCTGCGCCTTTGGTTTGTTGCACGTGAGTCGCACAATAGCGAAGCACCATGCCGATGCGGCGGTCGTTGGTTTGGTTTGGCTCACTGCCATGCAAGGTGCGCACATGGTGAATCGACATCTCGCCCGCGGCGAGCGGTGCAAGGACAGCGTCGCCCTCATTGATGGAGGCGGTCACCCGCTGGCCGCGGCTCAGAAGGTTGTCTTTGGCAAACGTATTCTCCTGCTCGTAGAGTGCGTGCTTGTGGGTACCCGGTATGAATTTCATTGGCCCTGTCGCGGCGCTTGCATCGGACAGCGCGACCCACGCGGTTGCGACATCGTGTGGCTCCAAACCCCAATAACTTGCGTCCTGGTGCAGGCTGACGAACTTGTTGTCGTTGGCTTCTTTGATGAACCAATTGGTCGACCACAACAACACGTTGGGTCCAAGGACATCTAAGATCGGCTCGACGATGCGCGGATCGGTGACAACATCCCATGCCCATTGTTGGATCAGATGCAGGTCGGTACGTTTCCCGGCGGCTGCCTCTTTGCCTCCACAGAGGGTCTCGAACGACTCAAACTTGGAGCGCAGTTCGGCGATCTCATCTTCGTTAAATACCGGCAACGGCGAGACAAAACCCTGCTGGTCGTAAAACGTAAGTTGCTCTGGAGTGAGCGCGTAGATCATCGTGCATGTGGGTAAGGTTATGGCGGGTGCTAGCTTATCATCGATGCGTTGGGGGCGGGTGAAACTGATGTAGACTGGCTGCTGATTACGACGTTGTTGGCATGCTAAAAGCGCCGAAACGCTGGCCAGTTAACAACAAAATAACAAGTAACAAAACGGAATGAGTCATGATCAAATTTGGCACCCTTAGTGCGGCAAATATCACGCCTAAAGCGTTGGTTTACCCATGCTCCGATGAGCCCCGGGCGTACATCCGCGCGATCGCGGCGCGTGATCGTGCGCGAGCCGAAGGATTTGCTAAATGGCACAGGATTGGCCACGTTCATGACAGTTACGACGAGGTGATTGACGATGCGTCGACCAACGCGCTCTACAATCCCTTGCCTATCGCGATGCATCACGAGTGGACCATCAAAGCGTTGCGTGCCGGCAAGCATGTGATATGCGAAAAGTCGTTCGCAGCGAACGCGCAGGAAGCCGAAGAGATGGCTGCCGTTGCCAAGGAAACAGGCTTGGTCTTGATGGATGCCTTTCATTATCGATACCACCCGGTGTTCATTCGTGCGAAGCAGATCTACGATTCCGGCGTGTTAGGGCCGATCCGGTCGGTGGTCGGTGCATTCCATGTGCCAGTGACTAATCCGACAGATATTCGAAATATCTACGAGATGGGCGGTGGCGTAACAATGGATATCGGCTGCTATCCCATTTCTTGGTCGCGGCACATAACCGGCGAGGAACCCGAAAAGGTCGAAGCCGAGGCGGAAACAGGACCGTCGAATGTGGACACCTACTTGAAGGCGGAGTTTGTTTTTCCGTCCGGTGTGCTCGCGACGGTGTCAGGCGACATGCGGGCAGGCGTCGACTCAAGAATGCAGCTTACCGTCACGGGCGACAGCGGAACAATGCACGTGCGTAATCCGCTGGTACCGCAGAATGGGCACAGCATAGTTGTCAATATTGACGGCACAGAAACCGTCGAGGTGCGTGACCGGCGAGCAACCTATGGGTATCAGCTCGATGCATTCATCGACGCCGTCGAAGAAGGCGGAACGCTCTTTACCGATGCGGACGACGCTGTTTTGCAAATGCGGACTATCGATCGATGTTATGAGGCCGCAGGCTTGCCGTTGCGTGGTTTGGATCTCTAGCTCCTCGTATATGCACCTGACGCAGGTAGCACCCCTAAACCATGCAGCACCCGAGTAGCGCATGCGGTGAGTAGCCGTCGTTGGCGGGGGCATCAATGGTTTGTGCTGCGCATGGAAGCTCGCCCAGGCTGGCCACGATGTCGTTCTATTTGGACGCGGCGCCATCATGAAAGCCACGAGTAGAGCGTCCTCAAAGTTGTTACACGGCGGTCTGCGTTATCTCGGCAATTTCGAATTCAGGATCGTGCGAGAAGCGCTACGTGAACGCGACGCCTGGTTACGCAGGGTGCCGGAATTAGCACGGCCCCTTTCAATCGTAATTCCGATCTACAAAACGAGCCGCACTGGGCGCTTTAAGATGGGCGTTGGTCTGTTTCTTTATCGGTTCTTGGCGCCGCGCAGCCCGCATTCGGCCTATCGCTGGTTAGCCCCGCATGAGCTTGGCCCGGGGGTAATCCGAGAGGGACTGCTAGGTGGGTACGAGTTCTTCGACGGCCAGTCAGATGACTATCGGCTCGGGTTATGGGTGCTAGAACAGGCGCAAACTTGCGGAGTGCAGGTGCGTACTCAAACCGAGGTGGTTTCGGTCTCAGAAGATGGCGAGGTTGCCCGGCACGATGCGCCTGGAAATTCCGATGAGGATACGAAGGGTGCTGTGTTGACAGAAAAGTGTGACCGGACCGTCAATGTGGCGGGCCCATGGGCAGAAGCATTGTGTGAGGCAAGTGGGATCGAGTTCCCATTTCAGCTAGATTTGGTCCGCGGCAGCCATTTGGTGTTAGATCGTCCTTGCCCGCAGGCTTACTTACTGGAGGTGCCGGACGAGGATCGGTTGTTTTTAGTATTGCCTTGGCAAGGCAATACGCTAGTTGGGACGACGAAAATGCGGCAAAGCATCGACGAGCCTATCGAGTGTTCGGATGCAGAGATCACATACTTGTTGCAGCCTTCAATGTCTCGATGCAGCAAAAAGCGACGCGCGCAGATGTGATTGAGACGTTTGCCTGGGTACGCCCGCTAATCAAATCAGCGAAAAACCCCACGCGCGCGACGCGTGAATACGCGTTACACAAATGGGCAAGTTGGTTATTGTGTTCGGCGGCAAGTGGACCACTGCGTTGGCGCTCGCTCGCAAGGTCGTGCGCCGTATCTAGTTGTTGAAGAAACCAGGACGATTGAGGGAAAGAACGATGGTTAGTTTGCTAGATGGTGTCCGGGTGGTTGATTTTACCCATGTGCATGCGGGCCCGTTGTGCACTTATCAGCTCGCGTTGATGGGCGCCGAGGTGGTTAAGGTCGAATCACCCGACGGTGGCGATCAGATGCGCAGCATGGGCGTCGGGGATGAACCGTTGATGTCGCCCGGCTTCTTGGGACAGAGTGCAAATAAGCGATGTATCGCAATTGCCCTAAAGACACCCGGTGGCTTAGAGGTTGCCAAAGAGATTATCGCTTCGGCAGACGTCTTGGTGCACAACATGCGTCCTGGAACGATGGAACGTTTAGGCCTGGGCGTTGATGCGGTTCGCAAGATTAACGATCGCGTCATCTATTGTGCAATATCGGGATACGGCCAAACTGGTCCGAAAGCCGAGCGTCCTGCGTTAGACCACCTGATGCAGGGCGAAAGTGGAATGTTTGATGCAACGGGATTTGCCGAAGGTCCCGCAGTTCGGGTTGGTTTCGCAGTGGCCGATGCTTCTACCGCGGTGATCGCCTCCTCAGCGATTTGTGCGGCACTCTATCGCCGTGACAAGACGAATCACGGCGTATTCTTGGATGTTTCCATGCTCGAATGCAGTCTGACCGTGATGGGTTTGAACGCTTACGGATATTTAGCTACCGGTCGCGTCAATCCCCGCGTTGGTCCCAACCCGCTTGCCCGGTCTGGCTCGGTTGGAACGTTCGCCACGACAACAAATACGCTCCTGGTCAATGCAAACAACTATCGGCTGTTCGAACGCCTAGCGGCTGCTGTGCAATGCCCCGAATTGGTGGTCGAATACCCTCGGGATGGGGCGTACGCGGAACGATGGCAAGCCTTGCGCCAACGTTTTGCGGGACTATTTTCGACTAATTCTGCAGACCATTGGGAAGAGGTCTTGGCTGAAGCAGGTGTTCCAGTTGGCCAGGTGCGTCACCTCTCTGAGGTATTCGAGAACCCGCAACTGGATTATCGCCGTGCAGTAACCGATGTTGCAGGTCGTCGCCACCTAAACGCTGGTTTCCAGGTGGATGGGCAACCAACCGCCGCAACAGGCGCTGCCGAACACATTGGCGAGAGCACCTTCCAGGTGTTGAAGGAATTAGGCGTCGGCAACGAGCGAGCAGAGGAACTAGCGCGTCGAGGCGCCGTATTCCAATACGCGCCCAAATAGCTGGCGCGGCTGGTCGCTTTTGCTGGGTCATCCTGTCTTACAACAGTCCCCTTCAGCCGCGATTTTCGAATCAGGAAGCCGGCTGAACTACGGCGGACCGACGGATTAGCGACGATCTCTAAAAGGCGCCACGATCTGGTTCGCACAGCCTTGGACGGCACGCTATACTCGCACTCGGGAAGCGCCGAAGATCGCTACCGGAATCAAAATCATCTTGGGGTCAGCAGTGCTCAATGACTTGCTATTAAGCCTTGCGCGTTGGCTAGACGCGCAAACGTGGAGTACGTCGATCCACGAATCGCTTTACATGTATGCCTGGATCGAAAGTACCCACGTTATCGTACTGATGTTGTTCCTGGGTATGTTGTTCGTCATCGATCTGCGTATGTTGGGGTTGGCGTTTACGAACGTTCCCGCATCGCGAATCGCTGACCGTTTGGACAAGCCGATGATGATTGGTTTCGTCGTCATGGTCGTGACGGGGTTCATCCTCTACTACGCAATTCCGGTGCGCTCAACGCAGAGCATTTGGTTCCGGATGAAGGTAGTCCTGCTCATTGCGGCAGGCATCAATGCCATCATGTTCCGCAGGAAAATGCAGCAGGCGACGGGTGATTGGGATACTGATCCAAAGCCGCCCAAGCGAATTCGCATCGGCGCCGGGTTGTCGTTGGCGCTATGGAGCGGCGTGGTGATGACGGGACGAACGATCGCCTATGACTGGTTCGACTGTCACAAGCAACTTTCGTATTTCACGTATTGGGCGGCCGGCTGCGTCGACGAAATGGCGGCGATGGAGTAACGACGAATATGGACCTTCTTTTTCTTTTCGAATGGCTGGATACCTCTTTCTTAGCCGATCTGTCTAAGGCTTACGGGGGCGTGTTTGCCGTGATCCAAATGTTCCACCTGCTCGGTTTATCGTTGATGGGTGGCATGATATTCGTTAGTGATTTGCGGCTTTTGGGGGTTCTGCTCAAAGACGTGCCTTCAGAGACGGTGGTTGAGAATACCCAAAAGTGGTTTTCGGTGGCTTTGGCAGTCATGATCCTAAGCGGGGTTTTCATGAGTTCAGCCGTTGCCATCAAGTTGTACTACAACGAGATGTTTTGGGCGAAAATGACAGGGCTCTTCTTGGGTATCGTCTTCGTTTACACGGTGCGTCGTCCGCTCTTGCGTTACGCACATGACAGCATTAGTCCGTGGGCTCTAAAGATGACCGCGATATCGTCAATTGTGATCTGGCTTACGGTTGCCGCCTGCGGCCGTTGGATCGGGTTTTCTTAAGGTAGGGTGGGATGAGTAGAGAAGGGTTAGAAAAAGTCGCGCTCGGCCTGTCCGCGGTGGTGCTCATTTCAGCCATGTGGTTTTGGGCCCTGCAGATCGGTGATGTCATCGAGCTGCTTAACCTCGCCTATGGTGAATAGACGCCACATTGACTGAACGCAGTGTAGATTATGGCTGCGGGTGCACGCAGTCCTGAACGAGATCCCGACTGGACCATCGCGCAACCGCCACCCCTTCGTGACAAGGCCGTACAGTATCGTTTGAATACAGGGTGAAGTTGGACGCAGAGACTATGCATTACAAGGAGCATACCGAGCTTGAGATTTACGGTGCGCGCTTTGACCATAGTGACGAGAACTCGCTGCAGCGGCGCTAGTTAGCTTAGGCTGCTAACAAAGTGAGACCCGCTTACCGCAACTGGGCGCAGATTGCGTCCAAAACCGTATCAAAACGGGTTATGATAGAACAGATGAGTTACGTTTCGTAACGTTAGGCGTAGATGTGGTTTGCCGCAACGATGCCCTTACCAACACAGGGGCTTGGCTTGGTGCTGAAGAAAATCTTACGCTACGGCCTCCCGCTAATAATCGTTGTAGCTGGTGTGTTCATTGCGCGTGGCATGATGCAATCGCGTCCGCAAGCAGTC